>ENA-OPSW01000908-OPSW01000908.1-human-gut-metagenome-genome-assembly--contig:-NODE-908-length-20718-cov-4.212215_pt1 | contig 20718 bp, 23 predicted proteins | sample MGYA00241463_ERZ501918 | MGnify/ENA primary metagenome ERZ501918 (study PRJEB25962, sample SAMEA2042443) | human gut metagenome | biome: human gut; feature: human-associated habitat; material: faeces... | reverse complement strand
CATCGTGGATGCAGACATTCGACCGGTTAGAAATGCCACATTTTTTGAACCGAATGTCCATCTGCATTTCCATCTGAAATCCCACGGTGTGGTCTTCTAATAATATTACTTATCACCGCAAAAGCGGTCTATGCTTATCGCGGCAATTTCTTTTTGCGTTGATGCACGGTTTATTTTACAAGAACCTTGACGAATTTTTTCTTGCCGCGTTTTACGACAAGACCGTCAGCACCGAAGGAATCAGCGCTGTAGGTGGTCTTGATATCGGTGACCTTTGCATCGGCAACGCTTACGCCGCCCTGCTCAACGGCACGTCTTGCATCAGAGCGGGATGGAGCAAGCTCTGTCTTCACGAGAAGTGCAAGGATGTCGAGATCGCCGTCTGCAAAGTCAGCAGCCGAAAGCTCTACGGTCGGCATGTGTGCGGAATCTCCGCCGCCTGCAAAGAGTGCATGGGATGCCTCGCGTGCCTTGGCAGCTTCCTCCTCGCCGTGTACCAGCTTGGTCAGCTCGAAAGCTAAGATCTCTTTTGCCTGGTTTAATTGCGCGCCTTCCCAGCTCTCCATCGCGTCGATCTCCTCGAGGGGGAGGAAGGTCAGCATACGGATGCACTTTAAGACATCGGAGTCAGACACGTTTCTCCAGTACTGGAAGAAATCGAACGGAGAGGTCTTCTCCGGATCAAGCCATACGGCGCCGGACTGTGTCTTGCCCATCTTCTTGCCCTCGGAATTAAGGAGCAGGTTGATCGTCATGGCGTAAGCGTCTTTTCCGAGCTTACGGCGGATCAGCTCTGTACCGCCGAGCATGTTGCTCCACTGGTCATCGCCGCCAAACTGCATGTTGCAGCCGTAATGCTGGAACATGTAGTAGAAGTCGTAGCTCTGCATGATCATGTAGTTGAACTCGAGGAAGGACAGACCGCGCTCCATGCGCTGCTCATAGCACTTGGCACGCAACATGTTGTTGACCGAGAAGCAGGCACCCACGTCACGCAGCAGCTCCACATAGTTCAGGTTCAGCAGCCAGTCGGCGTTGTTCAGCATCAAAGCCTTGTCATCCGAGAAGTCGATGAACTTTTCCATCTGCTTTTTAAAGCAGGCTGCATTGTGGGCGATGTCCTCTTTGGTCAGCATCTTGCGCATATCGGTGCGGCCGGAGGGATCGCCGATCATGGTAGTGCCTCCGCCGATCAGGGCGATCGGCTTGTTGCCTGCCATCTGCAGGCGCTTCATCAGGGTCAGGGCCATAAAATGGCCTGCGGTCAGGCTGTCGGCCGTGCAGTCAAAGCCGATATAAAAAGTAGCCTTGCCGTTGTTGATCAGATCAATGATCTCGTTGTCGGTGATCTGTGCCACCAGACCACGGGCCTGCAGCTCTTCGTACAAAGTCATAGAAACATCCTCCTGTTTTGTGGGGCAGAGGAAACAAAAACGCCCTCTGCCAAACATCAATTTGGCAGAGGGCGAGAAATCTTCGCGGTACCACCTCTGTTTGCCGCTTCCTCACAGAAACGACCTCACGAGTGCACACCCCAGAGTAGAGTGACACTCCTGCGTTTGTAACGCTCGCACGCGGCACAGCCTACTAGCTCAGACAGCATTCAGCCTGCAGCTCCGGGAGGTATTCGCCTGCTGTTCTGCGGCCCCTTGCACCAACCGGGGTTTCTCTGGACAGAACACTTCAGGGTACTTATTCCCTTCATCGCCATTAACAAAACTTACTTTATCACAAGAACACGGGCTTGTCAAGCCCCGGATTCCGACGGGAACGTTCCCCTTTTACTGGCGGCCGGTACCCAGCATTTCCCGCGCATTTGCCCGTGAAAGCTCGGTCACATGATCGCCGGAGATCAACCGGGCCAGTGCTTCCACGCGGCCCTCCGTATCCAGCGGGTGGATCTCAGTATAAGTGCGATCGTTCGTCACATTTTTCTGGATCAGCAGGTGGCAGTCAGCCAGTGCGGCGATCTGTGCCGTATGGGTGATGCACAGGATCTGATGTCCCTGTGCGCTCTGCCGCAGCACCTCACCGATCCGTCCGGCGGCCTTGCCGGAAACACCGCTGTCGATCTCATCGTAGATCACCGTGGGCACTGCATCCCGGTCTGCCAGCGCATTTTTGATGGCAAGGGTGATGCGGCTCAGCTCACCGCCGGAGGCAATGCGGGCCAGCGGTTTCGGGGCTTCACCGGCGTTCGTGGAGATGTAGAATTCCACGCTGTCCTGTCCGTGGCTTGCCAGCGGCCCACGGGCGTGGTGCAGCGTCATGCGCACACCCGGCATATTCAGGAACTGCAAGGTATCGGTAATGCGTGCATTCAGCTCGTCAAAGGCTTTCAGACGGGTCTGGGTCAAGGCCTCCGCCTTTTCGCGCGCCAGACCATACAGGCGCAGCTTTTCCGCCTGCAGCTGATCGTGCCGCTGCTCTGAGAACTGGATCTGTTCCAGTTCCTCCCGTGCTTTCTGTCCAAAGGCAATGATGTCCTCCACCGTATCACCGTACTTGCGTTTGAGACGGTACAACAGATCCAGCCGCTGTTCGATCTCATCCAGCTCGGCGTCGTTCGTGTCGTAGGCATCCAGCCGGTCGATCAGCTCTGCCGCTGCGTCCTTGGCCGAATAGTACAGGTCCATCAGCGTGCCGGACACCCCGGAAAGTGACTCGTCCAGCTGGGCGGCCGTATCCATGGCGTTGGATGCTTCACCCAGCAGATCCACTGCGCCGGGGGTGTCATCGTCCCCGGACAGCAGCGCATGGGCCTTTGCCACCCGGTCCCGGATGGTAGACGCGTTGGCCAGCACCTTGCGGCGTGCTTCCAGGGTCTGCTCCTCGCCGGCGGTGAGGGCGGCATCCTCGATTTCCTGGACCTGATAGGTCAGCAGGTCGATCCGTCGCTGCTTTTCCGCCTCGTCGGTGATCATGGCGTCCAGTTCCTTCTTGACCTTGACTAGGCTCCGGTACAGCACATAATACTCCTGATAGAGTTTGGCGTTCTGCGCATAATCGTCCAGAATGCTCAGATGGTGTGCCGGATTCAGCAGTCCCACCGAGTCGTGCTGGCCATTGATGTTGATCAGACCTCCGCACAGCTCCCGCAGCACAGCCGCCGTGGTGGGCATGCCGTTGATCCGGCAGCTGCTCTTTCCTTCGGCGGTGATCTCACGGCTCAGAAGCAGCTCTGCCGAGCGCTCATAACCGGCCGCTTCCAGTTTGTCCAGCACCACATCCGGGATCTGCGCAAAAGATGCACGGATCACCGCTTTGGACGCACCCGTGCGCACAAGATCCTTGGAAGTCCGATTGCCCAGGATCGCGTTGATGGAGTCGATCAGAATGGACTTGCCCGCACCAGTCTCACCGGTGAGGACGTTCAGCCCCGGCTGAAAATGAACTTCTGCCTTCTGGATGACCGCGACATTTTCAATTTGCAGGCAGCTTAACATGGTTTATCGTCTCTCCCGCGTTTGTTTTACCCGATGTGCCGGGTCAGTTCCGTGCAGATGGTCTTGGCGTCCCGCTCGGAGCGGGCAACGATCAGAAAAGTGTCATCACCCGAAAGGGTGCCGACCACATTTTTCCACTGCAATGCGTCAAATACCTCACAGGCTGCATTGGCCATGCCGGAATAGCACTTGACCAGCACCACATGGCCTGCATAGTCCACCCCCAGCACCGACTCATGAAAGATCGTCTCAAACCGGCCCTGGGTCTTGGGGTTAAAGCTCTCGTTCCGGCTGGAAACATAGCGGTAGCCCTCTGCAGTGGCGGCCTTGACCAAGCACAGCTCCCGGATATCCCGCGAGATCGTGGCCTGAGTCACATCAAACCCTTCCTTGCGCAGATAGTCCAGCAGCACTTCCTGCCGACTGATCGGATGCTCCTGCACAAGACGGAGAATGGTCTGCAGGCGGTCTCCCTTGCTTTTTGCTTCTTCTTTGCGGACATGTGCCATAGCTCGTCGTATCTCCTTTTATCGTCTGCTGCGCAATTTCTGGTCGATGGCCTGGAACTGATCCGCCTTGCTGAAGGTGATCAGCTGCACCACCTGATCCGAAAGCCGGACTTCTGCCGTTGCGCCCGCCTTGAGCGGGAATCCTGCTGCACCGTCACAGCTGATGAACACCTCGCCGTCGGCCACTTGACCGACGCAGATGTTCAGCTTGCGTTCCTGCGCAAACACCATGGCCGGACTGGCAAGACTGTGGGGACAGATCGGCGTGACGACCACGCCTTTGGTCTGCGAATCCAGAATGGGCCCGCCTGCGGCCATCGAATACGCAGTAGAGCCGGTCGGCGTCGCAACGATCACACCATCGCCCCGGTAATGCTCCACCAGAATGTCATCGCAGTAAATGCTGAAATCTATGGCCTGCTGCAGGCGGCCTTTTGTCACGACAACGTCGTTCAGTGCATGGCCTTCCCAGCCGTCATGGCCCAGAACATGGGCGTAGAGCAGCATCCGGTTGTCCAGCTGGAACTCGCCCCGCGCCACGGCAGGCAGCTTGCTTTCCATCTCGCTGACCTCGCAGGTAGCCAGAAAACCGCAGCGGCCCAGGTTGATGCCCAGGATCGGCTTTGCATGCTTGAGCGAAAGATTCGCCTCATGCAGGATCGTTCCGTCTCCGCCGATGGTCAGGATCACGTCCGTACGTTCCAGACACTGTTCCAGCGGCAGATATACAACGCCGGCCGCATTGCAGACCGTGCGCAGATCCTCGCACATCAGCACCGATGCACCATGATTCTGCAGGATCTGCGCTGCACGCAGAGCGACCTCACTGGCCGAGATCTTTCCGGGGTTCGGAGAAATGTAAACCGTCATGCCGAAGCCTCCTGTTTTGGTTCTGTATCCGTATCGTTCAGCGGTCCAGCGTGGAATGGCTTGCAGCCACGACCTGTTCGGCGGCCGCATCGTCCAGCACGCAGGGCTCCTCGCTCTTCTGCACGAACATCAGATATTCGATGTTGCCTTCCGGACCTTTCACCGGGCTGAAATCCAGCCCGCGCACAGCAAATCCGTTGGCAGCCGCATAGCCCATGGCATTGTGCAGCACTTCGCGGTGGGTGGCGGGGTCACGCACCACGCCGTTCTTGCCCACTTTTTCGCGCCCGGCTTCAAACTGCGGCTTGACCAGACAGACGCCCATGGCGTCCTGCGTGGTGATGGCCTGTGCCACCGGAAAAATATGATGCAGCGAAATAAAGGAAACGTCCACGCTGAAGAACTCGATCGGTTCATCCAGAGCCTCCGGCGTAACGTTGCGGATGTTGGTGCGCTCCATGTTGATCACGCGCTCATCGGTGCGCAGCTTCCAGGCCAACTGGCCGTAGCCCACATCCACTGCGTAGACCTTGACCGCACCGTTCTGCAGCATGCAGTCGGTAAACCCGCCGGTCGATGCACCAATGTCCATGCACACCTTGCCCTTGGGCGTCAGCGGAAAACACCGCATGGCTTTTTCCAGCTTCAGGCCGCCGCGGCTGACATAACCGATGTCGTGCCCGCGCACCTCCACCTTGGCATCATCCTTGATCATCTCACCGGCCTTGTCCACCTTCTGTTCGTTGACAAACACCACACCGGACATGATCATGGCCTTGGCGCGTTCACGGCTCTGGATCAGACCATGCTGAACCAGATATTGATCCAACCGAATTTTCACGATATGTTTTCTCCTTTCATCCAGGCATCCATCACCTGCTGTGCAAGGGTGTCGGCATCCAGCCCGGTGACCTGCTTAATCTGCGGGACGGTTGCATGGGGCAGGTTGGCCGTATGCACAGCAGCGTGCAGGAAGGTTCCATTCCAGCCCGCCTGCTGCAGGCAATAGGCCAGATGCTCCCCGATGCTGCCCCATTCCACACATTCTTCTGCAAATAGCACGATTTTATAATCCTTCACAGCTTCGATCATTTTTTCTGTAAAGGGGAACAGCTTTACAAGTTTAAGTGCATCGCAATTGATACGATGCTTCGTAAGTTTTTCACGTGCAGTCAGAATATCATCCATTTCGTCTGCATAGCTGATCAACACCGCCCGTGCACCCTCGGTTCTGTGCAGGAAATCATAGTCCTGTCCGCTGCAGCCATACTGCGCCAGACGGGCATTTTCCCCACCCCGCGGATAACGGATCGCACGGGGGCCTCTGCAGCCGTCCTTCAGCAGCTCGTGCAGCCAATAGGTCAGCTCCGCATAATTGGAAGGTGCATAGAGCGGCATACCGACCTGACTCAGGAAAGCCGGGTCGTAAACGCCCTGATGCGTTTCTCCGTCTGCCGGAACAAAACCCGCGCGGTCAATGGCGAACACGACGTTCTCCTGCAGCAGGTTCACATCGTGCAGGATCTGATCGTAAGAGCGCTGCAGGAAGGTGGAGTAAATGCACACCACCGGCAGCATGCCCTGACTGGCCAGACCTGCCGCAAAGGTCACGGCGTGCTGCTCTGCCATGCCCACGTCAAAGAACCGCTCCGGCGCACTGTGCGAAAAGAACTGCAGCCCGGTGCCATATTTCATGGCCGCGGTAATGGCGCAGATGCGGCTGTTCTGTGCAGCTTCCCGCGCAAGCGCCTGCCCGAAGGTCGTCGAAAACGATTCCTTGGGAGCCACCTCCGGGTCGGGCATCCCGTCCGGGTCAAAGGCCGATACCCCATGGTAGTTGCCCGGGTTCATCTCGGCCGGCTGATATCCTTTGCCCTTTTTGGTCACAACATGCAGAAAGTGCGGGCCAGGCCGCTGACTGATGGTACGCAGGGTCCGCTCCAGTTCTTCCTCATTGTGACCATCCACCGGCCCAATGTACTGGAACCCCATGTCCTCAAACATGGTCGAGTGGTACATTGCCCGTCGGAGCAATGTTTTACCCTCGGTCAGGGCTTTTTTCAGCGGGGTGCCCACCACCGGGACATTGTCGAGGAAGCTCCGCACATTGTCCTTGGCGTCAAAATATGCAGTCGTCGTGCGCAGGTGGGTCAGATACCGTGCCAGCGCGCCCACATTGTGGGAAATGGACATCTTGTTGTCATTCAGGATCACGAGCAGATTGTCCAGGGAGCCGATGTTGTTCATGCCCTCGTAGACCATGCCGCCCGTAAAGGCACCATCGCCGATGACCGCAACCACCCAGCCCGGCTCATGCCGGATCTTCTTGGCCCAGGCCATGCCGATGGACAGCGAAAGCGCTGTGTTGCCGTGCCCTGCAATAAAGGCATCGTGCTCGCTCTCGTTCGGGTTCGGAAAACCGGAAATGCCATCCAGCTGGCGCAGTTTTGCAAAGCCGCTGCGTCGGCCGGTGAGCAGTTTGTGCGTATAGCACTGATGCCCCACGTCAAAAACGATTTTGTCCATTGGCGTCGTCATCACCCGGTGCAGAGCTACCGTCAGCTCCACTGCGCCGAGGTTGGACGCCAAATGACCGCCTGTGCGGGAGATATTCCGCAGCAAAAACTGACGGATCTCCGCACAGAGCTTGTTTACCTGTTCTTTGTCCAGATTTTTCAGATCGCTGGGTTGATCAATGTTGTCCAGCAGCAACGATTCCATAACCAAATCACACGTCCTTCATGCAATGTTTCCTACCCTGCTGGCACGTCTCACAGGCCCAGAGGGTACAGCAGGCCGACCACAAGGCCCACCAGAAAGCCTGCGACCACCTGCAGCGGAGTATGACCGACCATTTCCTTCAGATGCATGTTCTGCAGGAACGGGGCGTTCTTTTCGCTGACCTCGATCCACTGGTCGATCATCTGGTTCAGCACCTTTGCCTGCTCGCCAGTCTCATGGCGCACGCCCATGGCGTCGTGCATGGTGATGATGGCCACCACACAGGCCACTGCAAAAATGGCAGAGTCAATGCCCTCACACCGTGCCGTGGCAATGACCATTGCGCAGACGGTGGCGCTGTGGGCGCTGGGCATACCGCCGTCGCCCCACATGCGCTCCAGCTGGAATTTGCCCAGCAGGATGAAGTTGATCAGGGTCTTGAGCACCTGCGCCACGAACCATGCCAGGAGCGACACGGTCAGGATGCGGTTAAATGAAAGGATCTCATAAATGAACTGCATAGCGTTTCCTTTTGCTTTCCCGGACGACGATCCGTTTTAGTTTTTGCGTGTCAGGAGCTGCTGCGCAAGCTGCTCCAGAAAGGCCGATTTCTCGCCGAATGTTTCGCGCAGAGCGCTGCAGGTCTTTTTGTTTACGCGCTGTGCAAGAGCCATTGCGCCCTCCACGCCATACAGCGTTGCAAACGTTGTTTTTCCGTTTTCACTGTCGCTGCCAATGGGCTTGCCCAGCTGTTCCGGCGTGCTGGTTACATCCAGCACATCGTCCACGATCTGGAACACCAGACCAATGCCGTAGGCGTATGCTTCCAGTGCTCGGCACTGGTCGGCGTCGGCACCGGCGGCAGCTGCCCCCATCTGGACGGCTGCGTTGATCAAAGCACCGGTCTTATTGCGGTGGATCAGCCGCAGCTGCTCCTCGGTCGCTGCCAGTGCTTCGTATTTCAGGTCCAGCTCCTGCCCATACACCATGCCGCGGCTGCCGGCACCAAGGCCCAGCGCCTTTGCGGCCTGCACACAGGCCTGCGGGCAAGCCGGTGCATTGGCGATTGCTTCAAAGGCTTCGGTCAGGAGCACATCTCCTGCCAGCATGGCCGTTGCCTCCCCGAATGCCTTGTGGCAGGAGGGGCGACCGCGCCGCAGGTCATCGTTGTCCATGCAGGGCAGATCATCGTGGATCAGCGAATAGCAGTGCAGCATTTCCACCGCAGCGCTGAAAGCTCCGGCCGTCTGCGGATCACCGCCCAGCATATCACAGACACTGAGCACCAGCACGGCCCGGATGCGTTTTCCGCCGCCCAGCAGGCTGTACCGCGCCGCACGGCATACCTCCGATTCCTCCGGAAGAAACTTTGCACAGGCGTCTTCCAGCGCGGCAGAAGCCTGCGACAGATACATCTGATATTGTGTTTTGTAATCCATCAGTTTTCCTCCCGCTGTTCCTGTATGGTCTGCGTGATCTTCGCGTCGATCTCCTCGATCTGGAGCGATGTTTTTTCCAGCGCAGTATGGCAGTATTCCATCAGAGATGCTGCCTCCGCATACAACTTGACGGCTTCTGCAAGAGTCGTCTGCTCGTCCTGCATTTTGGCCAGAATGGCATTCAGGCGCTCCATGCCCTCTTCATAGCTTTTGGGTGCTTTCATCAATTTCCTCCACGGCCTCCACCCGGCACTTTGCCCGGCGGGAAGCGCTGCGAATGTAGATGGTCTTGTCCGGCTCCAGTTGGTCTGCCGGAAGGATCTGTCCTCTGCCCGTGGTGATCATCACATAGCCTCGGGCAAGGACCCGGTACGGGCTCAGAGAGGCTGTCAGTGCTGCGACATGTTCCAACTGCATATTTGCAGCCTGCATCCGGCGCTGTATCTGAATCTGAAGCGTCTGCCCAGCCTGTTCCAGCTGGTCAAAATCCCTCTTCCAGATGTGATGCGCAGGCTTGCGTTCCAACGCTAAGTTGTATTGCTCCAGCTCATTATAGCACAACTTGAGCCGTTTTTGCATATTTTCAGAAATATTTTGTTGTAAATTTTGCAAAATATTCCATTGTTCTTCCCGGTCCGGCACCGCAAGCTCTGCCGCTGCCGAGGGCGTCGGGGCTCTCTGGTCTGCCACGAAGTCCAGGATCGTGTAGTCGATCTCGTGTCCAATGGCACTGATCAGCGGTGTTTTGCAGGCAAAGGCTGCCCGCGCGATCACCTCAGCGTTGAACACCCACAGATCCTCCCGGCTGCCGCCGCCGCGGGCCACGATGATCACATCTGCCCTGCCGCTGCGGTCCAGCGTCCGGATGGCCGCTGCAATCTGCGGAGCCGCTTCAAACCCCTGCACCATGACCGGGCAGAGCAGCAGCCGGATACCCGGCCAGCGGCGGCTGATCACATTTCGGATGTCCTGTAAAGCCGCGCCGGTCTTGCTGGTCACCAGCCCAATGCACCGGGGATATTGCGGCAGCGGCTTTTTGTGTGCCGCATCAAACAGGCCCTCCTGTTCCAGCCGGGCCTTGAGTTGCTCCAACGCCAGCTGTGCTGCACCGATTCCGTCCGGGAACATCTCATTGACATACAACTGGAATGCGCCATCCCGCTCATAGAGCGTTGCACGGCAGCGCACGACCACACGCATCCCCTCTTCCGGACGGAACGCAAGCCGCCGCGCATCCGAGCGGAACATCACCGCTTTTACGCTGGCCTGCTCATCCCGCAGGGTGAAATAGCAATGCCCACTGCGCGCGTTCTGCACAAAATTTGCCACCTCGCCGCGCAATGCCAGATCAAACAATCGGTCGTTTGCATCAAAAAGAGATTTGACATAGCGGTTCAGCGCCGAAACCGTGATCACTTCAGCCATAAACCGGCCTCCCGTGCCGCAAGGATGGACACGCCAATGGCATTGTCACTGGAATACTGTCCCGGCACAAAATACACCTGAGGCAGGCGTTTCTGCACCCATTGGCGGATCACATCGCTGCTCATCACGCCGCCGGCGCATACCACCGGCAGACCCGGGTATTCCTTCTGCGCAGCCTTTGTCATTTTGACCACCGTATCGGCCACACAGAGCAGGCAGTACTTGCACACATATTCCGGGCTTTTGCCCGCAGCAAGCAGGGCATTGCACTGGTTTTCCAGGCCGGAAAGGCTGCACTGCATGCCCCTCACGCTAGATTTCGGCCGGATCTCTTCCGGGCACGCTGCAGCATGGCGAGACACCTCTGCACCCGCCGGGAAGGCAAACCCGAGCTTGACGCCCACGCGGTCCACAGCCTGTCCGGCGTAAAGGTCCGTGCTAGTGCCAAGTTGGGTGATCGTGCGTACCTCATCACACAGCAGCAGATCCGTCGTGCCGCCGGAAATATGAAACAGCAGGACTTTCTGCGTAAAAAGGTCTGCGCCGCGGGCTGCAAACAGCGCCGCAGCGGCATGGCCCTGCTGGTGGGTCGTATAAATCAGCGGGATGCTCCGCGCCGCTGCAAATGCCGTCGCCGCGTTCACACCGGCCAGAAAACACGGCATATAACTGCCCTCTGCCGGGCGCGGCTTCTGGGAGACACCCACGGCGTCGATGCGGGTCAGATCAAACTCCTGCGCAAGCTCATGCAGCATTTCCGGCAGTGCCGTGGTGTGGTGGAACAGTGCATCGCTCTGCCGCAGGCCCAGCTGCCCGGGTTTGACCGGAAGAAACCGCTTTTTTGCACAAACAACCTCTCCGGCTGTATCAAAAACTGCCAGAGAGGTTGCATAGTTGCTTGTATCGACCCCGAGCGTATAACGGCTCACTGTTCAGCCGGCTCCACAGCGGCTTCTTCATTCAGGCCGTGATCCCGTGCCACTGCGCCGAGCAGGCCGTTCACAAACTGATAGTCCTCATCGGCACCATACTTTTTGGTCAGCTCCACTGCCTCGTTGATGGCAACGCCGGGCTTGTTCTCGCCGCCGAACAGCATCTCTGCAATGGCCAGACGCAGCACGGTCAGGCTGACGCGCGGCAGACGCTCCATGGTCCAGTTGCGCAGATGAGCGCGGATCTCGTCATCCACCTCTGCGGAATGGTCGTAATAAGCATTCAGCAGCAGCTTGCTGAAGCCATCCACCGGGTGCTCTTCGTCATTTTCCGCATGGTTGGTCAGAGCCTCTGCCAGCGGGACGTCGCCAAAGGTCTGCGAAAATGCCAGCAAAAATGCATTCTCGCGAGCTTCTCTACGGGGCAAAATGTTTTCCATAATATTCCTTTCATAACAGGAGCTCTCCCCGCCGGGAAACCCCGGCAGAGAGAACGCGTTCTATCCATTCTTTTGTACGGCTGCAAGTGCTCTTACTGCTCCGCAGCAAGACCTGCGATCACCAGATTCACACGGCTCACCGTGACACTGGTCATGTTCTGCACGGCCGACTTGACATTTTCCTGCACCTTTTCCGCCACTGCAGGGATGCGTGCGCCGGACGCCATGATCAGATGCAGCGTAAGCTCTGCCGTGCCGTCGCGCATTTCCACGGCCACCGGCGGCTGGATGCTGGCTTCCAGCAGATCCTTCAGCTTTTTGTTCTGGGTCCCGCAGGAAACTTCTGCCACGCCTTCCACTTCCAGCGCAGCGCACCGTGCGATCTTTGCAATGACTTCGGTCGAAATCTGAAGGCTGCCGCCCTGAAGATCCATATTCTGTAAATCCATTGTGCTGTCCTCCATTGAAAAGCAGCAGAACTGCCGCTTTTTTTCGGTTCAAAACGGCTTTGCAGCTGCCGCCGCCGAATGGCCGGGCAGCACGCCGTTCCTGTTTTCTGATGGTGTTATTATACCATCAATGCGGGGTTGATTTCAATACTTGTTTGGAAAACTCTGTCGGACCACACAACGGGTTCTTTTTCCAGCCCGATTTCTTCCGGTCGGAGGGAAACACTTTTTATTTTACTTCCACCACCGTGATGTTCTGGGCCGTCACACTGCTCTTGCTGAGCACGATGTCCCGGATCTGCGCCACCTGCGCCGCCGTCAGCGGGTCACCGGATGTCATGACGGTCAGATCGGCGCGGCCGGACTGCAGAAAGCACAGGCAGTCCGCAAAGCCCTTGGCTTTGATGAGGGTCTCGATCTCATTTTCGGCGTGCAGATCTTCCAACCCGGCTGTCAGCTGGGCGGTGCAGTCCTTCTTTTCCTCCGCAGAGAGCGAAGAGGACTTCATGGTTTTTTGCAGGGTGTCCATGGCTTCATCGTGCGCCTTTTCCCGTTTCAGGCGTGCCTCTTCAAAGAACTTTGCGCCGCTGTCGCTTGCCACGCTGACCAGCTGTGCTTCCCCATAGTTTTTGTTCGCGGCCGACACTGTTTCGGCTTCCGTGGGCAGGCCGTCCAGGACCGTGTCCGACTGCACAGGCTCGGCCGAAACGACCTGGGCTTCCTCGTCCGCTGCAATGCCGGTATCGGTGCGGGCATACTGCCAGTTCAGATATACGGCAATGACAAGGGCAGCGGCCAGCGTAAGCGCGGTCACCCGCCGGGTATTTCTGGAAAGTGCTCTCATCTTGAATCCTCCTTGTTCTGGGTCAGATCATGGCTTGCGCTGTTCCACACAGATCCGGTTGGATGGCAGATCCAGCAGCGCTCCCACCATCTCCGTGATGCGTGCTGCCACGCGGACATCTCCCCCGCCGTCGCACAGCACGGCCACGCCGCGGATCTGCGGCTGATAGATCGTCTCTGCCAGGGCGGAGCCATCTTCCAGCAGAACATGCGTCTGCTGTTCCTGCATCTGCCCGGACTGCGTATCCAGTGCATAGATCGTTTCCTCCCCCGTTTCCAGTGTGAGCATCACCGTCGTCTTTCCCGCTCCGTCCATCTGAGCGATCAGTGTTTCAAGCCGGTTTTCCAGCTGGGTCTGATACGCGGCGATTTCCTGTGGGGCTGTGCTGGCGGCAGCAGACTTCGTCCCGGTCGGCATCAACTGCAACAGCAGCATGGCCACCCCGCCAATGAGCACCGCAAGTCTTGTGCGTCCCTGCGGGCCTTTGCATCCCTGAAGAACCGTTGTGATCGTTGCTTTTTTCATGGTTCCGCCTCTTCCGCTGCGGTGACAGCGTCGGTGCTAAGTTCTTTTTGCAGAAACTGCACAAGCTGTGTCTGCACCTGTGCCGGGCTGTCCGGCGGCATCCACAGGATCGCGCGAGCTGCGCGGATGCCGTCCGGCGTCTGTTCCAATTCCGTTTCCACCCGGACCGGGATGCCTGTCTGTGCCTCGCATTCCGCTGCCAACATCTCATTCAAGCGCTTCGCCGCCTCCGTGAGGATCGTGGTTTCCACGCCCTCGATGGAGGCAGATGCCTGCACCGGCTGAAGCCACTGTGCGGTCCGTGCAGGCAGTGCAGAAGTTGCACGGAGCAGAACTGTTAGAATATATAGCCCCGCAACCACTTTTATGCATCGGCGCGCCCAGCCCGCTTCCACCAGCTGCACTAGCAGCTCCGCGCAGACACATGCAAGACAGATTGCCGTTACGACCCGCATTTCACCCTCCGTTCATCATTGTCATCAACGCGACACCGACCATTGTCAGCGAAAAGAACAGTGCTGTGACCGCCGCCATGCACCGGACCGCCTCCGTCAGACAGGCAAACAGCGCCTGGCACCGGTCGATACCGGCAAAGCTGCACAGAAGCCTGCACCCGGACAGAACTGCCAGGTGGAACAACAGTCCCAGATACAGCGGAACAAATTCCGCGCCAAGGATCACCAGTGCCGCGATTCCAAGAGAGTTTTTGAGCAGCTGCAGCCCGGCCAATACGGTATCGGCCGCACCCCTCAACGCCTGCCCGATCACCGGGACACTGCCCGTCAGCACCTGGCCCAGACGGGATGTCGTGTGGTCCAATTGCAGTGTGATCACTCGCTGTACGCCAAGCAGAAGCGCAAACAGTTTTCCGCCCGCCGAAATGCTTTTTCGCAGCAGCTGCCCGCTCATCCTGCAGGCTTCCGGGAGACCCGTCTGCGTGTGGATGCAGCAGGCCATGCTGATGGCCAGATAGCTTTGCAGCAGCGGCCGGATGCACAGCGCGATCCCCTGTGCCAGCAGAGCCAGCACGCTCAGCAGAAATCCGCTGGCCACCGCTCCGGCGTTTCCCTCTCCCCCTGCCGTCAGGACTGCGCCGCACACCGGCAGAAATCCCGTGAGGAACAGCCGCCAACTGTCCATGCGTTCACCGATAGACTGTGCCAGTGTCAGCAGATCACCCCAGATGAGCACCCCGCAGCCACCGGCTGCCGCAAGGTCCAGCAAGGTACCGTCCGCTGCATCGCCAACGAGAAATGACAAAGCTGTGAGCAGCAGCAGAAACAGCAAAAGATCTGCGTAGCTGTGCAGGGTATCGACCAGAAGCTGCACGGGTGAGCCCGGCAGCAGGCTCAGCAATGCCGACACCGGGTCCCGGGCAAAATCCGCTGCACCCTGTGCACTTTGGGTCAGGTAGGGCTGCCACAATTCCCGGCCGGGCAGGCTTTCCAGTGCGAAAGCCCGCACCGTTCCAAAAGGCATTGCGGCCAGAAACACCAACCCTGCCAGAAGCCCCCGGTATTTTTTGCCGCTCATCCTGCCAGCCCCCAGATCCGTTGACACACTTCTTCCAGCAGTGGGAACACTGCCGCCAGCACCAGACAGCGGCCCGCAAGCCCTGCACACCAGCCAAGCGCCTCGGCTCCGCTCTCTTTGCAGAGGGTGCGGGTATAGTCGGCAAGCAACAGAATGCCCGTGCTGCGCAGCAGGCATTGGAACGCCTGCTTGTCCGTTTGCTGTCCCAGCAGCGCGACACCCTCCAGAACACTGCGGAAGGTGCCGCCCAGCCGCACCAGCAGAAGGACGATTGCTCCCAGTGAGAGCAGGAGCGTATAGGCCGGAAGCTCCTTTTGCAAAAGTGCATGCATCGCTGCCAGCACTGCCACCAGCCCCAGCGTGACCCAGGCGGAACTCACAGCGAAAACAGCGCCTTGATGGTAACAAACAGGGTGCTGATCTGCTTGACCAGAATGGACAGGACCACCACAAGGCCGGCAAGGGTCGTCATCATGGCCTGATCCTCCCGCCCGGAGCGGATCAAGAGCTGATTGAGCACCGCCACAATGATGCCGATGGCTGCAATTTTGAACACCAGATCAATTTCCATCTGCGCTGTTTCCTCCAAGATTTCCGAATTCAGATGAGCAGCAGTGCCATTGCCATCCCGGCTGCAAGGCCCAGTTTGCGGGGCAGACCGGCCTGCCGCCGGGCAGCGTGTTCTGCCGTTTGCTGCAAAGCCTGCAGGCGGGCCCGGTAGTAGTCCAGCTGTTCGCACTCCTGCTGCGCTTCCGCACGGCCAAGGCCGGACATGCACGTCCGGAAGCACTGCTGTTCTTCCCGCGTCAGGCCCTCCGGCGGTGGGGCCTCCTGTAAGCAGCGGGCGCCGGATTCCAGTATGCCTTCCCGGCAGAGCTCTGCGTAAAGCTGCTGCAGGTCTGCCCGGCGGAACGCGACCTCCTGCCGGATGCGTTCCAGAAGCGCAAGGCATTTCTGCAATGCAGCAAGGTGCTGTACCGTACGGGCCTGTATGGCATCCCCGGCCAGCCAGCCGCACAACGGAAACAGCAGAGCACCCAGAATGTGCAGCATCATAGCAGCGGAAGCTGCCGGATCTCCCGGATCCGGCCCGGTGCACAGCGTCCTTCCAGCAGGACAAGAAACCGCAGCGCTCCCTGCTGCTGTAAAACCCGCACCTGCGGCCTTTGCAGAGCGTCCTCCAGCGTGGCGGCATGGACGCTGGCCACAAACTCCACCCCGCTGAAAAAGCCCTGTTCCAGTGCGGCGACCTCGGTCAGGTCCCCCAGCTCGTCCAGCAGGATTACCTGCGGAGCCAGCGTCCGCAGCGCCATCTGGACCGCACGGCCTTTGGGCAGGCCGCTGATGCAGTCAAGGGCATCGCCATTCTGCCGCTCCGGCGGAAAAAGTTCCCCTCGCTCGTCGATCACAGCCACGGCCCGTTTCTGTGCAGCCAGTTCCCGGGCGATCTGCCGCAGAAGGGTGGTCTTGCCGCTGTCCGGTTCTCCCACCAGCAGTGCCCCGATGAAATGTCCCTGCAAAAGGGTGCACAGCTCCGCCGGAAGTTCCGTACAAATTGGACGCGCAATGCGGAAATTCAGCGACGAAAGACGCTGCAGCACAACATCCTCCGGGCCGCGCAATACGAACCGACCGCCCACCCCCACACGGCAGCCGGATGCCGTGGTCAGGTAGCCCTGCGCCAGTTCGGCCTGATGGGTATGTACTGAACCGCCGCAGAGCACATAAAGGATTTCGTCCATCTGCAGGGCATCCAGCGTCCTGCCGCGCAGGGTCTGCGGGCATTCCGGCAGCTCGTCCAACGTCGTCTGCTGCCCGGCAATGGACAGGCAAATTCCACAGCCTGTCCGCAGCCGCAGTTCGTGCACTTTTTCGGCGGTATTCTGCGGCAGCCGGGCCAGCGGCTGCGCCAGCCATGCAGGCAACAGACGGATTGCGCGGTAATACTCGTCCACAATGGGCACTTCCTTTCAACGAAACTTGTGTTACCAGTGTATGCAGCCCCTACCCGCTTAGAACCGCACACAAACAAAAAAGCCCCTGCGGCCCGAAACGCCGCAGAGGCTATGCAAAATTGTAATTATTCTTCTTTGAGCAGATCAAGGAATTCGGCTTCGGTCAGCACCGGAACGCCCAACGCCTGCGCTTTGGTCAGCTTAGAACCGGCTGCTGTACCGGCGACCACATAGGAAGTCTTTTTGGAGACCGATCCGCTGGCCTTGCCGCCGTTTTTGACGATGAGGGCTTCTGCCTCGTTGCGGGAGAGTGTTTCCAGCGTACCGGTAACCACCAGCGTTTTACCGGCCAGCTTGTCGCCCTTGGGCTCGCCCTTCCACTGCATGTTGACCCCGGCATCTGCCAGACGGTGCACAAGGTCTGTGGTGCCTTCCTTCGCAAAGAATTCCACTACGCTCTGGGCCATCACACCGCCAAAGCCGTCGATCTCGCTGATGGCAGCGGCATCTGCTTCCCGGATAGCCTGCAACGAACCGAAATGTTCTGCCAGCAATGCCGCCGCCTTGTCGCCGATGTTGCGAATGCCAAAGCCAAACAGCAGCTTGTCCAGATTGTTCTCTTTTGAGCGCTGGATGGCGTTCAGCAGATTGTCCGCGCTTTTCTCCTTGAATTTGTCCAGCGTCAGCAGCTGTTCCCGGCTAAGCGCATAGATGTCTGCCGCCGAATGCACCATGTCTTTCTCCACCAGCTGCGTTGCCACAGCCGTGCCCAGACCGTCGATGTCCATGGCATCCCGGGACGCAAAATGAATGATGTTGCGCAAAGCCTGTGCCGGACACTCCGGGTTCACGCAGCGCAGCGCCGCCTCGTCCTCCAGATGCACCACCGGTGCGCCGCAGGACGGACAAACCGTCGGCATCTCGTAGGGCTGAGCGTCCTCGGCGTGGCGGGTGACCCCGATCACTTCCGGGATGATATCGCCGGCCTTGCGCACCTGAATAGTATCCCCGATGCACAGACCAAATTGCCGGATAAAGTCCTCATTATGGAGGGTGGCGCGCGCCACGGTCGTGCCGGCCAGAAAGACCGGATCAAAGCAGGCCGTGGGGGTCAGGACACCGGTGCGGCCCACGGCCACCTCGATGCTGCGCAGGGTGGTTTCCTTGACCTCCGGCGGGTACTTGAAGGCGATGGCCCAGCGCGGGAATTTGTTGGTGGAACCCATCTGTTCCCGCTGGGCAAAATCGTTTACCTTGATGACCGCACCGTCCATATCAAAATCCAGCTTGGAACGGTTCTGCCCGATCTGCTCGATCTCTGCAATGGCCTGCTCAATGTCGTGTACCACATGGTAGCGCGGCGAGACTGGCAGACCAAGGCTCTTGAGGTAGTCCAGACTGTCCGAATGGCGGGTCAGTTCCTTACCGCGGATCTGCTGGACGTTGAACACAAAAATGGACAGGCCGCGGCTTCCGGTGATCTTGGCATCCTTCTGGCGCAGGGAACCTGCCGCCGCGTTGCGCGGGTTCTTGAAGGGGGCAGCACCCTGCAGTTCCTGCTCCGCGCACAGCTTCTGGAAAGCCTCGTGCGGCATATAGACCTCGCCGCGCACCTCCAGAAACTCCGGCGCATTTTTCAGCGTCTTGGGGATGCGTTTGATTGCCCGGACGTTCTGGGTCACATCCTCGCCTACCACGCCGTCGCCGCGGGTGGACGCCCGGACGAGTTCTCCGTTCTCATACTCCAGACTGCAGGAAAGGCCGTCGATCTTGATCTCGACCACATATTCCGGTTCGACGCCTGCATCCCGTACGCGGCGGTCAAAGTCGCGCAGCTCATCATACGAAAATGCATCCAACAAACTTTCCATCTTGACCGCATGGGTCACCTTGGTAAAGCGCCCGCTGGGGGTCCCGCCCACTTTCTGGGTCGGCGAAGTCGGCGTGATCAGCTGCGGAAACTGCGCTTCCAACGCTTTCAGTTCCCGGGTCAATGCATCGTATTCAAAATCCTCCAGCTCCGGGGCATCCTGGTCATAATAGAGCCGGTTGTTCCTTTCAATGACAGCGCGCAGCTCCTCCACACGCTTCTGGGCCTGTTCCAGTTCCAAACAAATCACTCTCCTGCCGGGTGACCTGTGTCGGGAGGCTGCTCCCACAGGACACCGTTTTTGTACGGTTCTAGTATACCACACCAAGCGGCACTCTGCAAAGCAAAGGGAAAAATACAAATCGTATTTTTTATGCATGAAATCGGTACCATATCGTATCTGTGAGTTGATTTTAAATCAATTCTGAAAGATACTCTCTGTTTATGTCATTAGAATTTTATCGACTTGACGTTAATATCTAGATTGATTCTTGCCGCATTCAAAGAAATTCCAATGCAGACGCTACGGTCCTCCCGGCAAAGCCAAAAGAAAAAGAGCCTGCACTTTCCGTGTGCAAGCTCTTCTCTCTATGCCGGTCCGGCTGTTCTGTGCTCGGCTTTTCCTTTAGCCGATCAGGGCCTGATAGCGCCGTTCCAGCACCTCAAACTGTGCATCGTCCACAGGCACAGTCACGAGAAACTCCATCTTTCCCTTCTCGTTTTTCGCGCTGTGAACAGGAAGCGGACCGCGGATGCCTTCTGCATACAGCATCCGCAGGCACATCCCGAGTTGATGATCCGATTTTGCCAGTAGTTCATGAGCCATTCTGCTCACCTCCTTCATAATGGAAAACGAATTTTTCGCGTCCAGGTCACGGACATTGTCTAGTTCCTAGACTATCAGATGCCAATGGTCTTTGCAACCATCGAAACGACGTGTGCAACACCATTATAACCCAACAAAAAAGGAGCCGTCCTCTCAGCCTAGCCAAGAGAACAGCTCCAGAAATGCAATGCAGGAAATCAGATAGAAATGGTGTTGCACACGTCGATCAGAACCGGGTCGAGGGTCTTGGTCATTTCGAGTGCTTCATCCACCGGGTAGTCCACCAACTTCTCGCCCTTCATGCCGACGATGCGGTTGTACTTGCCCTGCTCCAGCAGGCACACGGCCTGGTAGCCCATGGCGGATGCGTTCACGCGGTCACGTAGCGTGGGAGAGCCGCCGCGCTGGACATGGCCCAGAATGGTGGCACGGGAGTCGATGCCGGTGCGGGCCTGGATCTCGTTTGCGATCTCCTGTGCGTGGCCCACGCCCTCGGCAACGATGATGATGAAGTGACGCTTGCCGGTCTTCTGAGTCTCAGCGATCTTGTCCAGAATGTCGTGCTGCATGTCGAATTCCTTCTCCGGCAGCAGGACAGCCATAGCACCGGAGGCGATGGCAACGTTCAGGGCAATGTAACCGGCGTTGCGGCCCATGACCTCGACCACACTGCAGCGGTCGTGGCTCTGGGTGGTGTCGCGCAGCTTGTCGATCATTTCCAGAGCGGTGTTCATGGCTGTATCATAGCCGATGGTGTACTCGGTGCAGGCAATGTCGTTGTCGATGGTGCCGGGCAGACCGATCATCGGGATGCCGCGGTGTGCCAGCTCACGTGCGCCGCGGTAAGAACCATCGCCGCCAATGACGACCAGTGCGTCAATGCCCAGCTCACGACACTTGGCAGCACCGCGGTCCTGGCCTTCCTTGGTCTTGA
>ENA-OPSW01000891-OPSW01000891.1-human-gut-metagenome-genome-assembly--contig:-NODE-891-length-21146-cov-2.481864_pt1 | contig 21146 bp, 25 predicted proteins | sample MGYA00241463_ERZ501918 | MGnify/ENA primary metagenome ERZ501918 (study PRJEB25962, sample SAMEA2042443) | human gut metagenome | biome: human gut; feature: human-associated habitat; material: faeces... | reverse complement strand
TAAAAGTTCTTACTTGGATGCATAGAGCAGGTATATTTTAAATTATTACTCTGTTAAAAAAGTTCAGAGAATATGCAATTATAGCATATTTTCTGAACTTTTTTGTTAAAATTCTTTTAAATCGTTATTTGTATTTTCAATAGTTTTAAAAATGTTTTCGAGGTTGTCGGCTAAAATATTAAATAAAGCTTTGGCTTGCTTGTGTTCCCATACAATGGCTTGACGGTCATTTGGAGTATCAACGTTATATTGGTTAAAATAATTTTCTCTTATAATTTCAATTAAAAATTTAATATCAGCTATTTTACCGACTGTAAGACTTAAATTATCTTTTATTTGAATTTTATCTGACATTTTAATATACCTCCGTGCTTGACATATTCGAGGCGGTAATATATAATTTAAGTGTGTGATATAGTTACCGCCCCTTGTGGTGGTGCTTGCCTTGTATGAGTTGGTAGCTTATACAAGGCTTTTTTCTTTTATGATAATTGCAAGGTTATTACTGCCCCGTAATTCATAAAACGGGTGTAATGCCCTCTGACCTCTTTAAAGGTGGTTTTAAGGCTGATACCTTTATCGACTATTGCCGATATGACATAAGCTAAATTCTTCGGAATATAACCTATTTTGTAAGCGACAGACCTATTTACACTTATCATAACGGCTATGGCGTTGTTATCGTGTAAATTTGCCTTGTCACGTTCAAGCCATACTCTTACTTGATTAGGACGGTATGCCGCCGCAATGCGTGCAAGTGCCTTTTGTCTGTTCCCTTTTGTTACTCCAGCTACTTTACTTTCGATAGACTTACCTTTTATCAAAGACCAAGCCTTTTTAAAAGCGGCGGAAAGTGTTAAGCCCATTTTCTTCAATCTGTTTGCCATAGTTGCAACTATGCGGCGGACTGTGTGAATGTTTCTCATTGTGTTTCGCTCCTTTCGTTTTTTTTATGTAGTCAACCTTGACTATGGTTATATTATACTATAATATCGACAATATAGCAATATACAAAATATATAATATTATCGACAATATATTATACAAATTGTATATTGACGACAATGTAATATTGAGTTATAATAAAATTGCAATTAAGAGATTAATTGTAGGTGATAAAGAAATTTATGTGACCTTGATATATTGGAGCGGTGGCGGCTCTGTTTCGGAAAGGAAATATTATGAGTGAAACCACAATACAACTTGTATTGATTTTGCTTATTGTATGGATATTAAAGAAATAACCGCCCTAACGCAATAGGACGGTTATTTGGGTAGAAAAATATTTTCTACACTAAATATAAGCTAATGTATTAGAAACGGCTGTTTACCGTTCCTCTTATATCTAAATTATAACACAATAAAAAATGTATGTCAAGCACGCATATAGCGTGCTTTTTGTATGCAATGAATTAGGAGGAATATTATGCAACACACATTAACATTTAAACACGATAATAAAAAATACGTTTCAAAGCCGTTCGACTTTGAGGCAATGTGTATTATTAATGACGCACATAACGATGAAAATAAAAACGGACCGTTAAATATCTGCCGAGAGGCGGTGGACTATATGTTCGAGGGAACGGACGCAACGCAGGATATTATTGATGCCATTGATGTAGGCACACATTCAAGACTATGTATGGAATTATGGAAATTCTATATAGACGCGTTGACAACAAAAAACGAGTAAAGGGCAGTAATTCCTCAAAAAGCCAACCACTGCGTACTTTGTATGCAGATTGGTTTAGGCAAAGAGGGTTATTGCCGAATGTAATATCAAAGCAAAATCCGTTTGTTTTGTTTAAAATGATAGACGATTTGGAAGATGATACGGAAGAAGTCTATACAGGAAATGACCCGTATTTAAAAATGTTTTATGGAATGTAGTGAGGTGATTTATAGTGGCTGACGCGGCGGAATTAGTAGTAAGAATAAGAGGTGATGCGTCGGATTTAGAGGCAACAATAAGCGGTGTATCGCAACAACTCGAAGAATTGGAACGAACACAAAGCAATACAAATGGTGTGAAAGGTGTAAGAGAAAGCACAAGTGCATATCAAGGTCTTGCAAGTCAGCTTAAAGATACCGGAAAAGGTATAAAAGAAGTCGGCGAAAGTATTGACACGATAACAAAACCGATACAATACGCATCAACGGCTCTTGCCGCAGGCGGTGTCGCAAGTGCGAAGTTTGCAATAGATTTTGAGGATAGTTTTGCCGGAGTTAAAAAGACGGTTGACGCTACACCGGAACAGTTATCCAAAATAAAGCAAGGCATTATTGATTTGTCAACAACAGGTATTGACGGCAGGGGCGCGATACCACAAACAACGACTGAACTAAACGAACTTGCGGCGGCGGGCGGTCAGTTGGGTATATCACAAGAAAACATTATCGACTTTACGGAAGTAATGGCACAAATGGGTTCAGCAACAAACCTTGTCGGCGAAGAGGGTGCCGCAACACTGGCACGTTTTCAGAATGTTATGGGTGTCGGTCAAAACGAAATTCGTAATATCGGCAGTGCAATCGTTGATTTGGGTAACCACAGTGCGACAACAGAATCGGAAATCGCGGAAATGGCATTGCGTATGGGTAAATACGGTTCATCTGTACGAATGTCAGCGGCGGACGTGTTGGGTTATTCTGCCGCATTGTCCTCATTGGGAATTGAGGCACAAATGGGCGGTAGTGCGATAGGTCGTACGTGGCTGTCCATAGAAACAGCCGTTGCAAGCGGCGGAGAGGGTTTGACGAAATTCGCAAAGTACAGCGGTAAGAGTGCGGAAGAATTTAAAGAGCAGTGGAATACTGACAGCTCCGGTGCATTTAACGGACTATTAAAAGGCTTGCAGTCTGCCGAGAACCTAACTGTTGCGTTAGATGATTTAGGCATAAACAATACACAGGATATACAGGCTATGATGGCATTAGTCAACGGTTATGATTTAGTAACCGAGAGTGTCAATCGTTCAAACACCGCATACCAAGAAAATACGGCATTGCAAGAAGAATTTAACGCAAAGAATGAAACGACCGCATCAAAATTGGCGAACACAAAAAACAATATTATTGAGGCGGCGAGAAGTATCGGCGAAACAATGTTGCCGTCAATACAAGACGCAAGCACCACAGTAGCCGATTTTGCAAAAGGTTTGTCGCAAATGTCAGACGAACAAAAACGTGCTGTTGTTAATACGGGTGCGACAGTTATTGCGATAGGTGCTATTTCAAAAGTCAGTGCCGGAGCAATCAAAGGTGTTGGCGGAATTGTTGAGGCAGTCGGCAACATCAAAAAGGCATTTTCAGCAGGCGGAGCATTGGCGAAGTTTGCACCGACATTGACAAGTATCGGTGCGGCGGCAGGTCCTGCCGCATTAGCTGTTGCCGGTATTGCTACGGCGGCGATAGGCGGAAAAGTTGCATATGACAAATGGTATCAATCGCAATACAGGTGGAGCGAGGGGCTGTCAGAGGGTAATGAAAAGGTCAAAGAAAGCCTTGTAAAATACAAATCGCTGAATGATATTCAAGGACAAATAAAGTCGCTAAAAATGGTGATTGAAAGCCCTGAAAGCAGTCAAGAACAAGTTGACAATGCGAAAAGTAAATTGGAAGAAATAAAGGAAATGCTATCGCAAGAATATAATCTTGTAATCAATTCCGATAATTCTAATTTGGACGACGCTGTTGAACAAGTAACAAAACTGTCTAAAAATGAATTGCAGTCTAATATCAATAAGCAACGTTCAGAACTATCAAATCTAATAAATAAAGACGCAAAATACAAAGAGGACCGCCAAAACGCGGCAGATAACTATAACAAAGAATTAGCATTACAGACGAAGTATTCAGAGGCTAAATCAAAAGTTAGTGACATAACTGCAAAAATTTCAAAAAATGAAATAACTGCGGCGGAGGGCTACAAAAAAGCACAAGAAATTTATAAAGAAGTTTCCGGACACGCATACGAAAACGGCACAACAGACCAATCAATGAAGAATGCGCAAGGCGTGTTATCGTCTATTGCGGCAAATTATTCGGTAGCAACAACAGAAGCCCAAAAGTATTACGACCAAGTACAGGCTCTGGACAAATCTCATAAAGAACTACGCGACGTATCAGAAGAACTGGCAAACTATGAAACTGAATTAATTAAAATATCTGCATTAAATCAAGACGGCGCCGGAATTGAACAATCCTTAAAGGATATGAAAGAATTTATCGACGTCGGTAAATTAGATATGAACAGCTATGCACAGTCGGCGGCGTTGGCTATGAACGGTGTTGAGAATTTGTCTGCTGCGTGGGAGCAGGCGGCAAACGGGGATGGTACCGCACTGAACAACATAATTAACGACTATGTTCGTTCAATGACAGAGTTCGGAGCATCATCTGCGGAAACGGCGGTCGGTGTCAGTCTGTTAAATTCCGAATGTACGAATATGCAGGATGCAGTAAATAAGGGCAAAATTGATGATGTAGTTCAGAAAATGAATGAAACAGGTCAAACAATGGGATTGACGACCGAGGAAATCGTTGAGGGTACTGCGTTAATTAAAAACGGATTTGACAGCGTACGCCAAGCCGTTGAAAAAGGCGATATAAACGGCATATTAAAGGATATGATGTCCGAGGGAAGTCAGCAAGGTATTGATATGACAGCGGACAAGTTGACCGAAATGTCGCGTGCTATGGGACTGATACCGAATGAAAAACGTATCAAGATAACCGCAGACGGATTTGAAGTAGTTGATGATTTGACCGCCAAAGTTCGACAACTGGAGGGCAAACAGTTTGTTGTAACTGTTGACACAGAGGGCAACACAGACGGTGTTGATAATGTCGAGAAAAAGACAAAACAACTTGACGGCAAACAGTGTGAGGTCATGTTTACAGCAGACGGAACACCCGCCATTGCAACAATAGATAATACAGAATACAAAATAGCCGAATATGACGGTACAACCGGAACGGCGAAACTAATTGCCGAAAACGGCGAGGCTATCGGCGTTATTGATTTAACCACAGGCAAAATAAATCTGATTCCTACAACACACGATACAGAAATCACAGCACAGGATAACACATCAGCAGGCGTTGAGAGCGCAAAGGCTAATTTAGATACCGTAAAAGATAAAACAGTAACACTGACCGTTCAGACGGTTCAAGTTGGTGGATTGAGTAATCAAAATGTTCCAGCGGCCAAGTTTGGCAGTTCGGGAATGTTCGTAAAAAAAGCCAAAAAAGCCAAAGGTACACAAAATTTTGAGGGCGGTTTGGCAATGGTTAATGATGAAAAGGGTATATCTGACCCACGAGAATTAATCGTTGACAAAGGACGTGCATTTATACCACAGGGCAAGGACGTGTTGTTGCCATTGTCAAAGGGTGCAAAGGTGTACACAGCGTCACAAACCAAGGCGATAATGTCGGGTATGGGTATACCGCATTACGCAACAGGAAAAGACAATTCGGACGCGTTTACATCAGCCAAGGACGATTGGACGCATTACACAAAAACGCACGCAGTAACGACTGCACAAGAACTTGAAAAGTGGTTAGAATTTCAAGAGAAATTCAAATCGAACGACAAGGATATTGCCGATATAGAGGAACAAATTTTCTCTATTATGCAGAAACAGACGAAAGAGTTCAACGAACAGTCAAAGGCATACCTTGAAAAACACAGCGCTATAAACGATTGGGGTGATAACGGCGACACACCGCTTGACGCTTTCAAACGTATAAAAGACAGAAATTATCAAGATTTACAAGACGCAAAAATCACTTGGGACGATTATGTTGACAACGTGTCGGACGCAGGCGAAACGCTTTATGACGATATGAAAAGTTACTCTGACAGTTGGCTTGAACATCAGCAGAAGTATCACAATATGTCGATAGACGACTACATTGCAGGTATCGACAGAGAGGCGGAACGTCTTGAAGAATTTTATGCGAATGACGTTATTAATTATCAAAAATACGTCGAGGAAAAACAGGCACTTGAAGAAAAACGTTATGACGCAGTGGCTCAAAAGAACTCTGACGAGTATTCGGCATGGCAAAAGGACGCAGACGCTTGGCAGGAGTTAAGAAGTACATATGATGATTGGGATAAGTACGGTGACAGTGAGGAAGATTTTCTAAAACGCAAGATTGACCGAGTAAAAGAGTTTTACAATGCGGGTAAAATCAGTTTTGAGGAATTTATTGACGACACGAACAAGTACAGTATGGAACTGTACAAGTCGCAATCAAGTGCGGTTGACGAACTGTTCCAAAAGCAACAAGACTATATTTCAAATGTCAAAGATGAATTTTCAAAGCAAGAGCAAGAACTTCGTGACAGTTGGGACGTACAGGATCGCAAAACAGATATGTCAGAGGTACAGGCACAACTTGATGTGTACGCAAATTCAGTTACTGATAAGGGGCAACAGAAGTACAAAGAGTTGCAGGAACAAATGAAACAGTTGCAACGTGATGAAGAATTGTACCAACTACAGAAAGAGAATAATGCCACTATTGAAAGTCTTGAGGCTGAATACAAGCAAATGGAGGACGGCAAGAAAAACATTCTTACAGGATTGCAAAATGCCGACATCAACATATCTGCATACGTGGCAACAATAACCGATAAGGTTTCGGCGACAGGCGGTAATATAGAAAGTTTGCTAAGCCGACTGCTTGACAAATTCGATAGTTTCAAAATTGAAAATAATTCGATGAGCGACAACAGGAAGATCATAAATAACTTCATGCAAATGACACCGGAAGAAAAACAAGATGCATTGAACAAATACGTAGGATTATAGGAGGAAAGATATGCGTAACGGTTTTGAATTTAACGGCAAAAATACAACGGATTTTAAGCGAGTGACGGTCAGAACAAAGGACCGTCCCGTATTTCCGCAGGTTAAGGAGTTTACCGCAAGTGCCGACGAAACAGACGGTGAATATGATTTTACAGATGTATCAGGTCATGAATATTTCAATACACGAAAATTTCAGATTGATTTTAATATCGGTGCAGACAGTACCGAAGAATTAAACAAAAAACTGACCGCTATAAGTCGTTGGTTTAAGGGCAAAGGCACGCTTATATTTAACGATATGCCGTTTGTCAAGTGGAATGTAAGGGTAATAGACAGCGTGTCGTATACGCCTGAACACGACGGCAGAAAAGCTGTTTTGTCGGTGGCGTATAAGGCGGAGCCGTTCTCGGAGCTTATATTTGACGCTCTGAACGGACCTTGCCTTGACACCGATATTTCACTTGATACCGAAATTCCGATAGGTCAAGATGAATATTTAACATTGAACGGTAATGGCACATACAAAAATATACCGAATATCGGTGATGTACACGTCAAACCGATTATAACGGTAACGGGTGCAAAAAGTCCGTTTACCATAAGCAATAACGGTAAGAGTATCACTGTTAAATACACAGGTGACATAGTTATCGACTGCGAAAAAGAAATAGTTTATAGCGAAAATACAAGCCTTATGGCATATGCAGAGGGTGAATTTTTTGAACTTGCTCCCGAACTGGATAACACGATAACGGTAACAGGCGGCGGTGTCGTACAGATAAATTACACGCCTAAATTTTTGTACGACGTAGATTTTGATAATATGAAATGGAGTGAATAACATGGCTTTTAAATTACACGAATGGAACGAAACAGACTTCACAGGCGGTTGCCTTGCATATCTTAACAAGGCGTATGAAGTGGCGGTGTTCGAGGGATTGCAGGAAACGCACACAGTTTCTTTTAAGTACCCTATGAAAGATGAAAAAGCGGAGCTTATCAAAGAAAATCGTATAGTATCGGTCGAAGGACAAGCATACCGCATTACACTTGTTAAGCGAGATTACAGCGGTTCAAGAATTATGACGGTTAAGGCTAACAGAATATTCTATGATGACGCACTTCATCATCACTTGCCGACAATCGGCAATGATACAGATGTATCAAAGTCAACGATTGGTGTTGACCCGTATGACGTTATAAAACTTGCAATAGCCGATACAAAGTTTGAGTTGATACCCGACAGTGAACTTAAAGAAATGGGTATGACGAGAATAGGCGCAGACGACGTTAAAATCGACTTTTATCCGACCGATAAGATAAATACATATGATGTTATACAAAACGTCATAGAGGCTTACGGCAGGGGCGAAATATACTATGATAATTACCGATTTGCGGTTGTGGAGCGTATCGGTAAGGATAACGGAGTGAGAATGTCAATAAAGAAGAATATGACAAGTCTTTCTGTCGAAAGAAACACGCAAGAACTGACAACAAGACTGTATATGTACGGCAAGGACGATTTGACGATTTCATCAGTAAACGGCGGTAAGCCGTACATTGACAGTAAAGAGGGTATTGAGAAGTACGGTATTCGTGAGGCGTACCGAGATTACAGCGATTACGATGACCCCGAAAAGCTAAAGGCGTTTGGTGAGTGGGACTTAAAGGGCGAGGGTAACGAGTATAGACTTGACCGCCCTCAACTGACAATCACGGGTGATGTGGTTGATTTGAGTAAACTCGCTGAATACGGTGATTTTTATAAAATCTCTTTGGGTGATACAGTACACGTTTTTGAAGATAATATCGAACATAAACAACGAATTGTATCAATGACATATTATCCGTACAGTGCAAAACAGCCGTCAGTAACAATCGGTCAGCCTACATTGGCTAATGCGTATTACCACGCGTGGTATATGGGTAAGCTGATTAAAACTATTCAGAAAAATTCGGGCAGAGCGAATAAGCTGAAAACAAGCTATTTTCACGGTACGGTGAACAGTACCCAAAACCCCGTCAGATCCGATAATAAACAGTTACTGTTGGACGGTGATTTGTTGTATATCGAGGACGACAAGGGCAGACGCCGTATAAATCTCGGCAATATGGACGGTAAATTTGTTTTTGAGTTGTTCAATCAGTTGGAAAAGAAAACAATCAAAATGGACGAGGACGGTAATGTAACGATAACGGGTATATTTGCGACGGGTACAGATACAGAAGCAAGAACTGTTATAGACAAAAACGGTATCCAAAGTTACGACGCTGACGGTAAAAGATACGGTTTGTGGTGTAACGAACCTACCAATAAAGACCAAAGGTATGCTGATTTTAAGTTATATTATGGTGGAAAAGAAGTTTTTCAAGTGTATAACGGTATCAGTGAAACATCTATAAGATTACAAGGAAGTAATATTTTATATGGTGGAAACGGTGCGACACACGGCGTAGGAAAATGGGTATTTGAACAGGGAGCAAGCGGAACATTTCAAACAGCAGACGGAAAAACGGTAACTGTTTCGGGCGGTCTTATAACAAGTATTTCATAAAAGATATTTACAAAATTATTCCTTTGTGGTACAATTTAGGCATCACAAAGGAGGTATTTCTATGAAAGGGAATATGAAAAGTTTTATATGCGGTATGCTCGTTATGGGTGTTATATCGTGCGCGGGAGCGTATGCGACTGATGTATGGCAAAATATAAATGTTTTACCGAACACAATAAAGGTTGTTGTAGACGGCAAAGAAGTACAAGCCGATAATTTCTTGTACAATGATACAACATACTTGCCGATAAGGGCAGTAAGTGAAGCATTGGGAAAAGACGTACAGTATGATAACCAAACAAGCACCGCCACAATATCAGAAAAGAAAGAAGATGATAATATGGCAGTTACAAGTAAATACACGCCACCGGCAGAATATATAAACGATTCTGATTATATAATGCAAAAGGACGGCGTATATTACGCATTATTAAATTTTGTATGGGATATGGTGCAAGACGCAGATTGCAAGGCTGAATATGAACATGATACAAGAGCGGTAAAAATATCAAAGGATAAAAAAGAAATATATTCTTGCCAAGCACTTTTGGTAGAGGATAGAAGTGTTATTCCGTACGACCAATTTGTCGACGAGATACAGCCATTGTTGAAATAAAAGATAAAATCTTGCAAATAACAACAAAATATGATTTTATCAAGAAAGGCACTTGCCAAAACGGTGAGTGCTTTTTTCGTACCAAAAATGAGGTGACACAATGTACAGACGAATACCACCATAGCACGCTTACGGCGTGTTTTTTTAATGAAAAATCCCAATCGATTACGATTAGAAAGGAATGATAAAATGAAATTAAATTTTAATTTTAGCGGAAAAACGCTGTTAAAGGATTGGTGGAAAACTGTCCGTGATAATTTCACGACAATTCAAACCGACCACAACACACTGTCCGACAAATTGGACACAGAAATAACGCAACGCACCAATGCTGATGTAGGACTGTCGGACCAAATTACCGCCGAAACCAAGGCGAGGGAAAGTACCGACAATACGTTACAAGGGAATATTGACGCAGAGGCGAAAAACAGGCGGGTCGGTGACAGTGAATTGCGAGAACAAATTTTAACCGAACAGACAAACAGAACAAACGCCGACGATATACTGAACGGCGAGAAAGCTGATAAAACCGATTTGTATGGCAAGGAAACAGATGTTGTCCATACAATAACGCACAGTTTGGAAAAATCAGATTTATCTATAGACATTAACACGTCATACGGTGACGGCACAATAACGATAAACAGTTTGGCGGTGCAGACTAAAATCTTTTTGGACGGGAATTCAGCGATACAAACAGAGCCGATTTCAGCTTCTTTTTCTGTGGAAAAGGGCGAAGAAGGCGAAAAGTGGGTTAATTTGCTCTATGACCAATATACAGGTAAACTCGGATTAGAAGTTACAGAGCAACCCGAAGCGGGAAATGTTGCAAAGATAGCGGTAACATATATGAAAGCCGAAGTTGCCGAAATGTATGCGGGTCAACTGAAGTTTGACGGTATCAAAGATTTGAGAGCATTAAAAACAGACAATAAAAATTCGTTTTTGGCGGCGGTCAATGAAATTTCAACAAAACTGACAACTGAAATTTCGGACAGAGAGGGTGCAGAGCATTCACTGAATGAAAAAATCAGTACTGAAATTTCGGACCGACAGGCGGCGGACAACGAGTTGAAAGCAAAAATATCAGATATAAATACAGAACTGACAACGGATAACCTGTTTTATGATTTATCTAAATACGTCAACAGTGACAACACATTAGTCACTGACGACAGCGGTGTACAGTATTTGTCATATTCGGGTTCGTTTGAAAACGGAACGTATTTGTATCACAATTTTGTTGTTGATAATTTCCGCCGTAAACCGAAAACGGAAACCACATTAGAATTGACATTCAATGTGGCGTCACGTCATATAGCTGGGGACGGTTGCGACATTGGCGGTTTGAATATAGGCGAAACAGACGTATTGATTACATACACTGATACAACAACAGAAACATTCGGACAGTCATATTACACAGCAACCGATACCGGTGATAAAACAATCACGATAAACGGCACATCAGAAACGTATAAAACAACAAAATTTAAAATTGAAATCCCTGTAAAAAAAGAAATTAAATCAATTTCATTCCGAATTGTATCGGATAACTTTTATACAAACGGTGACCCGACGGGCAATGTGTGTGAACAGGAAACATTAATACAATCCGCCGTTTGTTATGATGATGAATGTGTGGCGGTATTGCGTGATGATATTAACGCGAATACATCAAAAATTACTGCCAATACAACAAAAATCACCGAAATTGATAAAACAGTTACAGACATTTCAAGAAACCAAATATTTGTCGTGTGTGACGGCGACCACGACGAATTAAAAATACAGGCGGCGTTGTCGAGAGCCACACGAGGCACGGTAGTATATATCATGGGTGATTGTGTACTGACTAACGAAAACACACAGGACAGTGGGCTTGTTTCGGAGTTCGGTCATTATAATGCTATATTAAATGTAGGTATACGAGTTACATTAGACGGTACTTACTGTAGTTCAATTACGTTTAAAAATACCAATCCTGCCGCACGTCAAGTTATATTCTTCTTGGGTATTATGGCGAAGTTAAAAAATATAAATTTCCAAGAGGATAACACCACCTGTACTCAAACATCTGTTAATCCTATGATTTTATTTGGCAATAGTAACGCAATCGTTGATAATTGTGTATTAGGCGAAGTATATGATGTAAATCAAGATGATAGTACCGTTGGTAATATCATTATGTGCAGTGGTTCAAAATTTACAAACAATGTTATTGACGGTTGGTGCTTAAAAACAAAAACCAATATAGGTGCATGTATGAAATTTACAAAAGTTTTTGTAGATAACAATAAATTTACAAATATATGGACTACCGATAATTCAGATTCGGGATATTTAATGTCTGTATCAGCGTCGATATTTATAAACAATGTATTTGAAGATAACACCATACCACAAGGGGAAATATATTTCAGCGGTAACAACAGTCTTTGTAATCATAATATTTTCAATAGTAGTGATATCGGTAATATTACACTGGCAGGGAATACAGCCAATAATGTATTTATTTCGTTAGATTTGAACGAGCGTATAGCAGTCAGATTGAGAAGTATCTGTAATGACAATACATTCTTGGGCTTAAAGGTAAAAGAAGGTGATTGCGCTTTTGATTTGGGTATAGAATCAACATTCGCAAACAATTATATTAAAAATCTGTCTATTATAACAACGGATAGTACAGAAGGTAAAGAATATAATATCCTTTATGCAAACAAGGCATTTTGTCGTGATAATGTGATTCTATTATCTGCGGCAACAAACGCATTAGAAAATCTGTACGTTATCGAAGCTAACGCTTCGTCGGTTGTAACGGGCAATGTCACAAGTGCAAGCTCAATAGGTCGACTGGACGAAGGTTGTGTGGCTGAAGGTAATACGGTTGCATGGAGCTAAGGAGGTCATTATGTACAAATTTTATATGAAAAACGGAACAGCACAATTTTATGAACGCGGTGTTGAAATTGACGGCACGGTGTACGGAATACGAACTGACAGCGACATACTGCGAATTAAACGCAGTGTTGTAAACAGCTAATTCGCCGAAACTGACGACAATTTCGATATGGACACAGAAATCGCAAAAATTCAGCATACGAGCATCACATTTAAACAGCCGACATCAGAACAGCTGTCGCAGATACAGGCGAAAGCATTTGGCAGTATGTCGGATATGAAACAATATGTTCAGTCCATTATGAACGGTGAGCTGACACAGGATGAAATCAACGCAATGCTGATGTTACAGATTGCGGAACTGAAAGCAGGTGTTGGTGGTGAATAAAGCGTTAATCAAGAAGTACTATCAAATGGGTATTTACAAAGAGAAACACCTTGACATATTCGTCAAAGCGGGAGATATAACGAAAGCAGAAAAACGAGAGATTATGGAGGGTTAACATGGAAAATGAAAAAGAAGTGTGGGAGCGTCTGACTGCCGTAGAGCAGTCCACCAAGTCGGCGCACCACCGTTTAGACAGTTTGGACAAGCTGACAGAGAGTGTCCACATCATAGCCACGGAAACAAAGGCTATGCGTGAGGACGTGAACGATATAACGGAACGTGTGGACGAAATAGAAAAGCGTCCAAACAAACGATATGAAACCGTTGTCGGTGCGATATTAACCGCATTAGTCGGCGGTTTGATAGGTTATTTTGTTAAAATGTTAGGATTTTAGTATTTTAGGAGGTACATAAAAATGAAAGAATGGTTTAAATGTGCAGGTATTCGTGCAATAAAAACAGTTGCACAAACAGCAGTTGCCACTATTGGCACTGCTGTTGCATTGGGTGACGTCAACTGGGTAATGGTTGCGTCAGCGGCGGCATTGGCAGGTGTATTGTCATTGTTGACATCAATCGCAGGTTTACCGGAAATTCAAAACAAAGATTAAAAAGGAGGAATAAAATATGACATTACAAGATACTGTTGCACTGATGAACAGTGCAGATTACAAGGAACGTTTCAAGGCGGAATATTATCAGTTGGCAAATCGGTTCAAAGGGTTAAAGAAAATGTTGGAGGAATGGGACAGGGGAAAATTAAAATTTTCCCCAACGTGTCCACGCAGTACATATAACATACAACTAAACGCAATGGCTGACTATTTGGCAATTTTAGAGGCACGAGTAGTAATGGAAGATATTGAATTGAAAGAGGTGTAATGAAATATGACAGATAAAATTTTTATAAATGCAGTAAAAACATTAATCGCAAACTATTTTAACAACAATGTTGATGTGACAGACGGTAAAAAAATCACCGAAGATGATGTATATATCGTGTGGAGCTGTAAGACGTTGCAGAATTTCAAGGCGTTGGCGTCAACAACCGTATCGGACGGAATGTATTACGAAATTACATATAACGGTGATAAAAATGAGATGTATTTTGACGCATATAAAAAATGGAAGAATATGACCGTAAAGGAGTGGTGATAATGTCGGCGATAGATAAATTGATACAAATAGCCAATGCAGAGGTTGGCTATTTGGAAAAGTCAAGTAATTCACAGTTAGACAGCAAGACAGCAAATGCCGGTACTGCCAACTACACAAAATATTGGCGAGATATTAAACCCGAATACCAAGGACAACCGTGGTGCGCGTGTTTTGTAACGTGGTGTTTTGTCAATGCGTTTGGAAAAAATAATGCACAAAAATTATTAAAACATTATCCGTATGTGTATTGTCCTACAATGGCAAATTTGTTCACATTAAATGCAAATCCAAAAGTAGGCGATATTGTTATATTCAAACACAACGGAACATTTACACATACGGGAATTGTTACAAGCGTAAACGGCGATTATTTTACAACAATCGAGGGCAACACAAACGGAGGTAGTACCATTATTGCGAATGGCGGCGGTGTTTGTAGAAAAAGTTATTATAACAGTAATTTACCGGGGACAAAATTTTGTACACCGGATTGGAGTATAGTCGAAGAAAGTGAGGATCTAACAATGTCACAGTACAATGAATTAAAAGAATTAATTGAAAAACAGTCGGCGGAAATTGCCGATTTAAAAAACATCAACCAACAGTTGGTAAACGTAGTCCAAACTACAATGGTATACGATTTCAATGATGACAATATGCCACCGTGGGCGCGTCCTGCGGTGCAGGCGGCTATGGACTGCGGTGCGGTACAGGGTGATGAGAATGGCAGATTAGGTTTGTCCTACAAGGATTTACGTGCCATTGTACGTGAATATCGTTGCGGATTGTATAATAAATAGGATAAAAAATAGGTGGCTACGTGCCACCTATTTTTTATTTGTTTTCGTTTATGCGGTTTATTGCGTCAATTAGTAATTTTTCAGCCCAAACTGGCGGAGTTCTGTCACCCTTTTCCCAATGGGCGAGAGTGCCTAAAGGGATTTCAAACCGTCTTGATAGTTCAGCTTGCGTCAGACCTGCCGCAAGTCGAGCTTGTTTTATTTTGCAATCCATATATTATCACCTTTTATTCTATATCCCCTGTCATTCAAATGACAGGGGATAAGTTTAATTAATCTTCAATTTCAAAATTGATAAATCTTTCAACTTCGTTTTCTTCATCATCTGTTACAACAATTTCATCATCAACGATTTCAGCGTTTAGGTTGTTGTTTCTGATTTGTTCAATTAGAAAATCTTTGTATAGTTCGATTGCTTCTGCTTCGCTTTCAGCAGTTACATAATCGCCTGCGTAATTATCACGACTTGCCTCTACTACATTACCGTTTTTGTACATTTCGTTTGTTACCTTAAATCTTTTCATTTTCTTTTCCTCCTAAAATTTATCGATTTTGTTTATTTTTTGAGGTTTCCCTCATTTCTTGTCTTTATTATACCACCCATTGGATGGTATGTCAATAGTTTTTTCAAAAAAAAAATTAAAAAAATTTGAAAATAATAAAAAAAGTGCTGATAGTCAAAATATAGTCAAACGTCCAAAATGCAATATAATTTAGAATAATAAAAAACCGCTCAAACGCAGTGTTTAAGCGGTTTTCGGTATGGTACGCGATCAGGGGTTCGAACCCTGGACACCCTGATTAAGAGTCAGGTGCTCTACCAACTGAGCTAATCACGCATATTATATTTTATGTCTGACGACAGATAATATAATAGCACATAAAAATGCTTTTGTCAACACTTTTTTTCAAAAAAATAAAAAATTATTGACAATGATATAATAGTTAATGTATTATATGAGTATAAAAGCAAATATGGAGGTCGAATATGGAACCGAAGGATTATATTGTATCAAGAATTGAGGGGGAATATGCGTACCTAAAGCGTACGGATATTGAAAGTGAGGAAGAATTATTCATAGCAATGGCACTGTTGCCGTTGGGTGTAGACATCGGCACAAAGCTACATTATGAATGTATGGAATATTCAATAATATAAGGAGACAGTATATGCGAGTAATATTATTTATATTGGGATTGCTTTTTTCGGCAGACGGACTTTATTTTGCGTCAACCACATCAATGGGCGTGGGTGAGGCATTTACCGTTGCAATAGGTATTATGTTTATATTATGGAGTACATTTTACGATGCGTTCAAAACAAAAGGCTTTTTGAAGTTTATAAAAGGTCTGTTTACGTTCGGAATGATTGTACTTGTGATTTATTCGGGAATTATATGCGTTGTCGGAAAAAGTGACAATGCGACATACAGAGAAGATTATATAATCGTGCTTGGTGCGGGACTGAAAGGCGATACACCGTCTTTGGCACTTGAAAGACGACTTGAAAAAGCGGCTGAATATATGAACAAAAACGGAAATGCAATAGCAATAGTCAGCGGCGGACAAGGCAAAGGCGAAACAATTTCAGAGGCACAGGCAATGGAAAACTACCTTTTAAATCACGGAATAAGAAAAGACAGAATTATAAAAGAGGACAACTCCACAAGCACATATGAAAATTTTGAATATTCAAAGTTGATAATGGACGAGGGACAAGCCGTATTTGTCACAAACGAATTTCACGTTTTACGTTCGGAATTGATGGCAAAAATAAACGGCATAGACGCAACACATATAGGTGCGTCTACACCGATACCGCTTTTGCCTGTATCTTGCGTGCGTGAATTTATTGCACAGATAGCGGCTGTTCGTTATTATTTTTAGCTTTTTCACGTTCTTCGGCTTCAAGCTTTGAATAAATACAACCGCAATAATTCTGACGATAAAGACCGTATATTTCCGAAAGTTCACAAGAACGTTTATAACCGTTTTTCTTTTTGAAATCGGAGCATAAATATTTAACATTGTAGCTTTCTTCAAGTTCAAGACCGATTTGGTTAAGCACTTGAGCATTTTTATGCGGACTTATCGAAAGCGTGGTAGTGAAGTAATCAAAACCGTCCTTTTGGGCGGTTTTTGCTGTTTCTTCAAGGCGAAGTCGGTAACATTTAAAGCAACGCTCACCGCCTTCTTTGAGATTTTCAAGCCCTTTTGCAATCGAATAAAATTTTTCACAGTCATATTTGCCCTCGATAAACTTTACTTTTCTTTTTAAAGGCATTTCGTTTATAAGACGCTTTTGCTCGCTGACACGCTTATAAAATTCTTCTTCGGGTGAAATATTCGGATTGTAATAGAAAATAGTTATATCAAAATATTCCGACAAATATTCAAGTACATAGCTTGAACAAGGCGCACAACAGCTGTGCAGAAGAAGTGACGGAACGGTATTGTTTTTTTGAATTTCGTCAATCGTTTTGTTTAGAATTATTTGATAATTTTCTTTCATTGATTTTCTCCCATATTTTATTGACTAAGAAGTTTGACAAGAACGCGAGCAATATTCCGAACAACGCACCGCAAATAACGTCGGACGGAAAATGTACATACAGATACAGCCTTGTAAAGCATATCAAAGCCGCAAGAATAATTGCCGGTATACCTAATTTTTTGCTGTACAGCAAAATAACCGTTGCGGCGGAAAATGAAGATATTGCGTGACCGGACGGAAACGAAAATCTTCCCGACGGCGCGCCTATCAGCAGATTTTCAACTGTAAGCAACGCTCCTTCGGTGTTATATGGACGTTCACGTGCAATTACATTTTTAAGCCCCATTGTAGAAAGGAATAATCCCAAAAGCAGTGAAACTATTATTATAATACCTGCTTTTCGTGATTTTTTGAAACAAAGCATTATAAGTGCAGTTACAGCCCATACAATGCCGCCGCTGCCTAAAAACGTTATAAGTGGCATAATTGTATCAAGAAACGGATTGCGTATGCTTTGAATTGCGTTTAAAATATTAAAATCAATCTGCGTTATAAAGTCTGTCATAATTACGTCATTCTTTCGATATGTTAATGTTTATTTCGTGTCAATAATAACACATTCACGAAAAAAAGTAAAGTAAGAACATAAAAACCTCATTACTTTAAAGAGAAAGTTGCAAAAGGGAAGAAAGTGTAGTATAATCATATATTATATTAGTTGAAAGGAATAACTGTAATGAGAAAACTTCTTGCGATATGGCTCGGAAAAATTCTTACCATAGTCGGAAAAACAGTAGGTAAAAAATCATCTTCTTCGCCGGGTGCGTATGCACTTAAAATATGTCCCGACCTTGTAAAAGGCTTGGAAAAATGCGTGTCAAAGGGTATAATCGTAACTTGCGGCACAAACGGAAAAACAACGACAAACAATCTTATGGCATCGGCACTTGAGGCAAAGGGATATAAGGTTATTTGCAATAAGCTCGGTGCGAATATGCTTAGCGGTATTGCAACTACCGTTTTACAGGAAATGAGTATATTCGGCAAATTAAAAGCGGACTATGCGTGTCTTGAAATTGACGAGGCGTACACGCCGATAGTGTTTGACTATGTAAAGCCCGATGTTATGGTTATAACGAACCTATTCCGTGACCAGCTTGACAGATACGGCGAAATTGACATTACATCTGATATTATCAAACGTGCAATAAAGAAAGTGCCGAATTTAAAACTTGTTTTAAACGGTGACGATCCGCTGTGCGTTCAGTTCGGCAGAGAGGAAAACGTCAAGGCATATTATTACGGAATATCCGAAAAGGTACTTCCGCAGCTTGACGATACAAAGGAAGGACGTTTCTGTCCTGTATGCGGTGAGGAACAGAAGTACAATTACTATCATTACAGTCAGCTCGGCGATTTTTATTGCCCGTCGTGCGGTTTCAAGCGACCTGAGATTGATTTTGAAGTCAAGAATGTATCGCTCGACACACCGATGAAGTTTACGATAAACAATCAGCCTATGGTGATAAATTACAAAGGTTTTTACAATATATATAACCTTATTGCCGTATACGGTGCACTAAATGTTTTGGGAGAAAAAACGGACGATTTCGCAAAACTTTTGACAGGCTACAAACCGCAAATCGGCAGAATGCAGGAATACAAATTCAACAAGCCCGTTATACTAAGTCTTTCAAAAAATCCCGCAGGATTTAACCAAGCCATTGCAACGGTAAATACGGACAAGCGTAAGAAAGACGTTATAATCGCAATCAATGACAAGGCTAATGACGGTCGTGACGTGTCGTGGCTGTGGGACGTGGACTTTGATAAAATTGCGGACGAAAACCTGAACACACTTACAACAACAGGTATCAGAGTTTACGATATAAGTCTTAGATTTAAGTATTCGGATATAAAGGTTGACCGTATGACGCAGGATATGGCGGACGCAATTACAAAATGTCTTGAAACGGACAGCGAAGTTGTCTATGTACTTGTGAATTATACCGCACTTTATTCGACAGAGGCGGTACTTAAAAAGCTCGGAGGTGAGGCATAATGAAAATCAAAATACTTCATCTTTATCCCGACCTTTTGAATTTGTACGGTGACAGGGGCAATATCGAATGTATGCGCAAGCGACTTATGTGGCGCGGTATTGACGCGGAGGTTGTGACATACACCTGTGAGGACAGCGGATTTGATTTGTCGGACGTTGATATTGTGTTCATAGGCGGCGGCTCGGACAGAGAACAGAAAATTGTTTGCCACAGACTTTTGGAACACAAGAACGAAATAAGAAATTATGTTGAAGATAACGGTGTACTTGTCGCAGTGTGCGGCGGCTATCAGCTTTTGGGTAAGTATTACAAGCTTGAAAACGAAACAATCGAAGGACTTGATATACTTAATATTTACACCGAACAAGGCAAAAAACGTCTTATCGGAAATATCGTACTTGAAAATGACTTTCTAAATCAAAAAATTGTCGGTTTTGAAAATCACGGCGGAAGAACTTACATCGGTAATCACACACCGCTCGGCAGAGTTGTTTACGGTTACGGAAACGATGAAAAATCCGGTGTTGAGGGTGTTGTGTATAAAAACGTTGTCGCAACATATTTGCACGGACCGCTTTTTCCTAAAAACCCTGCACTTTGCGATTACATTCTGACAAACGCAATAAAGAGAAAAAATCCCGACTTCAAAGGTCTTGGCGGTTTGGAGGACACTCTTGAAGATATGGCAAACCAATATATTGTAAATAGGTTTAAAAAGTAAATATTTTTTTAACAATGGTGCATATGTATTGACTTTTTTACTGTGCAGTCATAAAATTAAATGGTATTGTAGAAACAATACCATTTTTTATTAAGGATTGAATTCGGTATGGAAACTAAATTAACAAGAAATATACAACCGAATAATAAAAGTCCGTTTTCGTGGCTCAGCAAGATATTTAAAGGTATTAAAACAGGCTGGGATGCGGTAGGCGGAGTGTTTAAGAAGTTTTGGAAACTTTTGTGCAAGAGCAAAAAGTTTTCAAATTTTGCATACGTTAAATTTCCGGAATTCAGAAAGAAAATTTGGGAGTATGCAAAGGCACACAGGCTGAAGGCATTGATTTCAGTTGCTGTCGGAGTGGCGGTACTCGGTGTGCTTTTGGGCGTTATGATAAAAAATTCCGTAAATTCCGACTATCTTCAAGAGGGTGACGATTCTGTCGGATATGCGATGGTTTTGCAGAATTATTACACGTTCGACCACAGCGACAAAACCAATGTTGCGATAAAATTAAGCTGGGACGACGGTGCTGTTGACCTAAACGGAGGTACGGCAGAGGCAAAAATAAAAGCAAAGGTTTATCCGATAAATTTACCCGATAAAAAAATTACTTGGAA
>ENA-OPSW01000886-OPSW01000886.1-human-gut-metagenome-genome-assembly--contig:-NODE-886-length-21224-cov-1.887477_pt1 | contig 21224 bp, 2 predicted proteins | sample MGYA00241463_ERZ501918 | MGnify/ENA primary metagenome ERZ501918 (study PRJEB25962, sample SAMEA2042443) | human gut metagenome | biome: human gut; feature: human-associated habitat; material: faeces... | reverse complement strand
GCCTATGATGCACTTATCAGTGAGAGAATTTACAAGCCGGCATACAAACCGGAAGAAGCATTTGAAATGATTATTGAAGGTGATTGCGGTGTGTTTAATCCGCGTCTGATTGATTTGTTTTCCATGATGCGTATGGAGTTGGAAGAAGTACATGAGGAAATAATGCGAAAGAAAGGTTGACAGATTACATAGATGTTGCTATAATTCTTAACAAATGTAACAATTTTGTAACAATTACAATTTGTAAAGAAGAAGGTAATAAGATGAAAAAATTTGGGAAGAAACTTTTTGCACTTGCATTAGTGAGTGGTTTGATTGTAGGCAGTGTATGTTCCGTGCAGGCTGCCATGGTAGGTTCAGAAGAGCAGGTAGAGGGTGCTAACGTATTGCTAGAGCAGTATTGCAGCAATGTGGCAAATGGTACTGTAGATGCAAAGACATCTGAAGTATTGGTAGCATCGGGGCCAAATGCGACAGCTGTACCGACTGCAGCACCAGCATCAGAGCAGACAGCGGATACAGCAAAGAAAACGGACAAGGATACACATGTAGAACTGAATTTAAATTATTCAAGACTAGGTGTTGCCAATAAAGTGGATACCTATTTGAATGTTAGAAAGAAGCCATCGGAAAGTGGCAAAGTAGTAGGCAAGATGACAAAGAATGCCGGATGTCATGTATACCACATCAAAAAAGGCTGGGCTAAGATTGTTTCCGGTAAGGTAAAAGGCTATGTAAAGGCGTCTTATCTGACAACGGATGAGAAAGCAGAAAAACTGGCGACGAAAGTAGGCCGTGAGTGTGTAGAAATCCAGACAGATTCACTCCGTGTACGTGCTCTTCCATCGACATCTGCTCCGATTTATTCCGTTGTATCGGAAGGCGAGGAGTTCACCATGAAAGAGGGCGAACTAACTTTAGATTATGTGAAAAAGATTGTGAAAAAACAGAAAATATCCAAAGATGCAATTAAGAGAGCCGGCGGATATGAGGCAATGCAGGAACAGTTGAAAGACTTTATCTGCATTTATGTGGATGATGATTATGCATTTGTTGCAAAAGATTTTGTGAACGAGCAGTATACGCTGAAACGTGCGACAAAGGTAAGCACTGTGAAAGCATCTTCATCAAGCGGTGTATCAATAGTCTTTCTGTAAGCACCGTCTACAGCCGGATCATTATAATCGACCGAACCGTCTGACAATACCTTACCTATTTGAATTCCAACGTTCTGGTAAGATTCTGCAATTACATCGAATTCTTCAACCGATTTACCGATATAAACGTGGTAATCACCGTAATTTGTACCGTTAAATGTTTCTGACATTACTGCATCAGGTGATGGTTCAACTCGTAGATCCGTCAAAATCGGAACATCTGTCTTATAAATATTAACAATGTATTCCGAAACATTTTCAAATCCACTTTCGGCGTATTCTGTTAATCTGAACTTGAATACTCCCTTATCTGTATCATCAAGTTGTGCCTTAATGTAGTCACTAAACTGTGTACTTACTGTATAGTTGTCAAGATATTCACTTCTGACAACATCATTACCACCATAAACATCAAATATTTCAATATAAGCATTATCATCATTCAACGGATATGCAAACAATTCTATATCTGATGTATCAACCATGACATTGTACTTATGTACATTGCCTGTTACCGATTCATCAAATGTACCCATTGTACCGTTTCCGTCTTTGACAATTATGTCTTTCAAGAACGGTTCAAAGTAATCTGATTGATTATCAGCATTAACGAACAATGTGTAAACATAACTGTTTCTGTCATCAGCTGTTACTCTTATCGTGTACTTTTCTCTGTCTGTACTGATAAGTTCTGTTATATTGCCATCCACAACTCTTCTTCCGTTTACTCTTATAACTGCATCCGGATCGTTTGCTGTCAAATCAAATGGTAGATTATTAACCGCATCAGCATTTACAACAGTAGATGAGTATCCGTCTGTTATATCAACTGTATCACCGTTTACGATTAAATCAGTAAGTGCTGTGGTTGACTTACGGATTATTGTCACTGAATATCTCTGTTTTGCCTTAGAATCATTTCCTATTTCTACAATAACCGTTGTTACCGGTTTAGAGATTGCCACTGTGTTGCCACCGTGTACATTGACATTTGTTCCGTCATATTCCGGAGTTGCATTTATTACAACTTCATCTACATTGCTGTCAACATAAGCATAGTAGTTCACGTCACGAGCTGTAAAGTCTGTTGTAAGTTCTACATTCTTACCTCCGGCTGTTACTGTCAAGTCTTTCAAATCAACAGATTTAATCATATCATGAGTACGTCTGTTAATTGTCAATGAGTATACGCTTGTAGGATAATTTGTTTCCTTAGACGGATATACCATAAAGATTACTGTCGAATCTTGTCCTGCCGGTGATGTAACATCAAATGTTCCATCGTGGTTATTTACAACGTGAGATGTTGATGACACAGTTGCAACAACCGGAACATAATCCTTTGTTTCTTCAACAAAGTGTGTAAGCAATTCTTCTGTATCAACGGTAATAGTATCAACATCGAACGGCACTGTTACATAATAGTTATGTATCGACGGATCAAACACAGGAGCCATACTACCCTTATCAACTGCAAGATAATCAAGTTCGGCGATTGTATCGTTAGGTCTTACAACATTTACAACATAATGTACTGTTGTCTGAGATGCCTTAACATCTGTATCACCGTTACTCTTTACAAAATCAATTTCTGATGTAAGAACTATATCAAAGTAATTTGCACCATGTTTCAATTTTGTAATACCAAGGTGATTATCTCCCATATATGCTTTTTCAGCATCTGAAAGTTTTTCTCCGCTGCTTGTAATCGGCATATTGTTGATTGTCACATACATATTTGTTGTTTCATCGAAATACGGAATCATATTGATTTCTTCTGTATCTTTATCAACAACAACTGTGTAAGAGTATTGATCACTTCTGAATTCAGGAATTATAGGTAATTCTTCATTAGATTCTGTTAACTTTAAGCCGTCAAGTTTCATATCAACATCATACTGAGCTTTAGCTTTATCTTCGCCCTTGTTAATTACTACTGTGTATCTTTCCTTTGTTCCAAGTGTATTATCCACAGCGAATACAAGAACGTTATCACCCTCATATAGTTTAACGCCTGTGACGTTACCCGATACAAGAGCAGCATTATTAAGTTTAACGCTGTCATGCTGTCTTGCAGTATCTTCTTCAGAACCTACAGTTGCCTTTACCCATACCTCTGATGTATCGTTAGGTACATTCAGATAATATGCGTGTTCAGAATGATAGAAGTCACTTGATAATGTATATCTCGATTCTTCCGCTCCGGTTGATGAGCTATAAATCTCTATCGGCAATTCAATATAAGGTCTGTCCTTATTGTATGCTCTGTTTACAGTTACAACATAATGCTTTTCGGTTCCGTTAAAGGTTACAACCTTGAACAACAATTCAGTGTCACCGTAAGGAACATTGGTCATTGTATAAGTTTGTCCGCTCTCTATCTTCACAGAACCATTATTTGTTGCATTATTACTTACATAGATATATGACTTACCGTGTATTCCTGTCGGATCTTCAACCTCTTCAGGTCTTAGACTCGGAGTGAACGATACAGTATCTACGTCATAATCATATGAAATATAGTAGTTTGTCAACTTCGCATTGAATAGCGGAGTAACATTTGAACCTTCTGTATAATCCATATGAATTATATCGCCTGTATGTTCAGGTGTTGCACGGTGTGCATCAATTATATAAGTTTCCTTTGTAATATTATCTTCGGCAGTTACTGTTATAACAACCTTGTTTGAACCGTAATGAAGTGGTATATCATTTAGTTCTGCTGTTGAGCCAAGGTTATAATACAACTCTTCGCCGCCTTCTTTTCTGATTCTTAGATCAGAATGTTCATCTGCTGCCTCAACTATCAATGAAAGCTTATCTTCATCGTAAGGGATTGCAAGGAAGTATTCATGAACGTCCTTATCAAACATCGCTGTCAATAGTGCATAGTTTTCAGAATTGATATTTGAAAGTTCTGCATTATGGCTAAGTTCCATCATAGTAGATGTTGTATCTTTTAATACTACAGTATCCGGACCTGCTGCTCTGTTGATAGTTACTGAATAGTATCTTGCATTCTGTACCTTACCGGCACCGTTAGATTCACTTACTTCAAATACAACTGTGTTATCACCCTTTTGAAGAATCATCGGATATTCAAGCATATTACTTACGAGCGTCTTCTTTTCAACCTTATTGTTATTTGAATCAACATAAGTTTCAAGAAGATATACGTCGCAGTTCTGTGCGCCAAGGTTCTTCGACAATGATAGCTTAACTTCCATTGTATCTTCGTCTACAGAGTCATAGTAGTTATAATCGTATTGATTATTTACAAATACTCTTGTAAGCGGCTTGCCTGTGTCGGCTCTCATTATATTAGTCAAGTAAGCCATTTCAGGATCAAGATTAATATATGAATCCTTAAACAATTCAATAGCATATTCTGATGTTGTCTTATTAGTGTTATAAACATTGAATATAACTCTTAGTCTGTCACCCTCTGTAAGCTTTGTTCCGTAAACAACCTGACGGCTGCTTACCTGATTTGAAGACTGATTGTCATTCAAACTTACACGGTTAACGATTTCATAATCGAATCCATCGTCAAACGGTACCGCCGTTATTTTAATCGGCGTATCAGATTCATCAATTTCCTGAGGAATTGTAAAGTGGTAAGTAAACTTATCAGATGTATTATCCTCAACCGGAACTGAAACTGTATCATAATATTTATCACCGATTTGAATTATAATATCGTTTAGCTTAGCATAATCATCATTTGCAATTCTTGTTATGCTGAATGTGTAAGTCTTTGTAACAGTACCATCTTCTGAAGTTACATTTAGCTTAATGTCATTTATACCTTCCTTAAGCATAAACTTAACTTCTTCATTTTCTTCAAATATTCCGCTACTTGAATAGTTCATTGAGTTCTGGATATATGTACCTGTTGCATTTTCGCTCATTCTCAAATGCTTAAATGTAATATAAGTATCTGCGTTACTTACTGTGTAAGTATAATCAAGCTGCTCAGGTAGATAATCCGTGAAATCTCTATGAATATCAGCGTCTGTAGGCAATGTAAAGTCTGCGTTGATAAGGTCTGCATCATTGCTCATAGTTTCTACAACAAGTGTGTAGTTTCTATATACAAGATTTTCAACATCGGCAACTTCTTTATATTCAGTTACTCCGATATTAATTTCTTGTGGAATTGATACCTTATCTTTTGATGTAAATTGCTTTCCTGTAGTGTCATAGTAGTCATAGTTCTGAGTTGCAAAGCTACCAATCTTTACAAGTTTTCCTACGCTTACTGTTATAACTCTGACAGTTGCCTCATTTACATACGACGGCATCTTAGCAACGTATGCACCCTTTGTACCGTCTGCCTTTACATAATCAGCATCCCACTTAGCTGTCACCGGCATTGCATAACCAAGTTCATTGCTTGTTTCAAACGAGCCTTCCGGTGTTCCAAGCATAACTCTTAGAATATCAGGTGTTCCTGCCGGAATTATTGTCAATTTGTAATCCTGAGTATGAGTTAAATCACTGTTATCAGTCAATCTGATTGTCAATATGCTTGTGTTATCACTACTGTTATGGTCATTTGTACCACTTTTGGCTGTTGCCATATCAGTAGATGTACTTACTGAACCAAGCTGTAAACCGGCTGAGTTTATTATGCTTGTTGTTACGTATGACGGATCGTCTGACTGTGCCTTGACTACCGGCTCTGTATCGTAATCAACATATGCGAGATATTCATTTCCGTAACGTTGTGCTCTTATTCCGTCAACAATTAGTGTTTCAAGGTTAAGTTCACGTTGGTTACGATTAATCTTAATTCTGTAATCTCTTGTTTGAGTAGCGTCTTCACTCTCTACTCTTACGATAAACTTATTAATACCTGTTGTAAGTTTAACGGCTGTTACAATAGAATTCAATGCCGCTCCGGCAATATTCTCATGTCCTCCGACTTCTTTAAGTACAGTAATCAATGTACTTGAATTCTTATGAACATGATTTGCATAAGCATAAATATCTACCTGTTCAACATTTGCTCCTACAGTTACTTCATAATCTTCAGTATCATAATTATACTTAGGATTCATTTCGTAACCTGTAACACCCAAACCTAATGTAGTATGGCTTAAGTCTGCATCGTTCGATCTGTGATGAACCATAATTGTATACTGCTTTGTGTAATCTCCAAGTACAAGAGTTACCGGAACTTCAGCATAGCCGTATTCATCAAGTTCAAGTTCTGACGGCGTGTATACTCTTGTTACAGGGTTTTCTCCGCCATCAGTAACAGGAGTACTCTTAGCCTGTAAATCATATATGTCATTGTAATCACTACCGATATAAATCTTAAGTGTTTCACTAATGCCTTTTTCTTTTACAGATTTCAGTGCTTCTTGTGCATCTGCAACAAAGATGTACTGGTCTTTTGAGTTATCAATGTTAATCTCATAATCGAATACATTCGGTTTAAAGTCTTTACCCTTGAATTCAATAGGATCTTCTGCAATAGCGTCAGGTCTTACTTCAAGTCTGTCAAGTGACATATCAACTGCCGTATAATTAATATTCAAGTAATATGCACCGTAAATACTTGTATTTGCAGGACGAATTATGAACATAAATTCGTTCTTGCCTTCCTTCAACTGTGTTACACCGGCATTTAATGCACCGGATGACATACTTCTCCACTGTTGATCCTGTGCAGATGTATTATTTAATCTTACCATTTCTATTGATGCCATCGGGTCAATAGCCTTGATATATACATTCGCCGTTGCCGTGTCATTGTATACATGAGATTCAAATACTCTGTCACTGCCAATAGTGTTATCTTCATCAGGAGCACGTCTTTCAACCGTTAGATAATCAAGAATGTTATCTATAGCTGACTTATTAATAAGTACAGTATATGTCTTATCAGGTTTATCAGCTGTTGCTGTTGCATAGATTGAGATTGGCACATATGTTGTTGCACCTTGAAGTGCGATATGTGAATTTGTAACAGTATTCGACAAGCTACTTATCTTCACTCTCGGATTCTGTTCACTCTCTGCTCCTACAACCGCATAGTATTCTGTATTATTAACATTTGTGAATATAGCTGTTACGCTTGACTCTGTCTGGTATGTCGGAAGTTCGCTTTCTGCTATATACATTTCTCTATCGTCATCCCAATTTGCATCTATTGTACTTTGAACCTTAACTAACATACCATAATCTGCCTCGTCAAGTTTCAAAATTCTCAATGTGTATGGGTTTTCGATATTATTTACTGACTTAACAATAAAGTTGATAATTGTTGTGTTATCAGGTAACGGAACATTCTTTAGAACTACCGCACCCGGTGTTGAACCGTCCGAATATCCGTCTACTATGATAGATGACTCTGCACTCTTTGGTACAATCTTAATATCCGTCATTGTCAAGTTCATCGGAACTGTGGCAATAAAGCCTGTATGTCCGTCTGTACTTGCAAGTTGACCGTTATCAACTCCGTTTTCATATGTGTACTGAACATAAATCTTGTCTACGCCCGTACCGACCGGAGTATTGATTATATCAAGTCTGTAATATGTACAACCGTCTTTATCATTGTATTGACTGTTCTTATCATTTTCAGGGTTATAAGAAACGCTCGCCGGTACAATTCTGAAGTATAGATGCTTTTCTCTGTCATTTACAACTGTCAATCTGTTAGTTGTCTTTAGATATTTAACATCGTCACTGTTTGCAACAAATTCACCCTTTGTTTCGTCATACATTTCAATAGTTGCATAAATGCTTCTTGCTTTTAGTTCAAACTTAGAAGTTGCCGATCCCTCAGGCATATTGATTACATATGTATTAAACATACCTTCTATGCCGTTAAGAGTATCTTTTTCTTGTCCGTTTGAAACTGCAGATACATCAGATAATGTCTTCTTATCTGTGTAATCCTTAATATCGACTGTCTTTCCGTATTCAAGAGCCGCATCGTTAGATTCACGTCTGATATTCAAGTTGTATTCCTTGATATTACCCTTACCGTCTTTCGCACGAACTCTTACTGTAATATACGGCTGATTATTCATCGGAACAGAGAATCTCATTCTTAGTGCATTTGGACCGCCAACATGATGATCTTCGTCTGTAACTAATATATTATTTCCGTCTTCATCAGTAGTATATTCAATCGGATAATATGCGGTCAATTCCGTAGTCTTATGGTTATTGGTTACATTGATATATGCAGTTGTTGCATTTTGGTTAATCAATACTTCATATGACGCAGGATCTGCAAGGCTCGCACCTATACTTGAAGGTGTTGCCAATCTACCCGATTCATTTTCAATATGGCTGACACGCATTACAACTGACAAGTCAGAAGTTATGTCGCCGCCGTCTTTACGGATTAGTCGCAAGATTACAGGAGTAATCTGGTCAGGAAGTCCGCTTACAAAGTTTGAAGAACCCACATAAATCATATATTCGTAAGGTTTTGTAACAAGAACTTTACCTTCTGTTGCAAAGCTTGGATTTTCTGAAATATGTTGAGTAAATGTGTAACTTTCGTTTTCTTCCTTAACGTCTGTAACAGCATCAACATATGCACTCTTATCTTTTGTTACAGCTTGAATTGAAACATCTTGTACATCGTATAAGATTTCTGATTCGTAAACCGGAATGTTATTTTCCAATCCAACATATGTAGCTTGGTTACCTTGAACAAATATATCCTCTAACGCAAGGTCATTGTTCTTTCTTGTCAAAGTCAATGTATAAACCTTTGGATATGGGTCATTTGCTTGGTTTGCAACGCTTACTATATATGATTGACTGTCTGATATGAAGTTTAGCTTAGCAACAACTGAATGTTTACCTGATACAGTCTTTTCATCACTGTCTGCTACTTCTTCACCCGTCTGCATATCACCTGTTACTGTAACGATTGCGTCTGAAATTGTAGCCTCAAATCTCATTGGTACGATAGTTGCACCATAGTTAATCTCAGCTGTAATTTCTTCACGTTCATGTGATATTGTTGCAGTCTGATAAGAATGTTCTTCATTGATATTATCTTCATCTATGATGTCCTTAGGCGCTACTTCTGCCAAATGCAATGTTCTGTCGTTTGAAACACGTTCAAGCAATAGACGATACTGTTTACCTGTTCCGACTGCGGAGCTGTTTACAGTATTCTGCATATTCTGTGATCTTACATAGATGTTGATTGTTACATTTTGACCCTTTCTTAGACCTGTAACTGTTGTAACCTGTTGCTTAATGTCGTACTTAGCAGCATTATGAATCTTAATGCTTGCATAATCATGTTCTGTACGTCCCTTAACTTCAACAGCTGTTACATCATTGCCGATATAAGCGATATATGTCGGTATTGAAGTATCTGTATAACCATGACTCTTCATCTCTTCAGCAGAAAGTTCTCTTGTATTAGGTCTTTCCATTGTTTCGATTGTTCCGACTTCACCTGCCCACAACGATACGAGTGTTTCTTCGTCGCCATCAGATGTCGGATACTGCTTAGTTTCAAGGTTCATATTATCCTTATCCATCGGATAAAGTCTAACTTCATAATACTTCTTAGTTACACCGTCTTCGGCAATCGTTTCAAAATTCATAAATGTATACTCATCTTTATCCATTTCCTGAATCTTGTTTGTATACTTATAATGTGCATTACCATTACCGTAAACATATTGATATTGCTGATTATCATTATAAACTTCGTTTTCTTTGCCGTCGCCTACACGAACAATAGTGTGTTTCTTATCCATTACAATCTGAGTTGTAATTTCTGATGCAGCGATTGAAAGCGTTACGGCACTGCTCTTCTTTCCTACATCATCTGATGACAAGTAACCCTTATATACAATTACCTCATGTCCGTTAGCATCAATATAATTCTTATCGAACTCTTCTTCTGCCATACTCTGAGTATTCATTGTAGCAATCATAATCAAGTCAATATCTGAATCTGCCGAAACAGTTGTTATATCAACCACATGACTTGAAGTTGCTGAATTATCTTCAGCTGTTATTGTAAAGCTTACTTGCCTTTTTATTAATTACATTAATCGGTACCAAGATGTAAGATGTATCGTCAGTCACTGTTTCGTGAACATAACTGTCGTCTACCTTAGTTACGTTAATAACAGCTTTGTTATTTGTCGATCTGATATAAACAGGAACAAGGACATTACCGTCTTCATCTTCTTCAAGATACTTAGTCGAAACGGTTACTGCATAGTGGGCCACACCATTTACATTTGTTGCCTTTGTCAAGTCTACATCACCAACATTTTCATCACTGCCGGGTACGATTAACTTTTCAATAGAAGCGTCGCTTGACTTTCTGTAAATCTTAATTCTGTAATGTACTTCCGTACCTGCCTCAGATGTTGAAACAATATCAACTATTGTAGGTACTGTTTCCGTACCTTCGGTATATGGATTAATCTTTACGTCTACGCTGTCACTTCTGTATCCGCCACTGATCTTAATATTGTAACTGAATTTACCTGATTGGTCAGGAGTTGATGTTGTTCCTGTTGCTGAGTAACTTGTATTCGGTTTCGTCAAATTGTTGTTTGTAAGTGCTTCGACAAACATTGTAACATTTTCTCTTGTTTCAGTCTTATCAATTCCGTATTCATATACATAAACTGTCTGACCGTTTTCGTCTGTTTCTGCCTTACTGTTTTCCTTGTTAACCTTTGTATCATTATCAAGGAATATTGTCAAATTGTCTTCATCCTTATACATCTGTGATACAAACAAGTTGTAAATCTTGCTTGTGCCTACATAGTTACCGTCACCAATATCTGTTCCGGTTACATCGTCTGTTGCTCTCATTCCCACTTGTACTTTGATAAGTGTTACTGCATTATCGCCTGTTACAAGGTCTGCCATTGGAAGAGTATTATCCTTTAATGTTGTACCGTCATACCATTGTGACCATGTGATATGTTCATCATTATCAGCATACAACTTAGCTTTATTAGCATAAGTTTCACTTCCGTCATTTGGTATATAACCGTATCTTACATAATAGCCGTCCTTGTCAATCTTGATTTGACCAGGAGTACCAGGAGCAACTCTTGCTGTAAACTTACCTGTTGCAGAATCATATGTTGCTTTATAGCCATTGTTATAATTATCTACTGTTGCAGGATACATTGTAACTTCAGGAATTAGGTTTGTCTTTATAACATCAAGGTTATAGGCCTTTTCCGTCTTGTTATCTGTTGCCTTAACAAATATATTTGTTGAAGTTGTATCCGCTGTAAGTTTAAAGCCTGTCCATGTATACTTGTTTACTGTATACTTATCGTTATCCTTAATATCACTTATCTGAACATTTGCAAGTGTTTCAACAGTCTTAGCTGTTAAATCTACCTTTTCAAGATCTTCAGGAACATACGCTGTATATCCTGTGATATTACCGTCGTCATCCTTATTAGGAACTGCGATTACAGTTTGTGTTGTACCGTTAGTGTCAACGTATTCTGCAATGACGCTTTCAAGATCAACAACTGTATTCTTAATAAAGATTCTCAACGTTGATTCAGAAACCTGTTCATAATGCTGACCTGCATAATATACAACCTTTACAGGAATATCAAGCGACTTGCCTTCTTCAAGGTTAGGTACTTGTACAGTACCGTATCTCTGATTCAAAGTTGCGTCGTTATAAGTATAACTTACATTGACTCTGTTATCATCAGGGATAAGTCCGATATTAGTATTATCTGCACGGCTTACCAAAGCATTATGTGTTACGTTTCCGTTTCCATCAACAAGTTTAGTTGCCTTATCACCCGTTGAACCGTTCCACTCTGTATAAGCTGTCAAATCAAGATTGATTTGAGGAACAATTATAATTGTGTACTTTTCACGGTTTACTTCGTCTGTCGCAATGACATATGCGTATCTTGTAGATACTACTCCGTCTGTAAGAGCTACATTCTTTTCAGTATATGTCTTCTTTTCATACGGAACATTTGTCAATGCACTGTCAGTACTGATATATACTCCTGCAAGAGCATTATCCTTTGTTGTTGACGCAGTAAGTTCGGTTAACTTATTGATACCGTAAGGAACTCTTACTATGAATTCCTTATCTGATACAAGATATGTTGTATCAGCGTTTATTGTTTGTTCAATGCCGTCTGCATCTATGTACTTAGCGATTACGTCAATGTCTGTCTTATCGTTAATTCCGCTGATTCTCAAGTATGCCTTTCTATCGACACTTATCTTACTTGATGGTCTGATTGAAATTGTCAATAATACACTGTCATCATTAATCTCGTATCCGCTTATTGTCCATATATTGCTTGCGGTGTCTTCTGCTTTTGTTCCATTTGCTGAAACATTTACAAGAGCGCTGTCGCTGACTGCCTTAACATATAAGTCTGCCTTATCCGTTGTAACAGTTGCTTCATATACATCAGCCGTTGAACCGTTAATTACTTCTTTCTTAACATTACCGATTTCCTCAGTGCCGTCTACCTTAACTGATTCAAGACTTGTATTTGCTCTGTAGATTGTCAAAGTATATGTCTTATCATTTGTACCTGATGAAGGTTTTACATTGATATTGACATTCTGTTCATCGCTTGTTAACTGATATTCCTTATATTCATCATACGATGTCTTGTATGTTGTATTCGGTTCAATCTGTACCTTAGCCGAATTAGATTCTGCCTTTGCCTTAATGTCTGTCAATGAAACATTTTCATCTACTATTGCAGCATATGTATCATCGTCAACCTTTTCGGCTCTGACAACAATTTCATCGCCCTTAGCGTCTTCATATGTTAAGTCGATATAGTCAAGATTATTATTATCGTCCTTCTTATAAATTCTTACATATGATATGTTATTGAACGAACTTGGAATATTAGCATTTCCTACATTAACCTGAATTTCTGCATATCCGTCTTTCAATGCCAATGATGAATTATAATAGCTATTTGAAGAAGTTGCATTCGGTTCAGGTGCTGTGTCAGGAAGTATACCTGTTGTAAGTTCAGCATTAACGTCGCTTGCCTCAATTCGTATATCTGTATAATTGCCATCTATGAATATCTCATAAACATCAGCCGCTCTGCCGTCTATTGATTCAGAAACGGTTGTTGGATAATATGAATTACCCGATGCGTCTACTGTCTTTAGTTCAAGATTTGCGATATATACATTAACCTTATATTCAGCCTTAGCTTGTCCGTTTGATGATACAACAGTAATCTTCTTAGCAGTAACCGGTGCAGATACATCTTCAAGAACATCTGTATGTCTTGATGCAACTGTATTACCGTCTATCTGTACAATAGCTCCGGCATTGGCTGCCTGAGCAATCAAGTCAACAAGTACATCACTTGTCTTGTCAGAAGAAATCCATGCGTTATATTCGCCGTTTTCTCCCTTAACTGCCTGAACTGTTCCCTCAACGTTGTTACGAGTATATCTAACTTCTACTTTTTCAAGATCTGTATCTTCATTTGCCTTGTATACATTTAGATAAATTGTCTTATATGTATTTTCATCGGCATCTTCTGCACGAATTTTGAACTCGAATGTTGTCCCTTCTCCGTTAAGAGCCCATTCTTCTTTTTCAAATACACTGTTATTTACAGCCGAATTTGGTAGAGCCGCACCTACTGATGCGTAATCACCGCTTACCATAGCGTTATTGCCGCTTGCTGTAACCTTAACGTGAACATTTGTCTTATCTTCACTGACAATCAATTCATAAACGTCATTTCCGTTTTTATCTGTTGTTGCAACAGCAAGTTCATTATCCATATCCTCTGCATAAACTTTAACTTCACCTATATTTAGGTTCTGTCTTTCAAGTTTTAGAGTATATCTGTATGAATACTTACTGTTCGGAACTGCTACATATACAGGGATATAGAATTCCTTAATGTCTTTTCTTAGATATACATCTCGGCTCCAATCTGTTTCTGTATTAAATTCGCTCATTCCTGAAGTCGGTACAGTCATGTAGTCCACATTTCCGCCAATCAATGTAGGCAATGTCATTGTAACTTCGGCATTTGATGCAAGTGCCTTTGTCCAAATGTCTATTGTTTCATCATCTTGGTCGATTTGAAGTGTGTAGATACCCTTGCTGTCAGCTGTAAGAGTTGTGTAATCGTCCTCATCTGCAAGCTTTGTCTTTAAGAATTCAAGACCGCCAACATAATCGGCTCTTTCCAAAACAAGCATATAGTCAACTGACTTTCTGCCGCTCTGTGAAGTTACTCTTACAACATACTTAGTTGTTTCGCCGTTTTCAAGCGGCATATCTGAATCTGTCCATACACTGTCTAATGTTGTATCATCCGATGCAAGAACATTTTCAAGTCTGTCAATAACTTCAATTCTGCCGTTATTCTTAGCTTTCAAAACAACATTTGCTGTTTCGCTTGTTAAGTTGTGAGCATTATAAGAAGTTCCGCTTGCTACTACATTTGTATCGTTTACAACTACGCTCTCAAGTTCTGCAACATCACTCTGGCGTACCAAAGTAACTTTATGTGCTTGAGATACGGCTATGCCGTTTTCATCAGTTGCTGTTGAGATAATATCAAAGTCTACATCGTAGCTTGATCTTCCCGTACTTACAGGAACGCTGATTTCTATTGAACCTACTCTTGACTTCGTACCAACCTTTACAGTTGCTGTTGGGTCTTCAGCCTCAATATACAACTTAACTGTTTGTGCACTGTCTGTAATTTCAACTTCATGTGAATCACAGTTGCTTGATGTATCTGTATTATTTTCAGCAACGCTTTCTTCTGATGTACCTCTTTGTGCAATAACTGTCTTAACTGCCGTATTGCTTGAAACCTTATTCAACCACAATGGATATAATGCTTCGTTGCCTTGACCATCGCTCACATAAATAGTTAATTCATTACGAGCGTTGTTTAGATTTTCGACATTATACAAGTCGATTCTACGTTCAAAGCTACCTGTGTCCTCATCTGCAACACCTGTTACAAGTTTTGTACCTTGTCTGTAAAGTTCAAGTACATAACCGTCTGATGGTGCATTTAGTGAAACAGTTACATATTCGCTTGTGTTTTCTTCAGGGATTACCGCTACATATTCGCCGTAATCATTAGCTGCAATACGTCTTGATACAGCCTCATCATTATCCTTAACAGATACTGAGATTTGCTTTAACTTAGAGTCACCCTTTGTAATTACAAGATTTCTTGTTGTGTATTCAGTATACGGATAAACCGAAATATTTAGCGGAACAGTGAATGTTGTTTCGCCTGCCTTGCTTATATCGTAATCCTGTTCATCCTCATACAATGCCCAATCGAAATCTCCGATTTGTACCTTAGCATCCTTATCATTTGCCTTTACATAAACCTTAACTTTCTTTGCATTCGGAAGTGCCTGATATGTGTACTGTATCTTATTATAGATAAGTAGATTATCGTCGGCTCTTACCTCTTCAAGTTCAGGCATTCTTCTTGTAAGAGTCAAGATATAATGCTCTGTTACAAATTCATTATCAATATTATGTGAGGTTACTGTGAACGGTAGATTTACTACATTCTTTCTCATTGTATAGAATCTTGTCAAAATACCGCTTGTGCTGTTTGCTATAACAGTTGAACCGTCCTCATCATAAAGTGTAATACCTTGATATTCATTTACACCCTTGATTACAATATCACCGTAATATTCTTTTTCATTTACAAGGTTTACAATATACTTAGCCTTGTACTGCTTTTGAGTACCATCGGCATCTGTATAGTAATCATCTGAGTTAGGACTAATCTTGCCTGCCTCAATGCCCTTGAATGAAACGCTTTCAAGATCTGTATCGTCATCACCTGCATAAAGGATTTGAAGTTTGTATGTCTTGCTTGCCTTTCCGTCTGCGGCGTCAACTCTGAATTCAAAGTTTGTAGTACCGCTTTCGTTCTGTGCGACATTTTCAAATACTCCGCCTCTGTATTTTGATACAGGTGTTTCGATTGTGTCACCCCAAAGTGTTACAGTTGACATTGCGCCCTTAGGCATAATTGTAATATTTACAGGGTCATGTCTGTTTACTGTTGCAACATATGTATCATCTTCTATTGCAAACAAGCTTATATCTACAAATGTATTTTGACCCTTTTGTACTTCTGTATCATTTACATATACTTTCTGTACATCAGGAATATCACGATCTCTTGTGATATTCAATGTATAAACTTGCTTGTATCTGCCTGACGATGATGTTGTTTCTATCTGATAAGTAGTAATTCCGGTTTCAAGTGTACGTTCTACAATAAGTTTACCGTCTGCCTTATCAGCTGTTCCTCTAAATTCGATTGTTGTATAACCGTTTAGAGCATTTACTTCAATCGTTGCAGGATTCCAGAAACTCAATGGGTTATCCTTATCGTATGTCGGAATTGACGCATCATAGATTGTCGGATTTTCCGGACGAGGTATAGCCTTAATTGTATTAACGATAATATCTCCCAAATCTGCATTATGAGATGCAGTATACAATGCAATGACATATGTCTTCTTTGCATTCGGAGTCTTTTCATCGCTTTCATAAAGTTTAGACTTAACTGTTACCTCGATTGTGTTAACCTCATTATTAAGGTCAACATCATACATATAACCTTCATTTTCCCAAACATTTGAAAGTGTGCTAAGCGTCTGATCGTTGATAGCTACAATGTTTGTATTTTCTGAATTTGTTTCAACATATGGTTTAACAGATTTTTCTGCAACCATAAAGTTATATTGGCTGCTTTCTTCGATGTATGTACCTTCTTGACCGTCTATTGTTACTATCTTCAAGCTTACATCATCATCTACACCTTGTAGACGAAGGATATAATCTTGTGTTGCGCCACCGTTATGCGGTGCAACTGTAATACGATAGTATTCATAGTAGTCAGGAGCAATCTTAACACCGTCTTTTAGTACAAATTCTATTGTACCTCTGTTTGTATTGTTTTCAACCGGCTGTTTAATCGGTTCAAATATGCTTGCGTCACTGTCTGCCGACTTAACACGAACAACATTTGTAATTGTAGCATGTTTATCTGTCGGAACAATCTTGATTGTTGCATCTCTCGGAGGAACCTTACCATCCCATACAGCCTCATGCTTAACGCTGTTATAATGACCCGGTTTATTCTCCTCAATTATAATCTGCTCAATTCCTGTGTTGCCGCTCTTTGTTGAAATACGAAGTGTGTATGCTTTGTATTCTTCATCGCTTTCGGCATTTTCAGCTTTAACACGAATTTGATATACGCCGTTATTTACATTCTTCATAATGTCGCTGCCCAAGTCAACGCTCATATTTGCATCAACGTCAGTGTAATTTGTCTGTGCAACCCACTGAGTTCCGTCATACTTGAACAAACCAACCTTAGCGCCGATTGATTCCGGAGTAAGAACTGCTGTTGCCTGTGCCTGTGAACTGCTTGTGTAAATGATGTATTCTTTAGTAGATTCATCATATTCAACTTCTGCATCCACATTGCTTGATGTAACTGTATCAAGTTCTGCAGTTTCATTCTTTCTTGTTAGAATTAATGTGTAGTAACCTCCGTCACCCTCACCGTACGGTGCAAGAGTTCCGTCTTGTGCAGTTACATAGATTCTTACGTTTTCAATTTCTTGATCCGGAGTTTCTATTGTCTTTGTTTCAGTCTTTACATTTGTAGGGGGTGTTGAATTAATTCCTACAAGTGCATAGTTGCTTTCAGCCTCTGCCTTTAATTCATAATCCTTAGCTGTGTAAGAGATACTTGATTCAAATACACCGTTGTTATGTTCAACCTTCTTGCCGTTGATGTACAATACAAGGTTTGTATTGTTATCCTTTAGGTTAGAAGTGAATGTGTATTCCTTAGTGTATTCCTTAACGCTACCGTCGGCGAATGTACCGAATGCGGCATGAACAAGAATCTTATATTCTTGCTTAGTATATGTTGTGCTAAGCATTTGATCAAATGTAACAGTATTATCGAATACATTTCCTATTGTATTTGATTCTGTACTATAATGATTTGATTCGGAATCAATCGTAAGCGTTGTTCCGTTTGTTGACATAATATACAACAAACCGCTATTTGTATTCTTTTCTTCAAATACATAATAGTTTCTCTTTTCACTGTCATAGCTTGTCGACGCATTGTTGTACTTCAAGTCTACAATACCAATGTCAAGTGTATGAAGTTCTACATTCAAGATGTACTTCTTCGTATTACCTGCCTCGGCTGTAACTGTTACAGGAACATGGAATATGTTTCTGTTATTTTCATCTCTCTCAACAAGGTTAAGCGAGAAACTTACGTTTCCGTCAGCGTCCGGCTCATATTCAGCCTTGCTTGAGTCAATAGTAAGTTTAGCCTTAGGGCTTGATAGTTTAACTGTAAATGCCTCTGTATAAGATTCTTTTTCAGGGTTATCAAGATCCTCATTTGCGAATACAGTAAATCCAGGTATTTGATTTTCATCTAATCTTTCTGTTGAATCACTGTTTTCGTAAACTGTATCAGGATTAATTGTAACACTGCTGATATTAGCATCTTCAGACTTCTTATTGATATTAAGAATTATCGGTGCATCTTCGTTGGTAATCATTGTACCGTTATCTGCATATAGATAAATCTTAACAACAGTTGTCTGACTGTCAGGGTCAATAGCTTGACCTATCTTAATTCTTTCACCTGAATCTTTATCTACATTAGTACCATTATAAACAAGTGGGTAAACTGATGTATCAAGATCAAGTTTCAATGTTTCAATCCATGAACGTTCGCTCGGTGTATCCGGTGTTTCAGATGTATCTGTATCTTCGCCGTCTTCACCTTCATCGGCAGTATTTTCACCGACCAATAGTGAGATAATATCCGAACGATTAGCTATTGCTTTAATGTCTATGGATGTCATATTATTCGGAATACCAACTGAATATTCACCTGTGATTGAATCAGGAACGTCTACAAGTGTCCATTCTGATGTTCCGTCTGAATAACGAATGTTTACATACAAATTCTTTAGAGTCAAGTCAGACTTATCTCCACGAATCATTAGATAACTTATATCTGTCTTACCGTTTTCAGCTTTGATTACTATAGGAACAAATATTCCCTTTCGTAAATCAGCACTTACTCCGGCAGTCAAGTTGTATCTGTTGCCGTCTGTCAAATCGTATGCTTCAATCTTCTTTTCATGTGTTGAGTAATCTGAATCACTCAAACTACTGATGTAATTCTTCTTAACTTCTACGTTAGCAGAATTATCTGACATAATAGCATAGTCTTCGATAGCAAGGAATTTACCTATTGCAACCGATGCGTGGTCATCCTTTGTCACAACTCTGATTGCAGCATTCTTAGCTGTATCAGATACTGTGATGAAGTATCCGTCAAACTCTGTATCATATGCATCGCTATTGTTATTGTTACTTGTCGTCTTATTGTAATTTGTCTTTACAGTAGACTTTTCTATTGCCTCTGCCTCATCTGAAATAGCTGAAGGTAGTTCACCGGCTTTGACAATACCGCCGTCAAGTGATGTATCTGCCGATTGAAGTTTGATGTAAAGTTTGTAAACCTGACTGAATCCTGATTCACCTGTAACTTTAAATCTTAGATACTTAACCGCAGTAGTATCATCTGACGTGATGTAGTCTTGAACTCTGATTGTCTGATTTAGAACTTGTTCAAACTTACCACTCTTACCTGCTACATAACTTACTTCTTCATCCGATACATCCGGTGAAGATGCAATCGTTACATAAGCATTAGAGCTTGTAGCCTTGATTTCAAGATCTATACTCTTATCATTGTCATAATCCGATTGCTTAATTGCAAGATAATATTGATATTCTTTATCGCTATTCTCTTCTTTTACTATTGTATATCTTGATGATTCAGGAGTAGATACGTCCTTAACGTATTCAACAGTAACATCATCCTTAACATAAAGAATTGTAAGAATGTAATCCTTTGTTACAGATCCGGATTTAACCATAAGTTTATAGTTAGTTTCCTTATTAACTTCAGGATCAAGTGCCTGTTTACTGAATACGATATATGGTTTTTCACCATCGGCAATCTTAGATGTAACTGACTTATATTGTCCCATCTTATAGTCGCCGTTTTCAAATTTACCTACCGCAACCTGTTCATAAGGCTGATCAAGGATAACCTTAATATCTGTGCCTGTTTCACTGTAAATAACCTTTGTTTCAAGCAATCTTGAATCATCTGCATCGACTGTTGCTGCAAAGAATTCATTCATCTTATCAGTCTTTGCACTTGCGTTAATATTCAAAGAATTCTTAATAACCGCAAGTTTATATGATTCTTTTGAATACTTAGTATCAATCGGTTCTACGCCTACGCTGTAGTTTGTGATGACACCGTTTGTATTACTGTTAAGTGACGCTACGTCAAGATATGGAGCAGTGCTTAAATCGTTGCCATATTCAACGACTGCCGCCTTTGCATTTACAGTATTTCCGTCTGTGTCTGTCTTGACTGCCAAACTTCTTGCCTCAACAAGAATTGGTCTGTCGTCTTCGTAATTATCAATCAATGCTACATATTGTTGTTGAACAATATCATAGTAAGCATCAACAGTTTCAATTACTCCATTCGCATCGTCATAAACTGTTACCGTGATCTTATTCAATCTCGGATCGGCAGAATTCTTGTAAATACGTATTGTCTTTTCTTGAGGGCTGTCGTTCTTAGGGAAGATTGTAAACGGTACGTCTTCATATCCGTTTGCGTCCATCTTCTTCTCATCAAGAACATATGTAACCTCACTGATTGTCGATTCAATCTTACCGTTATTACCTATCTTGACTTGTCCGCCTTCAAGTATTGTAGATACTGTGATAACTGCATTTTCTGCATCGTCATCTACAGATGCTATATACCATGTTCCATCCTTAGACGGCATTATTCTTGTATGGTCAACTGCAACATACGGATCGTCCTCATCCTTAACTTTGATAATATCAAGGATATATTCGCCTGAACCGATGTTACCACCTATTACAGTTGTAGAAATATTTGTTGTAACAAGTGT
>ENA-OPSW01000870-OPSW01000870.1-human-gut-metagenome-genome-assembly--contig:-NODE-870-length-21670-cov-7.215360_pt1 | contig 21670 bp, 23 predicted proteins | sample MGYA00241463_ERZ501918 | MGnify/ENA primary metagenome ERZ501918 (study PRJEB25962, sample SAMEA2042443) | human gut metagenome | biome: human gut; feature: human-associated habitat; material: faeces... | reverse complement strand
CCACAAGTACGTCAGCCACCGCGCTGCCGAATATCTGGAAGAGCCCATCGACCGCCTGAAGCTGATCACCTGCCATCTGGGCAATGGTTCTTCCATTGCTGCAGTTGACCAGGGCAAGGTTGTGGATACCTCTATGGGCATGACCCCGCTGGCCGGCCTGATGATGGGCACCCGCTGCGGCGATATCGACCCTTCTGTGGTCAACTACCTGAAGTACACCCTGAACATCACCGGCCACCAGCTGGACGAGATTCTGAACAAGAAGTCCGGCCTGCTGGGTGTCTCCGGCGTTTCCAGCGACAAGCGTGACGTTGAGGCAGCAGCAGCCGCCGGCAACCCGCGCGCACAGCTGGCCAGCGATATGCTGAACTACCAGATCAAGAAGACCATCGGCAGCTACATTGCCGCTATGGGCGGTGTTGACGCCATCGTGTTCACCGGCGGTATCGGCGAGCATGACGCTGACTCCCGTGCCAAGATCTGCCACCACATGGATTGGTTGGGCATCCGCGTGGATACCGACAAGAACGCCAACGCCCACAAGCAGAACAAAGATGTTGTGGAAATCACCGCTTGGGGTGCCAAGGTTCGCACCCTGGTCATCGAGACCAACGAAGAGCTGATGATTGCCCGCGACACCAAGGAAGTTCTGGGCAACGAAGGCTTGCTGTAATTGCACCTATATTCCAGCTCAAGCGCCTAAAACTGAACTAAGCTAAAAAATCCGCTCCTTTTGCAAAAAAGGGGCGGATTTTTTGGTTAATTAAGAAAGAAAAAATAATAAAGAATAATTGTGGTGGACCGCGGCGCGGGCGTGCCGCTCAGAATTTTTTTTAGGGGTGCGGGATAGTGGAACAAGATTGGTGGGCTTTTATCGTGCACTGTAGGGAACGGTCTTGACCGTTCCGGAACCCTGCTTATCTGTTATCATGGGATTTATGACCAGGCTCCTTCCGGGGCGTCGGGAACGCCGCCCCCTACAAACAATTTGTTGGTTCATCTTATATTTTTAATGTACAGTTCCGACCATGGTCCCGGCGCGGTCGGGTGACCCCGCCCTACAGAAAGGCAGAGCATAACACACTTTCTATTGCTGGCAGTACGGCAGGGCGCAGGGGCCGTTTGCTCTTACCGTATCCCCTGCAAAATCTCCACCACTTCCGCTTTATCCTGCCAACGGTACACCGATGCCACATAGTAGCTGTCCCCTGCTGTCCATGCCACCACACTGCAATCCTCAATCTGCTCCGCAGTCAAAGCAGCAATGTCATCCACAATCATGATTTGTTGTTCTATGTTCGCTTTATCTTCCTCGGTAATGGCATCATCCGGCCCGCGGCCCTGAATGTTGACTTTGCTTTCCAGCGGCATTTGGGCAATCCCCAGCAGCTGCTGTTTCCTGCCCTGTTTGCCATTATCAATCAGGCAGTAGTACACGCCGTATTTCTGATAGGTGCTGTCGTCCCATGCTACGGTACATCCTTCCGGAACATAGGTCAGCTGCATTTGTTCCATGGGGATGTCGGTCTGCGGCGCTTCCTGCACGGCAAGGTATGCCCGGCTGCCCTCCAGTATTACGGCAACTTCAGGCCAAAAGGCATACACGGTGGTAACCAATGCTGCGCAGACGGCGGCTATGATGACCGTTTTCAGCAGCCGCCGGGGTGTGCGGCGCACCTGCGGCACAAATGGCATTGGCACATTGGCTGGTTCCAGCTGTTCCAGCGCCGCCAGATCCGCGCGTTGCCGGGCGGCGCACGCCTGCACCAGCAGTTCATCCAATGGTTCTTTCATAAGGTCAGGCCCTCCTGTTCCAGTAATTGTTTCAGCTTTTGCCGGGCGCGGCGGCTGCGCTGGCGCACCGTAGCGGCGTGCAGCCCCAGTGCTGCCGCAATTTGTGCCCCGGTCATGCCCTGCCCGTATTGCAGCTGCAAGATGGCGCGGTCGGTTTCTTCCAGCGTCTGCATTGCCGCCAGCAGGCAGCGCACGGCCTCGCTGCGTTCCAGCTTTTCCTGCGGCAGCGGGCCAGCATCCGGCAGGGCGGCAAATACTGCATCTTCTGCCGGTTCGGCCCGCCGGCTCCGCCGCATGTTCAGGGCCGTATGGCGCACCGTGACCAGCAGCAAATGGCGCAGCTTTTCCGCATCGGTCGTATCGGGCCGTGCCCGGTTCAGCCGCAGCCAGCTTTCCTGCACAGCATCCTGCGCCAGATGGCTGTCCTGCAAAATTTTATTTGCCAATGTACACAGGCGGCCATAATCCTGCACCAATGCCTGCTGCAAGGTATCTGCCGAGAACATTCTCTTCTCTCTCCTTTTTCCTTTATTCAGAAAGGCCTTTCACTTCTCTAACACGCCGTCCCCACATTTTGTGACAGCAAAAGCGGCACCCATGTTACCGGGTGCCGCTCTGTTTCCTATGTTTCTTCTCCCCTGCAATAATATTCAATCGCCCTGGCGGCAAATTCTGCCGCACCGGGGCCGCCTGCGGCGTTGATGTTTTTGGTAAACTCACCGCCCGCCGCGTACATCTGCCCCAGCTGGGCCAGAATCTGCTTATTGCAGGTGTAATAGTGCCGGGTGATGAAATCCTTCAGTGTTTTCACCTGTGCCTGCACCGCCGGGTCCTGGGCTGGGCGGGTCTGCAAAGTGCCGAACGCCGCCACAATGGCCATCAACTGGGCATTGATTGTATTGCTTTCTTGTGGGGTACGTTTGGTGCTTTTTTCCTCAAATTCCTGGTACGCCGGAGTTGTGCCCCACGCCTGTTTTGCCTGGCGGGCGTATTCTTCCAGTTTTGTGGTATCAAATGCGGTAAAATCCATTGGCTTTCCTCCTGTCTGCTGCATCCTGCGGGCAAGGTCGATCAGGTTTTCCAGGCGCTGTTTTTTCAGCATCAGCAGTTCCATTTGCTGTACCAGCGCCTTTTGGCGGTCAAACCCCGGCTGGGTCATGATCTGCCTGATATCTTTTAAGGGGAATTCCATCTCCCGGAACAGCAGGATCTGCTGCAAAGCTGCCAGCGCTGTATCGTCATACAGGCGGTAGCCCGCTTCGGTGCGCCCGCTGGGGTGCAGCAAGCCGATTTTATCGTAATATTGCAGGGTGCGTATACTCACGCCGGTCAGGCGGCTTACTTCACTTACGGTCATCATGGGTTTCCCCTCCTTCCCTTGCGGCAATTCCAGCGTACTCTATTACGCAGCGTCAGAGTCAAGAGGTTTTCATAAAAATTTTCATAAGGCAATACCGCATAATTCTAAGTGCCGATACGGCGAGCGAGGCGCGGCAGCTGCTAGGCCAAAAGCGCAGATAATACTGGATGTCTTATCGAGCATTTTGGCAACGCAGATGCCGTGCCGCAGCCGTCGGAGCGGTGCTTAAGCCGTCCGGCGGGAATTGTGCGGTGTTGCCCTAACTTTAGCAACACAAAAGCCTGCGGCGGATTGCAGGCGCAGTTCCACCACAGGCTGTATATTTTTATGTTACAGGCTGGAATAGCCAAAGCTGTTGACCAGTGCGTCAATGCGTTTGCCCTGTTTGCACCACGGGCAGTCGCGGGAATCATAGCTCTGGTAATCGCCAAGGTCGTTGGGGTTAAAGATGGAAGTAACGGGGTAACCCGCGCACTCTGTCTGGGTGGCAAAGATTGCGCCAATGCCAACTACCTGGCCGCCGTAATAATTGATCGCTTCCACAGCAGCCTGCGCGGTATAACCGGTGGTAACGGATGCTGCCAGGATCAGCACATGTTTGCCCGCGATCATGGGAGAGGTATTTTCGCGGAACAGCAACTGGCTACCGGTGGTGTGTTCCGGCGTGACCACATAGATGGTCTGGTGGGCGTTCATGTTTACATAGCCGTCGCGGGTCAACTCGCTGGCCATGCAGGCGCCGATCACCTCGGTGCCGTCTAGGCAGAGGATGGTATCCACGATGGTGGTGTGGGTATAAGAGCTGACCAGTTCCAGTGCCACGGCGCGCGCTTCGGAAAGGCGGGTCTTTTGCATGGTAACGTCAATGTAATAATTGATATGGCTGTGGCTTGTGGCAAAGTGCCCCTTTGCCACGCGCAGTACAAGATCCTGTTTTTGGGTGGGTAATTTGACCATATTGATTGCCATGTGTCTCACTCCTGTTCTGTCATTTCAACCGATAAATCGCTCTCTTTCTTTTATTTTATTGTAAAACATCCCCATATGCAAGAGCTTTTTGGTGGCAATTCCCTACAAAATGCCGGGCTGCAATTTGGTTGAACTGCTATTTTTTGCGTTTTTGCTGTCTTGTTTTGCCGCTTTACACCCTACCCTGCCAATGGTATAATATTTAATATTATACTGGGGTAAAAGGGGGATCTGACGCCATGGGTTACAGGCTGGCGGAACAAAATGGGGAAAGTGTTGCCGTGCCGCGGCTGGTGTTCGCGCACCTGGCCCGCGCAGACGGCGATACCATCCGCGCCGCGTTGTATCTTTTGGGCGGCGGCGGAACCGACCCCCGCACCATGGCGCGGGATCTTGGCATGCCCAGCATTGAGGCCGCCAAGCGCGCCATGCAGTATTGGGCCGGTGCCGGGCTGCTGGTCAGTGACCGGGATGCGCCCCTGCCCAAAACCGAAATGCAGAAAGCTTCCGCCATCGACCTGACCACCCTGAACGACCCTTATGTTTCGGTCCTATGCGAGGAAGCGCAGACCGCATTCGGCAAGGCACTCAGCCGGACCGAGATGCAGCGGCTGGTCAGCCTGTATCTGAATGATGGCTGGCAGCCGGATGTTGTGCTGCTTTGCTGCGCCGAAGTTGCCCGCCAGGGCCGCCGCACCGTTGGCGCGCTGAGCCGCGAACTTTTGAAATGGCGGGATGCCGGGGTGGAAACCGGCGAGGACGCCGAACGTTACTTAAAGCAGCAGGCCCAGCGGGAAAGCTGGTGCATCGAGTCTGCCGCCCTGTTTGGCATCGCCCCTGCGCAGCTCAGCCGCTGGGAGCGCGGGGCCATTGCCCGCTGGCACGAGGACTGGCGTTTTGGCGCGGACATGATTGAGGAAGCCCTGCTGCGGGCGGACAATCACCGCACGGTGCGCTATGTGGACGGCATTCTGCGCTCCTGGTACGCGCAGGGACTAACCACGGTATCGGCGGTGCGCGGTCAGGGCCAGCTGGCGGGCAGCAACATTCTGACCACCGGGGCAAAGCCAGCCGCCCCAGGCGCAGCGGCAGCCACCGTACGCGGGGCGGAACATCCTCCGGCAGTGCGCCGGACCCCGGCAGCTGCCAGCTGCGGCCCAGCAGGGTTAGGGTGCGGCGTTCCGCGCAAGCGCCGGTCAGAACCGGGCGCTGCTGGGTGAACGCCTGCTGCCCGGTGTAGGCCAGCCGCACCCGCGCTGTTACGGTGCCGCTGGCGGGCTGGGGCACGGGCGCACCGCTGCGGTCCAGCTTTTCCGCAGCGGCCAGCAGCATGCCGTTGCCAACGTATTGGCCCGGATGCACCTGTGCAAAACCGCTGGCAATGTTTACGGCAAGCACCTCGCCGCCTGCACGGGCATAAAGCCCGGTGTTCTGGGCGGGTGGTTCCGCATGTGCCTGCTGGAGGGGCGTACCCTCGGCGGTCAGGCAGCCACCGGTAAAATTCAGGCTGACCCAGCCAAAATCACTGCTGGCTTCCAACAGCTGCTGCGCCTGGGCCAGCTCCGCCTGGCTGGGGCGGCAGCCCTCCCAGATGCCGCTCTGCGCCAGCAGTGTGCGGATGCTTTCCTGTTGGGGAACGGTCAAAAGTTCCAGATTCATGCACCACAAAAAGCCGCCCAGCCAGTGCAGCAGCACAAAAAACAGGCCGATGCCCGCCAGAATGCCGGGGCGGCGCAGCAATCGCTCTGCTAATGGACCGGGGCCGCGCCGCTGCATTTGGATCACCTGCCACTCGCCCGCACCGGCCAGCTGGCAGAGCTTGGCCCAGCCGGCGCCGGACACCACGGCGGTAAAGCCGTCTGCCTGCGGGGCAATGCGTTCCAGCTTCAACCCGGCCTGGGCGGCTTGGCCCAAAAGGCGCTGCGCCCCGCGGCCGCGCACACAAAACCGAATGCTATCTGCTGCCTGAATGCGGCGCTTCATTGGCGTCAACCTCCCACTTGGGTGCAAAATCAATGCGGGCCACCCGCCCGGCAACCGTCAGCCGTTTGCCGTTCAGCGATTCTATTCGCAGCGCAGTGCCATAAAATGTAATAACCGTGCTGCCCACATCCAGCGTGATCTTCTGTGGGGCAAAATCCAGCACCCGGCGGCAGCCATCGGTAACAATGCGCCCGGAGCGGATCTCCAAATCCGGCAGACGGTAAAAATCGGCGTCCGGCTGGCGCAGCAGGTCGTGCAGGGTGGGGGCCGGGGTGCGGCGTTTGGACCGGCGGCGTGGGTGCTGCTTCATGCCAGACCGCCTCCTTTCGTCTGCCGGGGAACACACATGCGAGGATCATTCACCCCAATATACGGCAAAGGCGGTGCAGATATGAAGCAAAAATCAAGCCAAATGCGGTTTGCCCTCTGGCCGGTGGTGCAGGCCGCACTGGCGCTGGCATTGAGCGGCCTGCTGCTGGCCCGGCCCCAGGCAGCGGCGCAGGGCTTTGCGGCGGGGCTGAAGCTCTGCGGCGGCAGCCTACTGCCCGCGCTGTTCCCACTGTTTGTGGTGTGCGGCCTGCTGGGGCCGCTGGCTCCGGCGCTGGGGTGGCCGCTGCGGCCTTTGATGCGGCTGTGCGGGATCCGCAGCCCACGGGCCCCGGCGGTGCTGGTGCTGGGCTGGTGTGGTGGATACGCGGTGTGCGCCCAACAGATTGCAGCATTGCGCAAAACGGGGGAACTGCCCCCGCGGGATGCCGCGCTCCTGCTGCTGTTGGGCTGCTGTTCCGGCCCAGGCTTTGTGGTTGGCTGCATTGGGGGGCAGCTGTTTGGCAGCGTGGCGCTGGGGCTGTTGCTGTATGGCTTGCAGCTGGCAGCCAACCTTGCTGCCGCAGCCTGCCTGGTGCTATTTTTGCCAAAGCAGGAATTGCCAGCTGGGCAGGGGAGCAGTCAACAAAAGAGCGTGACCTTCCCACAGGCCATCAGCAATGCGGTGCAAAGCAGCCTGACGGTGTGCGGCTGCGCGGTGTTCTGCCGTGTGGTGGGCAGTGTGTTGGGGCAGGGGATGCCTGATGGTGCGCGACCTTACCTGAACGCTGCGCTGGAAATCTCCGCAGGCTGTGCAGATTTTGCCGCTGCAGGCAGCGTGGCGGGGGTGTGCCTGTGCCTGAGCCTGCTGGGGGCATCGGTGCTTGCCCAGCTGGCGGCGCTGCTGCAGGGGATGGTGCCGCTGGGACTGCTGCTGGCCGCACGGGTGCTGCATTTTGTGTTTTTGCAGGGGCTGCTGCACTTGTGCCTTCCGCTGGTACCGGGGCAGGCGGCTGTGTTCACCAGTCTGGCCCCGCAGGTGGTCGTTATGAAACGTACCGCGTGGGATACGGCGCTGGCAATTGCATTCTTTTTGTGCGCTGCACTGTATCAACTTTACAAAACCTGCTAAAGCTCTTATAATAATACTATTCCGGCAGCGCACCGCAGCCGTGCAGACGGCCCGCGGTGAACCGCTGCCAAACCTTGCAGTATTGGAGGAAAGCGGATGTTCAAAAAGCCGCCCTATGGCACAAAAATCTCTCCGGCGTGTGCTTACTGCACCCACGGCTCTCCGGCGGCTGACCAGAAAATGGTTCTGTGCAAAAACCGGGGCGTGGTTTCGCCCTATTTTGCCTGCCGCAAGTTCCGGTATGACCCGCTGCTGCGCGTGCCGCACCGGCAGGAACTGCCGCATTATGACCCCAAAGATTTCAGCCTGGAGGACTGATATTTCATGCCCGATTTGAAAAACGTACCACCCTCGCCGCGCCCCCGCCGTTTGAGCCAGCTGAAAGATGCCTGGAAGAACAAGCGCTCGGTTACCATCGTTTACCTGTTGCTGCGTGCCTCGGTCATTCTGGTGCTGATTGCCCAGATCTTTAACCGCAACTTTGAAAATGTCTTTTTGTGTGTGCTGACGCTGTTCCTGTTCGGCGTGCCCAACATGGTGCAGCACCGGCTGGACATTGAACTGCCAAATACGCTGGAAATTATCATCCTGCTGTTTATCTATGCGGCGGAAATCTTGGGCGAGATTAACGCCTATTACGTTACTTTCCCCTATTGGGATACCGTGCTGCACACCCTGAACGGCTTTTTGTGCGCGGCCGTCGGGTTCTCTTTGCTTGATATCCTCAACCGGGAGGAAAAGATCGGCTTTTCGCTCTCCCCGCTGTACCTGGCCATTGTGGCATTCTGCTTTTCCATGACGGTTGGCGTGATCTGGGAATTTTTTGAGTGTACCATGGACCAGCTGTTTTTGCTGGATATGCAAAAGGATTCCGTGGTCAACACCATTGGCAGCGTGATGCTGGACCCCACCGGCGGTAACCATCCCGGCGTCATCCGCAATATCACGGATGTGATCGTGGTGCAAAGTGACGGCACCCAGACGGCCCTTGGTCTGGGCGGCTACCTGGATATTGGCCTGCTGGATACGATGGAGGATCTTTTCGTCAACTTTATCGGTGCGTTTACGTTCTCGATTATTGGTTATTTCTATGTGCGCAGCCGCGGTAAAAACAAGTTTGCCAAGCGCTTTATCCCCGTGGTGAACGAAGAACCCCAGCCCCAAGCGAAAAACACCTCTGCAGAAGACGCACCCGAAACGGAAAAAACGAAAGAATAATCAACAAAACAAGCGCCCTGTTGTGAAAAACACAGCAGGGCGCTTGAATTCTTGTACAGAAAACACAAAAATAAACCGCGAAGGATTACCAAACGGAACCCTGCGCGGTTTATGGAGCTGGTGGCCGGACTTGAACCGGCGACCTGCTGATTACGAATTGGCCTTTCTGCGCGTTGTATCGTTAAATATCGCAAAATAAAGCACGATATTATGGAAAAATGCTCTAAGGGCCATTTTGTGGTTTTTAGTAGTGTTTAATGCAATTATGGAAAAATTATGGAAAATTTTGCAGTCCTATAATTGACGCTGTTACAGAATCCCGGCGGATGTAAAAACCTGATTTTGCAAGCCTTGCTGTATGGCCCCTATAAGCGCCTGTAAAGGCTTTTTCACTTGGGAATATAACTTTGACGCATTGCACAGAAAAACGGCTATAACGTGCCTGTTTGGGGCTGTGGGATGGGGAGCCGACGAAGCGGGACACCCTTTTGAAGAGCAAACAAAAAAGCGCCCCTTGCGGAGCGCTCTGGTTGCTATCAAAGAATGTCCATGACTGCGCCTATTTCCATACTAGCTTCATAAGCACATGCGTTAATCATTAGCTGTATGTCATCCACGTCATGCCCTGTTTTTTCTTTCAGCTTTCCCTCGAAAGTGTTTACAATGATATTGCTTAACACTTCTACAGCGCAGTTCAGGAAGAAAGCACGGTCAAGACGGTCAGCTGCTGTGCTGTTAACAGTATATTCGCACATATCGTTACCGGTCATTGTTCATCCATCCTTTCGCAAGCCCATAAGGCTGTTAATGTTGTATTCCCGTTCAAGAATCAGCTTTGTTGCTATACACCAAAGCTGATCCAGCTGTTCGTCTGTGGTGCTCTCTGCCAGCTTGTTTAATGCGGCAATATATGCCGCGCGGCAAAAGTCATGCATGATATCAAACCTCCTTAAAAGCGCCCGTATAGCCTGTTAGCGCTATTTACTTCTTTATGTCCCGGTGACAGCTATATTATATAATCATTGTACAATGATTTGTAAATGGGTATATTGTACAATGATTATATAAATTTCATGGCTATTTTTATACTTGTACAATGACACAAAAGACGTTATAATATTTGTACAATGGTAAAGTGTAAATTTGAAAAAGGCGGTGCTGGCATGGCAAATTCACATACAAAGGCGGTCAATAAGTATAATGCGGCAAATTACGATTCTCTACGCATAGTTGTTCCAAAAGGCCAAAAGGAAAAAATCAAAGCTCACGCAGAAAAGCGTGGGGAGAGCATCAACGGCTTTGTGGGGCGCGCAATCAATGAAACATTGCAGCGAGATGAAAAGAACGATGCTTAACGCGTTTTAAGCGTGTTTCTGCGCCGGGTAATATACTTTCATTGCTAGCGCAAAACGTGCTGTAAAGGGCTTGTATTGCGGGCTAACGGGCGGCAGGAAGAAAAGAGCCTTGCACGGTATAAGATGAGGTCAGTCTGATTTACGTCATGCGCTGATAATAGGGGGTAGCGTTTTGTGACCCCCATCATAAAGGCACGGTAAAGATGAGGTGAGTCAGACTCACTTCACCGCAGCACAGTCAACGAACGTCAACGACCGTGACCGGAGGGGGAATAGAAAACCAGCAAGCGGGCCGGGTTAGTGCCTTGTGCAGCCGAAAAAATAAAAAGGCACCCGCCGGGGGAATCCATTAAGCGGATACCCTAAAGGGGGTAAGTTTTGCGTACCCCCCCTGAAACAGGGTGGTAAATTGCCACCTACCCCGCCGAAATAAGGGGTCATCAAGTCAGTGACCCCTTTTATTTTATATCAAGCCCGGCGGGGTGTGAGCTAGATTCACGCCCTTTTATAGCAGCTAAAAACAAAAACCGCCGCCCAAAAGGGCGACGGCTTTGATTCTGATAAGGGCAATAATGCTGGAAGATATGTCGGCATCACTAAAAAGAACGATATAGCGTAATACGTGCGTACATCACTAAAAAAACAAGTACCATGTGAAAGCGGTCATCGTAAAAAGGACTAGAACATTTTGGCTGTCCAAAAACTGGACAAGGCTTGTACAGAAATTGGACAAGGCAAACGCTAAAACGGCCTTTTGATGGGGTCATCTTGTCCAAAATCTGGACAACCAGTGAAAAAAATAGTGCTTTGCCCTTGTCCAAAATCTGGACACATTCTTATATGTAAGCCATCTATCCGGGTTTATTGCGGCGCTTTCCAGCGAACAGAAAACCTGTAGTCGCTCTTTGTCCTGTTGCTTTTCCCGCTGGCAACAACTTCAATAAAACCTGCATTGATTAAATGCTTGATGTTTTCCCGTAGTGTGCTGTTTGAGATCCCATATATTGCTGCCGTACACCGCGAAAACTGAAAGTACATCTGCCCTTTAGCTTCCAGAACCATACACAAATAACAATGCCGGTCTGCAGCTGTCAGCGCAAGAAAAGCCGGATGCTGCATTAAAGAGCACCCTAATTGAATAAAAACCGGGTCTTGGCTGTCAGGTGATGCAGTACACCAGGGCAAAAGTTTGTAAGGACGTTTTGAAGGCTTTCGGCTCATAAGTAGCTTTCAAGGTCCATCTGCCCCAAAGGGATACCCAACCGCCGGGCAACGGGTGCAAGGGCTTTCAGTCCATGTATACAGCGGGCAATGTGAGCATTATAAAACGCCGTCATTTCCTGTTGAGCCTTTATAGGGTCATCACTCGGCAGGAAATACCCACCATGCCCGCCGGGGGCGTAAAGGATTATTTCCCCTGCGCAGCGGGCGGTTAATATTTTAGCGCGCAATTCGCGCTTAGAGGTGAGCAGCTGAGCCGCTAATATGTCGGCGCTAATCGCATTTTCGTGACCCTGACCAAGTAATTCTAAAATTTGCATTGAAAACACCTTCTCATCTTGTTAAAATGAGAGTGGAGCAAGGGCTTGCTGGCTTTTCTCCACTCTGTCGCCGTCTGGTGTGTTGCAGCACACTGGGCGGCTTTTTTTGTTTCATAACTCCACCCGGCGGATGCCGGTTTCCTGTGGCTGTTGGGTGTTGCCGTTCATCCATGCGGCAAGGCTGCAAAGATTAACAAGCGTCTTTCGCCCGCATTGCACGCTTTTTACCTGCCCATTTTTGCATAGCGCCCGGATACGGTAAACAGGCAAACCGGATTGTTCGTGTGCCTGCCTGATTGTAGTCATTACAGGAAAATTAATCGTATTCACGTTATTTGCTCTCCTTTCTGCTTGCTTCGTCGTTTGCACGTTCGGCACGCTTTGCCCAATACCGGGCGTTATAGTCGCGTATCCGGTCTTTGTTCTTTGCTCTCCATTTTTTGTAATAAACCCGTCGGGCTTCTGCTGCGGCACTGTCCATCGTAAAAACTCCTTTCAAAAAGACGGTTGACTTTAACAAGCAAAAAGGATATTATGTTAATCACAAAGTTCTTTCTACTTGATATACTTTTATTTTACCGCTGAAAAAGGGCCTTGTAAAGTCAGATACCTGGTATTTTTTAGAATCAACAGAAACGCATTTTTCACAGTAAGGAAAGATTGAAATGTCAAGAAAAAGCGCATTCCCGTACGAAACAGAAAAAAGACCATTTGCAACGAATTTACGCGTTCTTATGAAAGAAAATGGAACGACGCAAAGAGAACTGGGGGGAGCAATCGGCGTTCGACCTCAAACGATTAGCCTATATTGTGTTGGGCAAAGCCTGCCAGATGTTGAAGGAATGGCAAAAATCTGTAAATACTTTAAGGTATCGTCTGATTGGTTGATTGGGGTTACAGATGTTAGGAGTGCCGACATTACAGCGCGTGCAGCTTGCGAATATACGGGACTGACGGAAGAAGCGGTAGAAGCTCTGCATAAAACGCTGGAACTAAAGGAAAAAAATAGTTCTCTCTATGGAAGTTGCTTGGAAATTCTATCTCACTTTATCCAAACTCATTCAGTGAATTATTTTTGCCTGGCACTTGATACCAGCACAAAAAGTCTTATGGCGGCAACGGATAAAGTGCAAGAGCTTTTAGATTCGAAAAAGGATTCATATATTAACGCATTAGACTGTGTTGATGACTTGATGAAGGATTACCGGCTTTACCGATTTGAAGCGATAGATGAAATAATGCAGTTTGTCCGTATAGAACAAGAACCCTATAAAGATTCCTATAGTTCATTAACAAGCAACTTCAAAAGAGGTGAAATCAATGGCGAACATAAGGAAAGGAACGAATAAAGACGGCAAACCTGTATACTATATCAGGGTATCCGCCGGGCTTGGTGCAGATGGGCGGTATATTTACCGCTCAGACACGTTTACACCGCCGCCGGGATTGACTGCACGGCAGAGAGAAAAGGCGGCAAGACAGTATGCAGAAGAGTTTGAACAGCGTGTAAAAGAGGGGGGCTTTGCTGCCCGGAATATGACGGTAGACGGCCTTGCAGAAAAGTGGATGAAAGAATACTGCGAGACGCAGCTAAAGGCGCATACCATACAAGAGTATAAAAAGCTGCTGCCGCGTGTTTCTGCGGCAATCGGGTATATCAAGCTGTCAGACTTAAAACCGGGCCATATCCAACAGTTCTATAGCCAGCTTGCACAGCCGGGAATCCGGGAAGATGGCAAATACAAGGCGCGAAAAGCGTTTATTGATGCTTTCCCCAAAGGAACACGCAAAGAGTTGCGGCAGAAAGCAGGCATTGCAGAAAGAACCCTGACGGAAGCAATGGCGGGGCGCAATATTTCCAAACGCTCAGCGGAAAAGATAGCAGCGGCGGCGGGCTGGGCTTTTACAAAAGCCTTTACTAGCACAAGTGCGGACAAACTGAGCACAAACGGCCAGCGGCATTATCATGCAATGCTTTCTTCCATGTTTGGCACTGCTGTTAAATGGCAGTTGATGGACGCAAACCCCTGTGCGCGTGTGATACCGCCCAAATTGGTACAGCCTGACATTGAATTTCTGGATGAAAAACAAATAGCCGCACTGTTGGCGGCATTGCATGATGCGCCAAAACAGCTGTCCGTTATTGTTCAAATCGCACTGTTTACGGGTGCCCGGCGGGGTGAAATATGCGGTCTGCGATGGTCTGACCTGAATTTTGATACTGAATTGATGACAATCAACCGCAATCTTTCCTATATCGCACATAAAGGCATGATATTCGATTATCCTAAAACGAAAAAAAGCCTCCGCTGCTTTACGATGAGCGGAGACTGTATAGAACTATTGAAAGATTATAAGCGCTTTCAGGCACAGGAGCGCTTGAAAGTGGGCACATATTGGAAGCAGAAAATAGTAATTGAGGGCGGCAAACGGGTAAAGAACGACCTGCTGTTTACAAGAGCAGACGGAAGCCCGATTGACCCGTCCAGCGTTTCCGCTTGGTTCCCTGAATTCTTGCGCGAACACAACTTGCCGCCGTGCCGGTTCCATAGTTTACGGCATTCAAATGCGGCACTTATGATTGCGGCCCATGTGCCAGTAACTACCGTTGCCGGACGGCTGGGACATGCGCAGGTATCCACAACAACAAACATCTATGCGGGCTTTATCCGTTCGTCTGATGCAGCCGCTGCGGATGCGCTCGGAAGTGTTTTTGAAAAGATTAAAAAGCACCAGGAAATAGGCTGAAAACGTGATTTCAAATAGATTTATGGAAAAATTATGGAAAAATCAGCGTGAAACTGCCTGAAAAACAGCAAAAAATAAAGCCGCGATACATCGAAATGAAACGATATATCGCGGCTTTTGCGTTGGAGCTGGTGGCCGGACTTGAACCGGCGACCTGCTGATTACGAATCAGCTGCTCTACCAACTGAGCCACACCAGCACAACAATAATAGTATACTGGATTTTTGGCACAAGTCAAGGGGAAACGGGACAAAAGTTGAAAAAATATTCTGGGTGGGATACTTTTGTTCATGACAACCAAAAAGGTTACAATCATCCCCTGCGTGGATTTTAACATGCAGGAGGTTAAAATTTTGTGCAACATTCATAGTTTATTTTCGACAAAACTGTGCTATAATTCAAATTGAAAGATTATGGCTATCTGTAATCTTTTACCACAAAAACTGCAAAAACAGGCGTAAAAGCGTGCGGGCTGGCCCGGCGGCTGACGCCTGGCTGCACAGGAGGTACCATATTGGCCGAAAAATCAGTCGAATTAGACAGCATCGAACTGGCCGCCGCCATTTTTGGCAACTGTGACCAGAACGTAAAACTGCTGGAAAATGAGTTCCACGTCACGGCGGTCTGCCGCGGCTCCATGTTAAAGTTTACCGGTGAGCCAAAAGACGTGGAAGCTGCTGTGCATGCAGTGGACGGCATGGTGACCCTGATGCAGAACCACACCCCGCTGGAGGAACAGACGGTGCGCTACTGCATCAGCCTGGCCCGCGGCGGCGAGGAAAAGCGCCTGCGGGAACTGAACGATGATTTTGTCGCCGTTACCGCCAAAGGCCGCCCCATCCACCCCAAAACGCTGGGCCAGAAAGAGTACCTCTCCGCCATCCGCGCCAACTCCATCACCTTTGGCGTGGGGCCTGCCGGTACGGGCAAAACCTACCTGGCTGTGGCCATGGCGGTCAAGGCGTTCAAGTCAAAAGATGTCAGCCGCATTATTTTGACCCGCCCTGCCGTGGAAGCGGGGGAGAAGCTGGGCTTTCTGCCCGGCGATTTGCAAAATAAGGTGGACCCCTATCTGCGCCCGCTGTATGACGGCCTGTTTGACCTGCTGGGGGCGGAAACCTTCCAGAAGCTGGTGGAAAAGCAGGCCATTGAGGTGGCCCCGCTGGCCTACATGCGCGGCCGCACGCTGGACGATGCCTTTATCATCCTGGATGAAGCCCAGAACACCACCCCCGAACAGATGAAAATGTTCCTGACCCGCATGGGCGTGGGCAGCAAAGTGGTAGTGACGGGCGATGTGACCCAGGTGGACCTGCCGGAAAAGACCCGAAGCGGCCTGGTGGATGCCCTGCATATATTAAAGGGGATTGACGGCATTGCGCAGGTTTACCTGACCGAAAAGGACGTTGTGCGCCACCGCCTGGTACAGCAGATCGTAAAAGCCTATGAGCGTGCCGCCCAGCCGCCCAAGCGGGCCCCGCAGGCCAAGCCGGAAACGGCAAATGCGTAACGGATAGAGTATAAAAATAAAAATGATTTATAAACGGTGCCCAACGGCACCGAACAAAAGCACAGTCAGGAGGCAGATTTCCTATGTCTAACAAAGTATTGATCACCAATGAGCAGAACGCGGTCAAAGTTCCTTCGGGGCTTCGCATCCTAATCCGCCGTAGCTGCAATGCGGTGCTGGAATACGAAAACTTTGACGGCCCGGCAGAGATCAGCGTGACCTTTGTGGATAACGCCCGCATCCACGAGCTGAACAAGCAGTACCGGGATAAGGATGCCCCCACCGATGTGCTCAGCTTCCCCATGGCAGAAAACGGGGAGTATGATATCGACGAGGACAACGGCTGCAAGATTCTGGGCGATATCGTGATTTCTATGGAGCGCGCCATGGAACAGGCCAAACTGTACGGCCACAGCCTGCAGCGCGAAGTTGCCTATCTGACGGTACATTCCATGCTGCACCTGCTGGGCTATGACCATGAATCCAGCGGGCTGGAAGCGGTACGTATGCGCGAAAAAGAGGAAGCTGTTCTGATGCAGCTGGGTCTGCCGCGCACCGTCAGCTACACCAACGACGAAGTGTGAGCTGTACATGAAGCCCAAGAAAAAGAATCGCATGCTGACGGACCTTGCCCGGTTTGGGCACGGCTTTGTTTACGCATGGCACGGCATCTGTGCAGCTGTTTTGGAGGAACGCAACTTCCGCTTCCACCTGTGTGCGGCACTGTATGTATTTGCCGCGGCGCACATGGCGCACATTGACGCCACCGGCGTGGCGCTGCTGGCCATCTGCGTGTTTATGATGCTTGGCATGGAGCTGATGAATTCCGCCGTGGAGCGCGCAGTGGATAAGCCGGATACCACCCACTGGTGGAGCGCCGGTGCCGCCAAAGATATGGCGGCTGGAGGTGTACTGGTCACAGCGTTTGGTGCGGCGGTCGTGGGCATCTGCCTGTTTGGCAACGCGGCTGCTCTGAACGCCATCTGGACCAGCGTGACGGCGACGCCGCTCAGCACGGCGCTTTGGGTACTTTCGCTGGTGCTGGCCTACCTGTTCACCTTCCGCCTTGGCAAGCAGGAACAGGTCAAAACCCCAAAAGAAAATAAAACCGAAGAAAAATAAGGCCCGGCTGCCCAACCGTGCAGCACGGGTGAACCCAACCGGGCCAAATAGCCCGCAGATTGCAGCAGATTGAAAGAGAAGGTACGAATGCAGAAGAACCACAATGAACCTGAAATGCCCTCCAGCGTGTTTGTGGCCCTTGTGGGCCGCCCCAACGTGGGCAAATCCAGCCTGACCAACCACCTGGTTGGCGAAAAAGTTGCCATCGTGACCCAAAAGGCACAAACGACCCGCAACCGTATTACCGGCATTATCACCAAGGGGCCGGTACAGTATGTGCTGCTGGATACCCCCGGCATCCATAAGCCGCGCAACCGGCTGGATTCCCGCATGACCCAGACCGCCGCCGCCAGCCTGAAGGATGTGGATGTGACCCTGATGCTGTTTGAGCCTACCGGGGAATTTACCGAATCTGAGCTTGGCATGGTGGAAGCCCTGCGCAAAGCAGGTCCGGCGATCGCGGTCATCAACAAGGTGGACCTGCTGAATGATTTTGCCGCGCTGGAAGCCCGCAAAAAGCAGGTGGAAGAGTTCGGTATTTTTGATGCGATCGTCACCGTTTCCGCCAAGGATGGCACCGGCTGTGAAGAATTGTTCCCGCTGCTGAAGCAGTACGCCAACCCCGGCCCGCATTACTTTGACGACGATGCTTTTACCGATATGCCGGAAAAAGAGCTGGTGGCCGAGCTGGTGCGCGAAAAAGCCCTGCTGTTCATGCGGGAAGAAATCCCCCACGGCATTGCCGTTACGGTGGAAAGCTTCAAAGAACGCCCGGACAGCGATTTGATCGACATCAGCGTGGAGATCTGCTGCGAGCGCAAGAGCCATAAGGGCATGATCATTGGCAAGGGCGGCCAGATGCTGAAAAAGATTGCCTCCGCCGCCCGCATGGACTGCGAGGAACTGCTGGGCGCCCGCGTGAACCTGCAATGCTGGGTAAAGGTGCGCGAGGACTGGCGCGATAACGACCGCCTGCTGGATAACCTCGGTTTTGCCAAGCCGTAACAGCGGGAAGACTGCGCGAACCCTGTCCAACCACACGGTTGGACAACTTTTCCACGCATGGATCGGTATGATGGTGGCAAGCTAATCCGTAAAGGGGGCGGGCCATCATGCCAGGAAATGCTGAAACCGACGGAATCCGCGCCGCACAGTGGCAGAAATTTGCTGCCAGCGGCAGTATTTATGACTACCTTGATTACCGCAGCACTGCGCCGCAGGGCATAACCACGGGGGAAAACAATGCAGATCAACACAATGGGGCTTGTCCTGCGTGCGGTCCGGGTGGGCGAAGCCGACCAGATCCTGACAGTGCTGACACCGGGTAATGGGGTGCTGTCAGCATCCGCCCGCGGCAGCCTGCGGCTGAAAAACAAGCTGTTCAGTGCCTGCGGGCTTTTCTGTTATTCAGAATTTGCCATTACACTGGGCCGCAAAACCAATTTTATTGACAGCGCCGCTGTCAGCAAGGTGTTCCACGGGTTAAGCAAAACCGTGGAAGGCACCGCCCTGGCAGCCTATCTTTCGGAGCTGACCATCACGCTGGCGCCGGAGCCGCCGGAATCGGCGGACTGCCTGCGCCTGCTGCTGAACACCCTGTACATGACCGCTGAGCAAAAACGCCCGCTGCGCCAGCTGAAAGCTATTTATGAAATGCGCACTATGACCCAGGCGGGATACATGCCGGGAGTGCTGGCCTGCGATGTGTGCGCCCGGTATGACGGCTGTGATTTTTACCTGGATCCGGTAGCGGGCCGTCTGCTGTGCGCCGACTGCGCCGCCAAAGAGCACCGCGCCCCCAACCTGGACCCCGGTGCACTGTATGCGCTGCGGCATATCTGTTTGGCAGAAGATGCCAAACTGTTCAACTTTACCCTGACAGACCAAAGCCAGCGCCGCCTGGGTCGTGTGTGTGAACAGTATGTGGCGGCTCACCTGGACTATCAGCCCAAAAGCCTTGAATTTTTGCACGGTGTGCTGGAATAACCGTGCACGATAGATGATACGATAAAATAAGATTTTTGACCCATCTGACCCAACAGGAGTAACCAATTTATCTATGGACGTTTCCTACCGTACAACCCTGGAACTGGATAAAATTATTGCCCGTGCGGTGCAGCTGTGCACCTGTGCGGAAACCAAAGAGATGATGCGCGCCATTGAGCCGTTTGCCACAACGGAGGAGGAGCGCTACGCCCTGGCCCAGACCAACGCCATCAACGCCCTGCTGCTGAAAAACGGCAGCCCGCGCTTTGGCGCTGTGCATGAAGTGCGCCGCGTGGTGGCCCATGCGGCCAAGGGCGGCATTCTTTCGATGGGCGAGCTGCTGGAAATTGCTGCAGCGCTGCGCAATTTTTCCGGCCTGGCCCAGTGGTACGGCCTGACCGACCACGATATGCTGCCCACCGATGACCTGTTCTTTGCCCTGGCTCCTCAACCGGTGCTGGAAAAGCAGATCGGCGAGTGCATCATTTCGCCGGAAGAAATGGCCGATACCGCCTCCGTTACCCTGCGCGACCTGCGCCGCAAGATCCGCGCGACGGAGGACAGCATCCGCACCAAGCTGGATGCCATCATCAAAAACTCTACCACCAACAAATTTTTGCAGGATGCTGTGGTTTCCATCCGCAACGGCCGCTATGTTGTGCCGGTTCGTGCCGAGTACCGCGGCGAAGTCGGCGGTGTCATCCACGATGTTTCCTCCACTGGCTCCACCGTGTTTGTGGAGCCCACCGCTGTGGTGGAAGCCAACGCCCGCATTATGCAGCTGCACGCCCAAGAGCAGGAGGAAATCACCCGCATTCTGACGGCGTTCTCCGGCCAGGTGGCATCGCTGGAGCCGCAGTTCAGCTACAGCTATGACGCTATGCTGCAAATTGACCTGCTGCTGGCCAAAGCCCGCCTTGCGGTGGAGCAGAACGCCTTTATGCCGCAGGTGAACGATAGCTGCCGCTTTGCACTGAAAAAAGCCCGCCACCCGCTGATCGACAAGAAAAAGGTCGTGCCCGTGGATATTGCCCTGGGCGAAAAATATGATACCCTTGTCATCACCGGCCCCAACACCGGCGGCAAAACCGTCAGCATCAAAACGGCCGGCCTGCTGAACGCGATGGCCCAGCACGGCTTCTTGATCCCGGCGCACGAAAGCAGTACCGTCTGCCATTTTGATGAATACCTGGTGGATATCGGCGATGAACAGAGCATTGAACAGAGCCTGTCCACCTTCTCCGGCCATATGAAGCGGATCACCGGCATTCTGGAGCTGGCCGGCCCCGATACCCTGACCCTGATCGACGAACTTGGTGCCGGTACCGACCCGGCAGAGGGCGCGGCGCTGGCCGTCAGCATTCTGGAAAGGCTGCGTAAGCAGGGCACCCTGCTGATGGCCACCACCCACTACGCCGAGCTGAAAATTTACGCGCTGGAAACCCCTGGCGTGGTGAACGCCAGCTGTGAGTTTGATGTGGAAAGCCTGGCCCCCACCTACAAGCTCAGCGTGGGCGTGCCCGGTAAGTCCAACGCGTTCCTCATCAGTGCCAAGCTGGGCATTCCGGAAAGCGTCATCGATGCCGCCCGTAATCATATGTCCAACGATGATAAGCGGCTGGACAGCGTTCTGGCCCAGCTGGATGATTTGAAGCTGCAGCTGAAAGCCGCTGAGGACGAAGCCGAAAAGGCCCGCTATGAAGCAGAGCATGCCCTGGAAAGCGCCGAGAAAAAGCGTGATGCCCTGATCAAACAGGGCGAGGAAGAGCTGGAAGCCACCCGCCGCAAAGCCCATGAGCTGATGCAGGGTGTGCAGAACCAGGCATATGCCCTGACGGACGAGCTGCGCCGCATCCAGAAAGATGAAAAGACCAACGCCGCCGCCCGTGCTGTGCGCGCCCGCGAAATTGCCCGCAAGGATACAGAGCAGCTGCTGAACCGTACCGAGAAAAAGCAGCCCAAGCGCCAGTTTGTGCCGCTGAAAGAGGTCAAGCCCGGCCAGGAGGTCGTGATCGCGGAGCTGGACCAGCACGCCGTGGTGCTTTCCCGCCCGGACAAAAACGGCATGGTGGAAGTGCGCGCCGGTATTTTGAAAACCAAGGTCCCCCTGACCGGCCTGTGCGCCCCTGATAAGATGGATAAGCGCACCCAAAAGCAGGAACCGCCGCGCACCCGCACCCGCGTGGAGCTGAACCACGACCGCAAGTCCAGCATGGAGCTGAACCTGCTGGGGTACACCGTGGAGGAAGCCCTGGCCGAAGTGGACCGCTTCTTGGACCACGCCATGCTCAGCAACCAGAACACCGTGTATATCATCCACGGCAACGGCACCGGCGCGCTGCGCAACGCCATCCAAAAGCACCTGCGCACCCACCGCGGGGTTAAATCCTTCCGCCTTGGCCGCTATGGTGAGGGCGAGAGCGGCGTGACCGTTGTGGAACTGAAATAACGGCGGATTTGCTTCAAAATTGAACAAAAACGGGTACGCTGTGAAATAATCTAGTACATTTTCCCGCATTTATCTATAGCACACGCCGCCCGCGCGTGCTATTCTATTATTAAGGGCAATACCGCATAATTCTAAGTGCCGATACGGCGAGCGAGATGCGGCAGCTGCTAAGCCAAAAGCGCAGATAATACTGGATG
>ENA-OPSW01000856-OPSW01000856.1-human-gut-metagenome-genome-assembly--contig:-NODE-856-length-22066-cov-3.340421_pt1 | contig 22066 bp, 20 predicted proteins | sample MGYA00241463_ERZ501918 | MGnify/ENA primary metagenome ERZ501918 (study PRJEB25962, sample SAMEA2042443) | human gut metagenome | biome: human gut; feature: human-associated habitat; material: faeces... | reverse complement strand
GTTGCTGGTCGTCTTGACGTATGCGCTGATCTGCGTGGCCGATGCCGGCGCCTTGCCGATAGCCCAGGTCGCGAACCAGGATCTCGCCGTCAGCCTGTCTGCATTCGTCCCGGCTCCGGTGACGGTCGCGTTCGTGGTGGGTGGCTCCGCGTTCGCCCTGCTCACCACGCTCAATGCCGCGGTCGGCTGCGTGGCGTATCCGGTCGCCTCGGCCTGCGCGGACGGATGGTTGCCGCGCGAACTGGGAGAGCGTTCCGCTCGGACTGGCGCTCCCGTGCGCCTGCTTTCGGTGGGCATGATCGCCGCGGAGTGCCCGCTGATCGCCGGGAATTCCGCGAAAACCGTGTCGTCGAGCGTCACGATTCTGATGATCGTGGTGCAGGCGATGGTCGCCGTCGCCGCATTGCGCCTGATACTGCGCGACGGCTCATCGCTCTGCGCATTCCGCTCGCTGCCGTTGCTCGGCCGCGTGCCGCAATCCGGGCTCGCGGCGTTGTGCATCGTCGCGCTGCTCGTCGACCTGCTGCTGATCGCATGGCTGCTGTACACGATGAACCGTCTGCTGATCATCGGCAATGTCGTGATATTCGCCATAACGGTTGTCGCCGCTGTCATCGTGAACAAATATAGGGTTGATACGAGGCCATAACAACTATGTATAACCGCGGGTTTGCCAACGCGGCGACGCGGAGCCTACGATGATGTCAACGTTCACGGGAACCCGCGAACAGGCCCGGCCCCGGATGATGGGGCGGCACCCCGGTCAGGTGTCTTATCCGAGCAAGGAGTACATTATGTGTGTCAATGAAGGCGTGAAGGCATCGGCTGTCGGCTCACTGTCGGGCGGACTGCCGATCATGCGCGAGCGGTGAGAGACCGCTCGATAGTCCGTTTCGGATGTTTGCCGGCGCGATCGTGATGATTGTGATTCGCCGTCCGGCATGATTCCTCACACTCCCGGCAGATTACGCCGACGGTTGCCGGATCATTCGCGGCGATGCGGATTCTGCCGCATCGCAGGTTTTCGTATATCGCGATTCGCCGCCACCAAACTGTACCGCCGCGCCGTATCCAAAAACGGCGCGGAAGACAAGAAGAAGGGATACGGACTGCAGGAAGCAAATATCAAAAAATAACAGTATATGGCAGACGCGAAAGAGAAAATAAATCTTCTGGATGTAATTCCTTTCCGTAGTGAAAATATTACGGCCGAAAAGGGAAGCGATGGTACCGTTACCATTGCTTTCCCCCGGTTTAAATACGAGTGGATGCGGCGATTCTTGTTGCCTAAAGGAATGTCTGCGGATATTCATGTCCGGCTGGAAGATCATGGCACTGCCGTATGGGAGTTGATTGACGGAAAGAGAACCGTACGCCGGATTATTGAAGAGCTGGCAGAACACTTCAATTATGAAGAAAATTACGAATCACGTATTACGGCTTATATCACTCAGTTGCAGAAAGACGGATTTGTGAAATTAGTGATTGAGAACTGATTGCATTACGATATACTATTGGAATATAATAAAGAGACTCCGGCTGATTTAAAAATGAAGTGCACCCTAAAAGTTAAACATGAACTTTTGGGGTGCACTTCATTTAAGATCGGCCGGAGTTTTTGATTATGTTTTATTCTCCTTCTTCTCTATCTACCTTGATCAAGCCTCCTGTATCCGGGTTGAAAGTAACCTGAACAGTCGATTTCTTATTGAAAAGCGCCGGAGCCAGATATTCGATGGTACCGAATTGTGTGACAGGAAGTTCTCCGTTAAACCATTGCTTTTTCCCCTCCGTTAGTGTTACTTGTGCTTTGCCGGGCACATTATAGGCAATGCCGTCCACCTTCTTTTTGCCATCGTCTTCCGGTACGTTGACGGTTTTCAGATTCTTCAGCGTGATATAAACCGGCTCTCCTGCAAGATCGTTATTAGCAACTATGCCCAGCTTCTTCGAAAAGCGGAAGGCTACTTCGTTGTCCATTTCCTTATCCGGAGTGAGGCGGATGTTGAATATCTTTTCGTCTTTATTCAAGGTACCCGAGAACATTTCGGTCATGGCAGCCTCTTGCTCTTCCAGGTTGGCAAGCATAATCTTCAGTTGCTCCCCATCTTTGGGCATGTTGTCTGCCTGTCCGCGTACCAGGGCATTTTTACTTTCACGAATGTTATAAATCTCTTTGGCAACCAACTCCGCCATTTTAGCTGTAGAACCTGCCATCAGAATCTCTTCGGTCAGAAAATCACGTGGATTTATCTTCTTTTTCTGTGTCGTGGCGGGTTGCATCGGAGCCGATTTTTTAGGAGATAGCGGTACGTTGATTGATTTTACGATACCATCTTCGGTCAATTCTATTAGCGGAGCTACTGTTTTATCTTTCAGCTTGACAAAATAGGTATGTTCGCTATCGGGGATACCGACAGATTTTGCTTTGACGCTGACCAGTTCCCAATATTCCTGAGGCTCACCCGACACATCGGTCAACCGGAGATAACGGTCGGCATACTTGCTGAATTCTCCCGGAGTATATGTCACTTTATTGACTTTGACTTCAATATTGATTGCTGTTTTAGGAAGTGCATAGGTTACTCCGTAATCTTTTCCCCGGGTAACTCCCGCTGTAACTTCGGTCTGGGCATAAGCCGAGGTAGAGAGTAACAGCCCTGTCAGTATAATTAGCTTTTTCATTTCCGGTTTATTTTAACTGGTTTAAAAAACAAAGTTAATGAAGTTATTTGGAAAATCATAAGTTGTTAACTTTTATTCGCTTACCAGACGCCAAGCCAATGGCAGATTACTGATAATGTCTCCTGCCGTCATGCTGATAACGCCTTGCTTTTTGCGTGCGAAATCACCTGCCAGGCCATGTACATAAGTACCGATTTTGGCAGCTTCTTCAGCCGGATATCCCTGTGCGAGCAAAGCCAGCACGACACCTGTCAATACATCTCCGCTTCCGGCTGTTGCCATACCCGGATTACCCGTAGAGTTGAAATAGCACTTGCCCGAGGGGGTGATAATTGCCGAATAGGCTCCTTTTAATATGATATGTACTTTGGCGGTTCGGGCCAGTTCACAGGCCTTCATCAGTCGTTCGTATGAGTTCTGGCATTTGCCCACCATGCGTTCCAGTTCTTTGGGATGGGGAGTCAGAATAGAGCCTTTGGGCAATGTGGTCAGTGCGTGGCGGTGGTTGGCCAATATGTTTAGTGCATCGGCATCCAGTACCAGAGGTGTCTGGCAACCACTGAGTTGTTCAAGCAGTGCAGCTTCGGTCTCTTCCGAGCGTCCGATGCCCGGACCGATTCCTACAGCCTGATAGTCATCCGTATCTGTAGGGCAGGCAAAGTAGGTATCGCTGGCATCCGATTCGATAATTGCCTCCGGAACCGAAATCTGCAGGATATCATTGTTGCGTATAGGTGCATGGACTGTCAGTAAGCCTACACCCGAACGCATACAGGCGCGGGCTGCCAGTATCGACGCGCCTGCCATGCCGTACGAACCGGCAATCAGCAGAGCATGCCCAAAGTTTCCTTTGTGTGAGAAAGTGTTACGGGGTTTGATCAGAGCGTGTATTTCTTCCGCTTCCAATAAGGCATAATTGCTTTCCGTCTCCTCAATCGCTTCACGACTGAGGTTGATATCCAACAGTTTCCATTCGCCTACGAATTCGGAATTTTCGGCAAAGAGGAAAGCCAGTTTCGGCAATTGCAGACTCAATGTCAATTGGGCACGGATGATATTGGCTTTTACATTAAATGTGTTCTCTTCTCCCATCAGTCCCGAGGGGATATCGATGGCGACTACGGTGGCAGGCGATGCATTGATATATTTCACTACTGCCGCAAAACCGCCACTTAGCGGCTTATTAAGTCCCGAACCAAAAAGTCCGTCCACTACCAGATGATCCATCGTCAGGGTAGGAGGTACAAACTGTGTGCTTACTTCGCTGAACTTCACATTATCCATCATCTCTACCAGCTCCTTGTTGGTCTGGCAGTCGGCAGACAGTTCCCCTTTCGGGTTAAACAGATAGGCTTCGACCTTGTATTCCTTTTCCGCCAACATTCGGGCTACGGCAAGGGCATCTCCGCCATTGTTGCCCGGTCCGGCAAATACCGTGACGGGAGTTGTGATGTCCCAGCGTTCGGTGATGGCTTTGGTCAGTGCCTGTGCGGCCCGCTCCATCAGGTCGATCGATGCAATCGGTTCATGTTCTATGGTGTAAGCATCCAGTTTCTTGATGCTGCTACTTGGAAAAATCTTCATGGTGAACTTTCATTTTAAGTTTTTTGACCCACAAAGATAGCAATTAATATACGAAATCGGGAACTTCTTTTTCTTCTTCTTTTTTTCTGAATACCCCTGTCTTTCCGTAATTCTCCCTGCGGTAGCGTTGGTGCAGGTAGATGAAAGAGCATACAAAAGCAACGAAACAGATTATTCCCACATATCCTGCCATCAGATTGTAGAAAGCTGTCCAGTTAATGTCCGGTGAAAAGAATTCTTTGACAGCCAATACTATGACTGTTCCCGTATAGCCCAGAAAATCATTCATAGCAATGAAGAAACCCACGTTACCTCGAATTTTGAAGCAAGCGATAAAACGGTCGAAGAAGATAGTCTGGAAAGTGAGAAAAGCCAGATAGAGACACAGGCTCTGGATGAATAGCCAGACGATGGCGTTCAGCTGCAATTGTTCGTAACCAAACGAAACGACTGCCATCACTACCATGCTGGCAATGATCAATCCCAGTAATATCGACAGTGCTTTCAAGTTGCTTCTGACGAACACCATTAATCCGAAAATTATCAGAATAATGAGGGTTACTACGCTGTCTACCTGTGCAAACATCCACGAAGAGTATTGAGAGACATCGATAATTTTTACCAGGAAGTCCTCCTTTATATCTCTCAAGATAGTCAGTACCACATTGGCTATAAAGAGCAGAGTGAGGAAAGGCATGAAATTCTTAAATAGCTTCCATCGTTGCTTGCCGTTCAGTGTTTCCCGTTTCGATTTCATGGCAATGTCTTCGGCTGTTGGCTGTGGAAGCCGGTTGAGTGCATATCCCAACAAGGCAAGTAGAGGAAGGGCAACTCCGCCTATCAGGGCAGGCATCCAGAATTCGCTGATGTTCAAAGTGTCCATGACATACAAACCGGCCGACTTGGCGGTACCCGAGCTGATGACCATACTGACTCCGAGTAAGCTGGCAAGAATGTCCGTCATTCGTCTTCCCTCGATAAAGCTAAAAATGATTCCCCACATACATCCCAGTGAAAGTCCGTTCAGAAACATGGCTCCTATATTATAAGGTGCGGGCAACAGTCCGAACAATATTAACGAAGCTTCAGCCAGAATTATGGAGATCAGAATAAACTTCATCCGGTTTTCCCGTTTTAATTCGGAGATTAATTTAATTCCGATGAATTTAGAAAGTACATATCCTAATATTTGCGCGATGGTAACTACCACTTTGTAGTCCATTCCAAACGCTTCAAGTCCGTCAAATCCGGCTGCTGTATAAGGCTTTCTCAGTGCATATACCAATGAATAGGAGAGCAGCGCTGCTCCGCCTGCCCAAAGAATGAAAAGGAAATCAGAAATTTTTCTCTGCGAATAAGTTTTTACTTGCTGTACATTGTTCATAACATCTGCTTGTTGTTTTCCGGTGCAAAAATAGGAGGGTAGTGTTACAGATCTGTTACTGAATATATGAATGTTTATTATTAATAGATATTGATAATGAATCTGTTATGTTGTAATGTTTATGTAGTATTTATGAAACGGAAACGAAAAGAGCATCGCACTTCCGGGCATCTGTTCGTCATAATTTTAACGGGAAGCAGATGCATACCTGCAAATATCTTTTAGGAAATAAATTCCCTATTTCTGGGTATTGCCTGTTTGGGCAGAAACTGTACTTTTGCCTGAAATATTAAATCAGCAGACAAATGAATAAGAGAGGCTTTGTAAGCAAGATCTTACAGAATTTCCGGAAGCCTGAAGGTTTTTTCGGAAGAATGATACTTTGGGGGATGAATACAGGACATGCATCATTGGCGCAATGGGGAATGTCATGCTTGCAATGGCAACCGGAATGGAGTGTACTCGACATCGGTTGCGGTGGTGGTGCCAATTTGCTACAGATATTGCAACGTTGCCCGCAAGGGAAAGCGTATGGCATAGATATTTCACCGGAGAGTGTCACCTTTGCGCGTAAAAAAAATAAAAAGTATCTCGGTACACGCTGCTTTATCGAGCAGGGAGGAGTCCACCGACTTCCCTATCCTGATTATGCGTTCGATGCGGTCACTGCTTTCGAGACTGTCTACTTCTGGGGTAACCTGCAGCATGCTTTTACGGAAGTGGCGCGTGTGTTAAAGCCCGGTGGATCGTTTCTTATCTGTTGTGAGATAAGCGATCCTGCCAATAAGGCTTGGACGGGACTTGTTGAAGGGATGGAGATTCATTCCTGTGATGAACTGAAGGCGATTCTTTCCAAAAGTGGTTTTACCGATACGGCCATATTCCGGACGAAGAAAGAAGAACTGTGCCTGGTAAGCCATCGGCAAACTGTGCGGTTGTAACCAATGCCGGGACGCTCTTACCAACGAATACGTTAACAATGTTAATGCCCGTAAAAGTGCTTTCCCTCCTTGTCAATAGCTTATTAACTTCGTATCTCTAAAGAATTAATATCTTGCAATTACGAAGTTAATATTAACGTACTGTTAATGTTAACTTCCTACAGTTCTCTTATTAAGATATTATTGTTTGATAATCAATTGCTTATATTCTGGATGCATTCTGTCGTAAAATTCTTCTCTTACGTTCAAGATGTGCGTAGTTGTCTGTTTATCAAGTTACCGTTAAGACTCTCCATAGCCTGCCTCTCCACTTATTTCCACATTCTTTTATAAGCCACATTAGTATTATGTATATTGCTGCTTTCCTTATTTGCAAAGAGATAAATTATATCTTTGATATTCAGTCATATAACTTCCTATGATGAAAATAACCTGTGAAAAGTTTTGGAGACTCAAAAGAAGGTTTTACCTTTGCACCCGTAAATATATAGGCGGACAAATATACTTTTCTTTATGTCCGATATATGTTTAAAATAAAATAATTCAACGTATCGGATAGTATTCAAATCCGGTGCGAATACTTTTTCTGTACCCGATTATCATAAAACTTAATTTGTAAATTGCTGAAAATAAGGCGTGTTTTTTGAATATTCCTGTTTTTAACAAATTTTCATCCTTAGTCATTACTGAAACTTTTTCTTACGAACGTAGTCTTGGAGACAACAGATAGCGATAAACATTGGTATGTCGTACTGACACGAACTAACTCAGAACGTAAAGTTCGGGATTATTTTCAATTGCAGGAGGTAGATACCTTTCTTCCTGTACAAAACCGTGTCATAGAGCGTGAAGGAAAACGCATTGAGCGTGAGCGCCTTTTGTTGCCCCGTATGGTTTTCGTTCATATCTCCCGTCAGGAAATGGCTGCCGTCCGAAGTACACTGAATGTATACGATTTCCTTCGTGATCGTTCCACCGGGGCTCCTACCTGTATCCCTGATGCGCAAATGGCTGATTTTCGCTATATGCTCGATTACTCCCAGGATCAGGTGATCCTGACAGGAGAGTCCATTCCCAAAGGTACTCGTGTAGTAGTTGCCAAGGGCGATTTACAAGGCTTGCGGGGAGAATTGGTCCGCTATAATAATAAATATCATATTTTAGTACGTATCGATATGTTCGGTAGCGCTATGGTTACAATTCCGGCTAGCTACGTCCGGAAAGAGAAATAAAAAGTATATATGTAAAGAAAATACCATTATATGTAATGGCGATAACAATATATGTAACGGGTGATAACAATATATGTAATGCCCCGTTACGTCGTTAGATATAATTCTATTGGATATTATTACTCTTCTATACAAATAAAAACCGAAAAGAATCGACGAATCATAATTCATTCCTTTTTAAAATGAAAAATTCTCTGTGTAATTCTGTGTCCTCCGTAGTGAAGAAACTCTTGGAGTATGGCGAGGACGGTACTCCTGTCTATGTGAATGAACTTACTGCGTTAAATCAAGAACTCCGTAACTTGTGTGCCGATCTTCTTCTTCAGAAAGGAGAATCTCCCGAAGAAGAGGCGGAAATACTTGTTACTTTGTTCAAAGGTTACGATACCATGCTGTTTAATTTCTCCTCTGAGAATGAACAGGTTATTCAAGAATTATTGGATCGTTCAATGACTGTTTTAGAAAAACTACCAGCCTCTGTATTGAAATGTCAGTTGCTGCTGGAGTGCTTTGAGCAGACGGGAGATGAGGAACTGATAAGAGAAGCTAAGAAAAACATAGAGAGAGTTATCTGACAATGAAAGGTATTGTTTTAGCAGGTGGGTCGGGGACACGGTTATATCCTATAACTAAAGGAGTGAGTAAGCAGTTGCTTCCTATCTTTGATAAACCTATGATTTATTATCCTATTTCTGTACTAATGTTGGCAGGTATACGGGAAATTCTCATTATTTCTACTCCAGATGACTTGCCGGGATTTCAACGTTTATTGGGTGACGGATCTGATTTTGGGGTGAGGTTTGAGTATGCAGAGCAACCTTCACCTGATGGTTTGGCACAAGCTTTTATCATAGGAGAAAAATTTATAGGGGATGATTCTGTCTGTTTGGTTTTAGGTGATAATATTTTTTATGGCCAAGGGTTTACGCGAATGTTAAATGAGGCTGTTCGTATTGCAGAATCAGAAAGTAAAGCAACCGTTTTTGGCTATTGGGTAAGTGATCCCGAACGCTACGGTGTAGCGGAGTTTGATGAGAACGGGAATGTTTTCAGCATAGAGGAAAAACCTCAGAAGCCAAAATCTAATTATGCCGTTGTAGGATTATATTTTTATCCTAATAAGGTGGTTGAAGTCGCTAAGAGTATTAGACCCTCTTCTCGTGGTGAGTTAGAAATAACGACTGTCAATCAGAACTTTTTATCAGATAAGGAGTTGAGGGTTCAATTATTAGGTCGGGGATTTGCTTGGCTTGATACAGGTACACATGATTCTTTATCCGAAGCAAGTACTTTTATTGAAGTTATTGAGAAGCGTCAAGGCTTAAAAGTTGCGTGTTTAGAGGGGATTGCTTTAAGAAAAGGCTGGATTTCTCCGGAAAAGATGAAAGCATTGGCACAGCCAATGCTTAAGAATCAATATGGACAATATCTGTTGAAGGTTATAGATGAATTGTGTGTAAAATAAAACTACTTTCTTCCAATGAATATAATAAAAACAGCTATTGAAGGACTTGTGATCCTTGAGCCACAACTCTTCAAAGATGATCGTGGGTATTTCTTTGAATCTTTCAATCAGAGAGAATTCGAAGAAAAAGTCTGTAAAACTACTTTTGTACAGGATAATGAATCTAAGTCAAGCTATGGCGTTATTCGTGGTTTACATTTTCAGAAACCCCCTTTTGCCCAGAGCAAGTTAGTGCGGGTGATTAAGGGAGCTGTTCTTGATGTAGCTGTTGATATTCGTAAGGGTTCACCTACATTTGGAAAACATGTATCTGTAGAGCTTACAGAAGATAACCACCGTCAGTTCTTTATCCCACGTGGCTTTGCGCATGGTTTTAGTGTGCTGAGCGAAGAAGTAATTTTTCAGTATAAGTGTGATAACTTTTATCATCCGGAAGCAGAAGGAGCTATTGCTTGGAATGATCCGGATTTAGAAATCGAATGGAGAATAGGCGAAGATGAAATTACACTTTCAAAGAAGGATTGTAATCATCTTTGTTTAAGAGAATTGTGTGTTTATATTTAAATGAGAACCTCAATTAAAAAAAATTTCTTATATAATGCAACTTTGAATGTTGTCAATGTTCTATTTCCTATAATAACAATACCATATGTGAGTCGTATTTTAGGAGTAGAACAAATAGGTGTGTTTTCTTTTGTAGTTACTATTGTTAGCTATTTTTCTTTGTTTGCAGCTTTGGGAATGCCTTTATATGGAACTCGTGAGATTGCTAAAGTTATGGGAGATAATTTGAAACTTAATAAATTATTTAATGAATTATTTTCTATAAATGTTATATCTTCTATTTTTTTTACTGTTGTTTTTTGTATCTCTATAAATGTTATTCCCATATTTATAGAAAATAGGACTTATCTATTTATCTCAGGAATATCATTGTACTTTTGTGCATTAAATATAGATTGGTTTTACTCTGGTACTGAAAACTTTAAGTTGATAACTTTTAGGTCTATAGTAGTTAAATTATTAATGATTATATCATTGTTTTTGTTTGTAAGGACCAAAGATGATTTGTCAATTTATGTTTTATTAAATGCTTTGTCGCTTTTAGGGAATCAAATATGGAATGTGTTGGCATTGAGGTATACTGGGTTTAATATCAAGTTTACTGTTCATTCATTAAGAAAACATCTTAAATCTTTGTGTATATTACTTTTCTCAGCTATTGCTATGCAGATTTATTTAATGATAGATACTTTAATGTTAGGATTTATGTCTACCTATACAGAGGTGGGACTATATTCTTCTGCCATTAAATCAATTCGGATTGTGATGCCTGTAACTATAGCTTTGAGCGTTGTCTTATTACCCAGACTTTCTTATTTGGCGGAAAATGGATCAAAGGAAGATGCTACAACTCTCCTAAATAAAGCTTTTGATGTAATTATGTTATTCGCAATACCTCTGGCTTTTTTCTTTTTCTTTATATCAGACAAATTTGTCCCATTTTTTTTCGGAGTAGGATACGATGGTGCTATTATCCCTATGAAGATATGCTCATTTTTAATTTTAGTGAGTAATATGTCATATTTTGCTTCTGTTCAAATTTTGGCTATGTACTCTTTTGAAAAAGAATTTCTTTTATCTACTATAGCTGGTATGTTATTCAATATAGTCGGAAATTTTTGTTTAATTTCCACATATGGTGCTATTGGTGCGTCTATTGCATCTCTAATAGGAGAGTTGGCTGTCACATTTGTTTCTTTCTATTTTGTTTATCGAAATGGCCTGTATAAGTTGAGATGGAGCTATCTTTTTAAATGCGTGTTTAGTGGAATCTCTTTTTTTATGATTTATAGATTTATGATTCCTGCAGGTTTAACGCCATTGTGTTGGTTAATAGTTTTTTCGTTATTGTCTTGGTGCTGTTATTTTTTGATTCAATTGTTGGTGTTTAAAAATACTTATTGCTTAATGATAATTAAAACTTTCCAATATAATATGTTAAAATGAGATGCTTATTGAGTAAACTTGGTTTTGTCATTGCCTCTTTTTTCACGGAAAGAAGATATGGGCAATGTAAAAGAATTAAATATTATTTGTTTTCGAAAATAGTGATGCACTGGTTTAAATCCACGGGGAAACATATAAGGATTTGTCCTCCATTATTTGTAAATGGGGGTAAATATGTGACAATTGGTGATAATTTTTCAATGTTAGAACGTGCTAGAATTGAAGCAATAGATTGTTATACCACTCAAACGTTTAAGCCAGAGATAATAATAGGAAATAATGTTGTCATAAATTCTGACTGTCATTTGGGCGCTATAAATACAATTTGTATAGATGATAATGTTGTGATTGCAAGTCGAGTTTATATTTCAGATCATTTTCATGGAAAATTAGATGCTTCTGATTTATTAATAGATGTAGCTCAACGTGACTTGTATTCTAAAGGTGGAATACATATAGAAAAAAACGTTTGGATAGGAGAGGGTGCTTGTATTATGCCTGGAGTAACAATTGGTGCAAATTCTGTTATTGGTGCAAACTCTGTTGTAACGAAGGATATACCACAAAATTGTATAGCGGCAGGAGTTCCTTGTAAAGTAATAAGAAAAATAGAATATTAGATTGAATTTTGTTTGTTTTGTATTTATTTTTCTTGTTTTGTTGATTATTTCGTGTAATCAAAAAAAGGAGAGTGTAATTGTATTGTTAATAGTTTCATTATTATATATAGTATCTATTGCAATGCGGTCAGTAACTGTTCCAGATACAGATATTTATGTTGAGTTTTACAATCAAATAGATCCGGGTAATATTGTTAGTTTTGCATTGTATTCTTTTGAGCCGGGTTTTCAATTATTGGGACATATTGTAAAACTGTTCTTTGGCAATAGTGCTATTTTATTTTTAGCTGTAGTTGTAGTTATTAATATTGTGCTAATTTTGTTGTCAATTCGGAAGATTGCATTTCGATTATCTCTTTCATCTTGTTCTATAAATTTTATTTCAGCCATTGTATTGTATTTTGCCTATTTTGGTTTGTTTTATAATGCTATTGTTTTACGAGCTGGAATCGCTATTTCAATTTTGGTATATTCGACAACAATTTTATTTAAAAAGGACTTTAATAAAAAAGATGTTATCAAAATTTTGTTACTATTTGGATTAGCTTTGACGTTTCATCTCTCTTCAATAGTAGGAATTATTGCATTAATATTTAGTAGAAGAAGTCAAAGATTAACAGAGAAATCCTATCTTTTAATTTGGTGCTTTATTGCATTTTTGTTTTTTTCAGGTTCTAGTGTTTATATTGTAAAGGGTTTACTTAGCGTTGTATTTTCCTTGTTTTCTTTATTGTCAGATTCTGACTATAAAAAATATGAATACTATTTGTCAGAGTTAGATCATTTAGATTTCCAAATACCCTATAAATATTTGTTCCAATTGTTTTCGGGATTATTGCTATTGTTTGTGAAAGGGAATATAGATACTATTTATTATAAATATTTGAATTTGTATTTTATAGGTTTATTTCTGGGGGCTATTTTTTCGTCAATAGAACAAATAGCAAGAGTTACTGATTACTTTCTAATTTATTTATTTATTCTTCAATGGATGTATTTTATCCAATCATATGGAAGGGTAAGAGGAGGGAAATCATTCCTCTATCCTATAAGTGTGATATTACAACTTGCTTTTGTGTTTAGAATTATTAATCCTACTTATTGAAATATTTGTAACTTTATGGTAGATGTATCTATTATTATTGTTAGCTATAATACTGCTGAATTATTAGAAAACTGCATTAATTCTATTGTTGAAAAGACTCAAAATATAAGTTATGAAGTTATTGTAGTTGATAATGATTCCTGCGACAATTCAATTTCTTTGTTGTACGAAAAATTTGATTGGGTGAAAGTTATTGTTTCAAAGAAAAATTTAGGTTTTGGGCGTGCTAATAACTTAGGAATTGAAGTGGCTTCTGGACGTAATATACTATTTCTAAATTCAGATACTATTCTTATTAATAATGCAATAAAAATATTATCTGATTTCTTGGATGGCAATAATGCGGTTGGTGCTTGTGGTGGTAATTTATTTGATGCCAACTGTCTTCCAACTCAATCGTTTACTCGCATATTTCCAGGAATTATTTGGGAACTTAATTATATTACCTTAAATATTTTTCCAAAATTATTTTATGGAAAGAATCTTCATTTTAATTATTCAGGTAAAAATATTAAAGTGGCAAGAGTCTCTGGAGCAGATATGATGGTCCCTAAACGAGTATTGGATGTTATTGGGAGTTTTGATCCTGCATTTTTTTTATATAGTGAAGAAACTGATTTAGCATATCGAATAACGAGATCTGGCTACAAAATAATGAGTATATATGATGCCCAGATAATTCATTTAGAGGGACAAAGTTGTAGCTTCAGTTTGAAAAAAACAAGGTGGGGGATGGTTTCACGAAATCTATTTCTTAGGAAAAGGTATAGATTTACTTTTTTAGTATATCTCTGTAATCTATTGCATTATTTAGTGTGTCTCATTTTTTTATGTAGAAATCTTGTTTTTAGGAGGGATTCTGGTGATAGCCAGTCCATATGGTATGAAATTAAGAATCTTCATAAAAGTGGAAGTATGAATTATTAAAATTGTAGTAAAATTAAGATGAAGGTAGTATATATTATTGGAGTGTTTGATTTATTCCATAGAGGACATGTTGAACTATTGAGAAAAGCTAAATTATTAGGTGATAAACTTATTGTAGCAGTTAATGGAGATGAATTGGTTGCAAGTTATAAGAGGAGACCATTTATTAATGAATATGATAGATTAGCTGTAGTTGAATCATGTAAGTATGTTGATGAATCATTTATTATTCGAACTTATGATAATAAGGATGCTGTAGTAAAGTATAGTGTGGATATAATAGTTCACGGTAGTGATTGGCAAGGTGATAGTTATTTGAAACAAATAAGGATGGATGATGATTTTTTAAAGCAACATAAAATAGATTTGGTATTTCTTCCATATACTGAGGGAATTTCTACATCAGATATTATTAAAAGTATAAAAGAAAGATAATTTGTATGTTTTATCAAAGTATCAATGTTCCTGTTATTTGGGAAATTGAGCATGGGGCTTTAAGATCTTTAAATCAAATTATTAGTAAGAATAATCTTTATTTTAAGTATAAGGTCTTAGTAACTTCATATAGTTTATATCAATTATATTCCAAGCTATTTTCTTCTTTATGCTTTGATCAAATAATTTATATTGAAGGTGGTAGTTTTGAGGAGATTAACAATCTCGGAAGAGTAGAGCATGTTACTAATTCCCTCTTTTTTGCTTTTGGGGGAGGAAGTATTATTGATGCTATGAAATTATATGCTCAGTTGAATGATTTAAATTATATAACTATTCCTTCCACTTTGTCTAATGATGCTCTATTCTCCCCTGTAGCTAGATTAAATAAAAGAGGTATAAAAAGAAGTTTTGGTGTCAAGGAACCATTGGGGATTATTGCTGATTTGGATATTATAAAACAATCACCATCTGTCCTTTTATTAGCAGGAGTTGGTGATTTAGTATCTAATTTAAGTGCAATAAAGGATTGGAATCTATCAAATAAAGAGACAGAAGAGCCTATTAATAATTTTGCAATGTCTTTGGCTTATTTAAGTGCTAGTTCTATTGTTAATAACGATGTTGATAATGTATATAATAGTGATTTTCTAAAACGGTTAGGGAATGGTTTGGTAATGTCGGGTTTAGCTATGATATTAGCACGAAATACACGTCCTGCGAGTGGTGCTGAACATTTAATTAGCCATGCAATTGATGAATTATATCCCCAAAGAGCCACTATGCATGGAATTCAGGTTGCCTATGGACAGCTTATTATTGAAAAATATTTTAGGAATGATTTCAAAGAGTACAATCATCTTAAAGTCTTTTTCTCAAAAATTGGATTATATCAAGAGATAAAGTCTAGATGTATTTTTTCTGATTCTGAGATACATACCATATTGGAGAAGGCAAAAGTTATTAGAAATAGATATACCATATTGGATTTAAGTACAGTTGAGCATACATTAATTGATATTTAAATCAACATTATTATAAATATAAAAAGATGAAAATAAATTTTGATCATGAGGAATTGAGAAAAAAGTATAATCCAGAAGGGTCAGCTGTTAGAGAAGCTCAATTGAGAATGCTGGATATTTTAGTTTATATATCTGAATTGTGTGAGAATAATGGACTGAGATATTGGCTTGCAGGTGGGACTTTATTAGGGGCATATAGGCATGCTGGATTTATTCCGTGGGACGATGATTTGGATATTGAAATGCCATTAGAAGACATGATAAAATTAAAGAAAATTATGCTTGAGAATCCATCCAAGGACTACATATTTCAGGATCACTCAACAGATCCTTATTATTTTTATTCTTACTCAAAAATACGGGATACGCACTCTTTGTGTGAATCTGATAGCCCTGATGAACGTTTTTTTAAATATAAGGGAGTTTGGGTTGATATTTTTCCTTTAGAAGAGCATAGTATCAAGATGCAAAAACTCTCTTTTTACACTAATTCTTATGGAAGACGTTTTTTGGTTTATTCTAAATTTCCTTTACTTCGCTTTTTGGCATTAACGAGATATTATTTAAATTATAAATTATTGTTTCCCACATTACGCTTTATAGCCCATTTGTTGCCTAGTAGTAAAGGATGTTATAATAAAACGTTGGGATGCGAATATTTTTATTCGCAAAAGAAGTGTGATATTTTTCCTCTTTCAAAAATAAGTTTTGAAGGTCTGGTTTTTAATGCTCCTTGTAATCCAGAGAAAGCATTGACTAGTTTTTATGGTCCCGATTTTATGTGTCTACCTTCTGAACAAAACAGAACAACCCATCAAATTAATGTGAAATATATAGAAAATATAAATGAAGAAAAAGTATGATTTTGTTTTTGTAACAAACTGTCCGGCTTTTTATAAAATTAACCTTTTTAATGAAATTGCTCGAAAAGCCCAAATAATGGTTGTCTTTGTTGGGGTCTCAAAAGAAGTAGTGATTGATGAAAATTTTTCATCAATGGTTTGCTTTGATTATATTCAACTTAGTAAAATTGCTGTAGAAAAAAGGAATAGGCTTAAAATTTTAAAGCAGTTGTTCGATATTATAAGATTATTAAAGTATCAATATATAATTTATGATGGGTATGAATTGATAGAATTCATATTTATGATGTTTGTAACTCATAAGGAAAAAAATTGTTTGATCTGTGAATCATCTATAAATGAAAGTAGAACAACAGGGATGATTGGATTTATAAAAAAAGCTATCTTTAAAAGAATTTCAGTTGCATTTCCATGCGGAGAATTACATGCTAAAATATTTAAAGAGCTTGATGTGAAGACATTTGGTGTGGGAATATTTAATAAGTTACCTAAGAGAGGTTATGAAAAAAAAAATCCTCTGTCTTATAAGTATCTATATGTTGGGCGATTGGTTGCAGTGAAGAATATAGAATTGTTGATTCATGTTTTTAATAAAAATGGTCGAGAGTTGACTATTGTAGGAACAGGAGAATTAGAAGCAGAGTTGAAAACTATGGCAAATAGCAATATAACTTTTTTAGGTTTTATTCCCAATCGCAAACTTCCTCAAGTGTATGAACATCATGATATTTTTATTTTGCCATCTAAATCTGAAACGTGGGGGCTTGTAGTTGAGGAAGCTATTTATAATGGTTTACCAGTTATCGTTAGTGATGCTGTAGGTTGTTACATTGAAATGGTAAAATTGCCTAAAACAGGAATTGTTTTTAAAAATGAAAGTCAGACTGGACTTGAAGAAGCATTAGAATGTATTGAGAATAATTTTCAATTTTATAGAAATAATGTGATGAATTATTCTTTTGAATATAGAGATAATATGCAGGTTTGTTCATATTTAAGTCTTTTATAAATGATCACTTCTAGACAATTATTTAGGAAACTAATTCTTGATATCTGGGGGGGCTTTTCAGTTCCTAAAGTTGGTGTTCATATATTAAATGGTCATATGATATGTAAAGGAATACCTAATGACACCTCTAAAGAATATTTTTCCTACCAGCTAAAAAAGTTATCCCGTTATGTCAGTTTTATTAGGATCGAAGAGGCTGTTGCTCTTATTCAAAATAGAGAAAAGACAGTTATAGACCAGCCTTTGGTTGCCTTTACATTTGACGATGGTTTTATGGAATGTCATTCAATGATAGCACCTGTTTTGGAACAGTTTGGGGTGAATGCGGCTTTTTTTATCAATCCCAATTTTGCGAATGGGGATGATGTGTATATTCAGAATTTTACAAATAACATAGTTCTCACTCCCGGTAAAACTCCAATGCGGTGGAAGGAGATAAGGGATTTGCATGAGAGGGGACATATTATTGGTGCACATACAATGGATCATTATATGATTAATGATAGTAATTGGGTGGAATTAGACAAGCAAATAGGTTGTTGTAAATCGGTAATAGAACAGGAACTCTCTACTTCTTGTGAATACTTTGCCTTTCCATATGGACGCTTGGAACACGCTAATCAATCTTCGATTGATATTGCATGTAAGTATTACAAATATGTGTTTTCTCAATCGGACTATAAACATTACTTTTCTTTTGGCGGTCGCGTAATTAACAGACGGCATTTTGAGCCTTTTTGGCCCGTGAAACATGTTTCTTATTTTTTGAGTTGCCATAAAAAATAGGGGATTTTAATTAGTCTTTTCGATCTTGTTTTCTTCTATTTGATCACTACGATAGTGAAAACTCTCTTTCAAATAAATGTTGTTGCTAACTCTGGTTCCACCGGCCATATTGCAGAGGAGTTAGGGCGTTTGGTTATTGCTTCTGGCTGGAAAAGTTATATTGCTTACGGTCGTTGGGCCTGTCCCAGCCAATCTATGTTGATTCGGGTTGGAACTAGATTTGATCTCTTTGTCCATGGCTTGAAATCCATGTTGTTTGACAGGCATGGTTTTGGTTCACGGAGAGCTACCTTACACTTAATTTCAAAAATAGAGAAAATAAAACCGGACATAATCCATTTGCATAATCTTCATGGTTATTATTTAAACTGTGAGGTTTTATTTGACTATCTATCTACAGCTAAAATACCTGTTGTTTGGACTTTGCATGATTGTTGGAGTTTCACGGGACATTGTGTCCATTTTCAGAATATCGGGTGTGAGAAGTGGAAGACAGGTTGTTTTGCATGTCCCAATATACGAGATTATCCCAAAGCTCTAGGTTGTGATAACTCTCGTATGAACTATATAGAAAAGAAGAGATTGTTTACTTCGGTTGAACGTATGATGATTGTACCTGTTTGCAATTGGCTAAGTGATATGTTGAGTAAGTCATATCTTTCTCAAATAAAACGGCAGACTATTGTTAACGGGATTGATTTGGAAGTGTTTACTCCCAAAGGTAATCGTGATGTGATAAAAAGTAATTTAGGGGTAGGGACACGATATATGATTTTAGCAGTCGCTACGGTTTGGGGGATTACGAAGGGGTTTGATGATCTTATATACCTCAACTCTTTATTACCAGATAAGAGTGTAATTGTAGTGGTGGGGGTAACCACGAAACAGATAAAAAAATTACCTGGTAATATGATTGGTATAGAGAGAACGGAAAATACTAGTCAATTGGTTGAAATATATTCTGCTGCAGATATTTTTATAAACCCGACATATCAAGATACATTACCTACAGTCAATATTGAAGCGCTTGCTTGTGGTACTCCTGTTATAACTTATGATACCGGAGGCAGTGCTGATATTGTAGATTCTGATACGGGAATGGTTTTAAAACGTGGGGATATTCATATGTTATTAGAAAAGATTTTAGAAATAAGAGAAAGAGGTAAAGAGTCTTATATAATAAAATGTCGTCAGAGAGCATTGCAATTTTTTGATAAGTCAAAGCAGTTGAGTTACTACTTGTCTCTTTATGATCAATTACTAAATAAAGAAAGATAGTTTTTCTTTCATAGTTATGAAAATATCCCTTGTTACTGTCACTTTTAATAGTGCTAAGACGCTTTGTGATACGATTCATTCTGTCCTTTCACAGTCTTATACTAATATAGAATATATAATAGTGGATGGTTTGTCTAATGATGAAACCGTTACACTTATTAAAGAATATGAGCCTCTGTTGCAAGGTCGTTTGAAATGGATAAGTGAAAAAGACAAGGGACTCTATGATGCTATGAATAAAGGAATTCGAATGTCTACCGGGGATATTGTCGGGATTATTAATTCGGATGATTTTTATCATAGAGGAGACGTTTTAGAAAAAGTTGCTGAGTCGTTTGAAGTTGGTGAGACAGAGGCTATTTATGGAGATGTACGTTTTGTAAATCCTGATAATTTGGATAGGACAGTTCGCTATTATTCCTCTAAAAGGTTTGTCCCATCCTTGTTTCGATTTGGATTTATGCCTGCTCATCCAACTTTTTTTACTTATCGAAAATATTTTGATCAGTTTGGCTATTATAAAACAAATTATAAAATAGCTGCTGATTATGAGTTGCTTGTTCGTTTTTTATATGTACACCGATTAAAGAGTAAATATTTACCTTTGGATTTTATGAAAATGAGGACAGGAGGTGCGAGTACGGCTTCTATTAAAAGTAATATCCTATTGAATGAAGAGATAGTCAGAGCCTGTAAGGAGAATGGAATATGGACTTGTTATCCTTTGCTTCTATTAAAATATTTAGTAAAAGTATTTGAACTGATTTTTATAAAAAAATGAATATACTTATTTCTGGAATTCATGGTTTTGTAGGCTCTAATTTTATTAGGGCTTTGAAAGATAAACATACTTTGTATGGGCTTGATATTGTTTCTCCTGCTAAAGAGGGAGTCGTAACTACTTTTTCTTGGCAAGACTTCGAACCCACATCTTTTCCTTTTCAAACTCTTCCCCAATTCGATGCCATTATTCATCTTGCCGGAAAGGCCCATGATACGAAAAACCAATCAGCCGCTCAGTCCTATTTTGACATCAATACCGGTCTGACTCAAAAGATATTCGACTTCTTTTTGGAGTCTTCTGCCAAGAAATTCATTTTCTTTAGTTCGGTGAAAGCTGCTGCTGATAGTGTAGTAGGAGACGTGCTTACCGAAGACGTGATTCCGACTCCGGTTGGTCCTTATGGGGAGAGTAAGATTAAGGCGGAAGAATATATAAAAAAACATTTTATGTTTCCAACTTCTTCTATTAGTGAGGATCGGTCTTTGCGGTTGGAAAAAGAGAAGGGGAGGATACCCAAGAATAAACAGGTGTATATTCTTCGTCCCTGCATGATTCACGGACCAGGAAATAAAGGGAATCTGAATTTATTATATAATGTAGTGAAAAAAGGAATCCCTTGGCCTCTTGGCGATTTTGATAATCGTCGTTCGTTTACTTCAATCGATAACCTTTGTTATGTGATTGAGGGGCTTTTGAATCAGGATGTGCCTACGGGCATCTACCATATGGGAGATGATGAAGCTCTTTCAACGAATGAACTGATTGGCATCATGTGTGAAGCAATGGGAAAAAAGCCGCATATCTGGAAGATGAACAAAAGGGTTATGGAAGGATGTGCCGGCCTGGGTACTTTGATGCATTTACCTTTGAATACGGAAAGACTTCGTAAACTGACGGAAAATTATGTGGTAAGCAACGCTAAGATCAAGGCCGCTTTGGGCATTGATAAATTACCTGTAACGGCTAAAGAAGGATTGATGAAGACCATTCGTTCATTTGAAGAAACTAAATAACTTATGTACTATCTAATAATCTTAGTTCTGCTATTCCTGGCAGAACTTTTTTATTTCCGTATTGCGGATAAGTGTAACATTATCGATAAGCCTAACGAACGTAGTTCACATACCCGGATTACACTGCGTGGTGGAGGGATCATCTTTTATTTTGGGGCGTTGGCTTATTTTCTGACAAACCACTTTGAATATCCATGGTTTATGCTGGCTTTGAGTCTGATAACCTTTATCAGTTTTATAGATGACATCCGTTCTACTTCGCAAGGACTTCGTCTGGTCTTTCATTTTACGGCAATGGCTTTGATGTTTTATCAATGGGGGCTGTTTAGCTTGCCTTGGTGGACGATCCTTGTTGCCCTGATCATTTGTACTGGGATTATCAATGCTTACAACTTTATGGATGGCATTAATGGCATAACAGGCGGATATTCATTGATCATTCTGATAGCATTGGCCTACATAAATAGGATATATGTCCCATTTGTTGAACCGGACCTTATTTATACTATGCTTTGTGCAGTATTGGTCTTTAATTTTTTTAATTTCCGCAAACAAGCGAGATGTTTTGCCGGTGATGTCGGTTCGGTCAGTATAGCTTTTGTAATCCTGTTCCTGATCGGAAGTTTAATTATCAAAACAGAGAATTTTGGCTGGCTTATATTGCTTGCTGTATATGGAGTAGATAGTGTGTTGACGATCGTTCATCGATTGATGCTTCACGAAAATATTGGTTTGCCTCACCGGAAACATTTATATCAGATAATGGCTAATGAACTGAGAATACCGCACGTAGTAGTATCGTTGGTGTATATGATTGCGCAAATTATAATTATCATCGGATATTTATATTACCAAAATTATGGTTATTGGTATTTATTGGGCTGTATCCTTTTGCTGAGTGGAATATATATTGGTCTTAT
>ENA-OPSW01000848-OPSW01000848.1-human-gut-metagenome-genome-assembly--contig:-NODE-848-length-22257-cov-2.686560_pt1 | contig 22257 bp, 18 predicted proteins | sample MGYA00241463_ERZ501918 | MGnify/ENA primary metagenome ERZ501918 (study PRJEB25962, sample SAMEA2042443) | human gut metagenome | biome: human gut; feature: human-associated habitat; material: faeces... | reverse complement strand
GGGGTGGGGGGGCGGAGCGCCCTCCTGGTTAGGGCAGGAGCCAAGTCTGACGACCTGCCCCCTCGCAAGGGAACAAGCTATCCCCACAGCAAAGGCGGAAAAAGGGGTAATAAAAAAGAGGGGGTATCCCCCCTCTTTTTTAAAACTCCGCAGAACCGGTGGTTCTGGGGAATGGCAGTACGTCGCGGATGTTGCTGACACCGGTGAGATACATCACCAGCCGCTCAAAGCCCAGGCCGAAGCCCGCGTGCTTGCAGGAGCCGTAGCGCCGCAGGTCGCAGTACCACCAGTAGTCCTCGGGATTCATGCCGAGCTCGCGGATGCGCTTTTCGAGCAGCTCGATGCGCTCCTCGCGCTGGCTGCCGCCGATGATCTCGCCGATGCCCGGCACAAGGCAGTCCGCCGCGGCGACGGTCTTGCCGTCGTCGTTCTGTTTCATGTAGAACGCCTTGATCTCCTTCGGATAATCTGTCACAAATACCGGACGCTTGTAGATCTCCTCTGTCAGATAGCGCTCATGCTCCGTCTGAAGATCCGCACCCCAGGATACCTTGTACTCAAACTTGTCGTTGTGCTTCTCTAAGATCTCGATTGCCTCCGTGTAAGTCACACGTGCGAAATCGGAATTCACCACATTGTTCAGCCGGTCAAGGAGTCCCTTGTCGATGAAGTTATTGAAGAATGCCATCTCCTCCGGCGCATTCTCAAGCACATAGCGGATGATATATTTGAGCATGCTCTCCGCAAGGATCATATCGTCCTCGAGATCTGCAAATGCGATCTCCGGCTCGATCATCCAGAACTCTGCTGCGTGTCTTGTCGTGTTGGAGTTTTCTGCACGAAAAGTAGGTCCAAAGGTATAGATGTTCTTAAATGCCATCGCATAAGTCTCACCGTTCAACTGTCCGCTTACGGTAAGATTGGTTGGTTTATTAAAGAAGTCTTTGCTGTAATCTACTTTTCCATCCTCTGTCATTGGAAGATCGTTCATGTCAAGTGTGGTTACCTGAAACATCTCGCCGGCGCCCTCACAATCGCTTCCGGTGATCAGTGGTGTGTGCACATACACGAAATCCCTCTCCTGGAAAAATTTATGGATTGCATAAGCGCAGAGGGAACGCACACGGAATACAGCCTCAAAAGTATTAGTTCTCGGTCTTAAATGAGAGATGGTTCTCAGATACTCAAAGCTGTGTTTTTTCTTCTGCAGTGGATAATCCGGTGTAGAAGGACCTTCTACTTCCACTTTTTCAGCCTGAATCTCAAATGGCTGTTTTGTACCCGGAGTTGCAACTAATTTACCTGTAACGATAATCGCTGCTCCGACATTTAATTTTTCTACCTCTTCAAAATTTTCCAGAACATCGGAATAAACAACCTGGACCGGCTCAAAAAAAGTTCCGTCGTTTACCACGATAAATCCAAAGTTTTTGGAGTTACGGATGTTTCTCACCCAGCCACCGATCGCGATGGTCTGATCCACATACTCATCCTGTCTGCGGAATAAATCTCTTACATTTACTAATTCCATTTTTCTACTCTCCCTTTCTCTCATCAACGTCTGTCGACTCTTTTATGATCTCATACCTCTGTTTCGGTATCGTTTTCTTATTCTTCTGTGCTGTCTGCGGATTCTGTACTTTCCACAGACTCTGTCGTTTCTTCTACTGCGTTCTCCGTAACCTCTGCTGTCTCTGCCAATTTATCTAAAACTAATCCTGCAAGATAAATCACACGGATCTGATTCTTTCCGTAAACATAATCGCCATAACCATAGTTACTATATAACGTATCAGCATCACCGAAACCGCCGCTGCTTACGATCGTGCTTACATAATCTTCAAACTCCGTATCGTCAATCTGGATATCTTCTTTTTCTGCAATGGCTTTTACGATCAGTTCTAACCTGATACTGCTCTCCACACTGTCAGACCATTCCTGCTCAATGCTCTCTTCTGTATAGCCGTAAGAGTTGAGTACCGTTTCCATCTGGCTCTCATCCCCGGAGCAATAGCGGTCAATGAAATTGGCACGGATTGCTTCGATCACATCAGATCTGTAATCTGCCGGCATATCAACGATACAATTTTCTAACAGATAATCCTCCAAAGCGGAGTAAATATCATTTTTATGAGTGCTCTCTGCGCTTGACTCCAGATACTGGCGTACCTGCTTGTACACTCCATCCACGGAATCCGCACCAAACTGTTTCGATGCAAATTCATCATCCATCGTATCCATGGTCACTTCCTTCTGGATAGAATTGACCGTAAACGTAAATACAACTTCTTTTCCGGCAAGATCCGGGTTATTCGGGTACTCATCCGGGAACGTCACATTAGAATCGATCACATCGCCTACTGATGCACCGATCAGTCCGTCTGTAAATCCATCAATGTAACCGGAACCGCTTGCGGAAGAATTGTTGGACACATCAATATTCTGATCCTCTGCTGTTCCACCGCTGAACGCCTCACCGTCTAATTTTCCGACATAGTCTACGTTTACAATGTCGCCCTCTTCCACTGTTGTCTTGTCCGGATCAGCCGTATAAAAAGGTCCGCCCTGTGTAAAAATCTTTTCCACATAATCAAGCACATCCTGATCTGTGACGTCATAATCTCCTGAAATCGTAACCGGGATTGCACTGTAGTCACACAATGTCACATAATCCGATCCCTTCAGATCATATTGTGCAAGCGGAACTGCCGGCACCTCTTCTGTGCTTTCGGTGTTCTCTACTGCTTCCGTTGCCTCAACTGATTCACCTTTGCTGCCGCATCCTGTCATGCTGATCGCTGTGGATACACACAATAAAAGTGCTAACACTCTCTTTTTCATTTAATCTTACCTTTCTTTTCCTCATTTCCTTTTCCGGCTTTTCTGCCGGAAATCCAAAAGACGGAGTCTGCCGTCTAACTTTTATAACATATCACAATTTTCCCTAAAATAAAAGGTATTTCCCCAAAATCACATTGCTTTTTCCAAAAATCAATGCTACAATAAAACACGAATTTGAAATTAGGGAGGATTTTCGTTGTGAGTCCAGTAACAATTGTATTATTAGTTATTTTAGCAGTGCTTATTGCTGCAACAATTGCTTTAATTTTCCTCGGAAAGAAAGCTCAGAAGAGAAAAGACGAGCAGGATGCACAGCTTGCTGCAACTGCACAGACTGTTACCATGTTGATTATTGATAAGAAGAGGATGCGTCTGAACCAGTCCGGTCTGCCACAGGCAGTCATTGACCAGACACCAAAGCTTATGCGCCGTTCCAAGCTTCCGATCGTAAAGGCTAAGGTCGGACCAAAGGTTATGACTCTGATCGCTGATGATGCATGTTTTGATATGATCCCTGTGAAAAAAGAAGTCAAAGCTACAGTAAGTGGTATTTATATCACGAAAGTTACCGGTGTCCGCGGTCCATTAGAGAAACCGGAAGGCAAAGTAAGCTGGAGAACCAAGTTAAAGAGAAAAGCTGAGAGCGCCAACAAAGAACTTCAGAAAGAGAAAAAATCCATGAATGAAGAAAAGGCCGCTAAGAAATCTAAGACAAAATAAGAATGGACAGGTAAGGCTTCCAGCCCGGAGGGGTTGGAAGCCTTTTTTCACTTCTTCCTTATTTCTTCAATACAAATGAAGCTTTATTATCTGTCAAACTATCTTTTCCGATAAATATTTCGAATTCTCCTGCTTCGCTCTCATAGATTCCATTCTCCGTCAAAAAAAGAAGCTGTTGTTCTGTTATGGTAAAAACTACCTTCTTTTCCTCTCCCGGACGAAGCGTAACCTTCTTAAAATCTTTCAATTCTCTGACCGGACGCACTACAGAAGCCGCAATATCATGGATATAAAGCTGCAGGGTTTCTGTTCCCGTGCAGTTCCCTGTATTTTTTACAGTTACCTCCGCTTCGATCTGCCCCGATGTATCCATCCATGTCTGATTTAACTGAATATCTGAAACCTCAAACGTTGTGTAACTCAGACCATATCCAAATGGATACAATGGCTCATTTGGAATATCCAGATATTTCGAGCGGAATCTGTCTTTATCTTTGCCTTCTACATGTGGGCGTCCTGTTGAATATTCATTATAATGTACCGGTACCTGTCCTACACAGTATGGAAAACTCATCGGCAGTTTTCCGCTTGGATTATATTTTCCAAATAAAGTGTCCGCAATTGCCCTCGCTCCTTCTGTTCCAGGCAGCCACACCTGAAGGATGGCTTTTGCCTTTTTGTTTATTTCACGTATGTCTAACGGGCGTCCTGAAAATAAAACCACTACAATATTTTGATTGACTTCCGCAATTCTATCAAGCAATGTTTCCTGTACCTCAGGGATTCTGATATTTGCGTTACTGGTTGCTTCACCCGACTGTAAACGGTCTTCTCCTATTGCAAGTACTACGATATCTGCCTCTTCTGCTGCCTGTACTGCCTCACGCAGCATATGATTCTCCTGCTCCTGCGTATAAAATTGCTGCTGCTGTTCTCCAAATCCTTCCAGACATACATCCGCCCCTAACATTGGTGATCCCTGGCAAAATGTACTGTTTTCTGAAACGTACTGTTCCTGTACTGCCTCATGCAGCGTCATAACATCTTTTGCATCTGCGATAAATGACCATGCACCAAACAGGTTTCTGTTATCTACATACGGACCAATAAAGGCGATCTTTTTCTGTTGATCTAAAGGCAGAATATGTTCCTCATTTTTCAACAAAACAAAAGATTTCTTTGCAGCTTCCCTAGCCAGTTTCCGGTGCTCCTCACATAAAATATATTCCTGTTCTTTTTTCTGATCTGCATCTTTATATGGATTCTCAAAGAGTCCCAGATTATTTTTAAGCCGCAGAATACGAAGACATGCCTCATCTATAAGCTCTTCTCTTATTTTTCCATCCCTGACCATCTGACACAGATTTTCACTGTAAATTCCTGTCATCATGTCAATATCTACGCCTGCTTCCACTGCACGCACTGCTGCTTCTTCTCTGTCTGCACAATATCCGTGATAAATGGTCTCCTCGATGGCTGCCCAGTCTGATATAAGTACACCATCGAACTTCATCTGCTCTCTTAAAATGTCCCGCATCAACTTTTTATTTCCGGTTGCCGGGATTCCGTTAACTGTATTAAAAGATGTCATAACAAGAGCTGCACCTGCATCTATTCCCGCCTGATACGATGGCAGATAGAACTCTCTGAATGTATGTTCTGAAAGTTCTACCGTATTATAATCTCTCCCTGCTGTCGGTGCACCATATCCTGCAAAATGTTTGACACATGCTGCAATTGCATAGTTATCTTTCAAGCTGTTTCCCTGAAATCCACGCACCATTGCTGCACAGAATAGACTGTTCAGGTAAGGATCTTCTCCCGTTGATTCCATGACACGTCCCCACCTTGCATCTCTTACCAGATCTGTCATAGGTGCAAATGTCACATGAAGACCGCTGACCGAAGCCTCCTTTGCTGCCACAGATGCACACTGTTCTGACAATTCCGGTTCAAAGGAAGCTCCCTGCGCAAGCGGAATTGGAAACACCGTCTTATAACCATTTATGACATCTAGCATAAACAGCAATGGAATATGGTGCGGATGCTTTTCCATATAGTTTTTTTGTATACTTTTCAGGGTTTCAGCGCCCATGGATCCGATGACTGATCCTGCAAGATTTACATTGTCTTCTGTAAATCCCTTATCTGCCATAGGACCTGTGACAACGATTTCACCATTAAAAAATCCTCCTGTCACCTGACTCATCTGATTTACTTTTTCTTCCAGAGACATGTCTCTCAAAAGTTCTGTTAATTTCTGTTCTGTCATACGTGTGTTTCCTCTCCAAATTTCCTTCTATATTCCAGTGGTGTCAATCCTGTATTCTCCTTAAACATTTTTGTAAAATAGGAAAAATTACTATATCCAATATGTAATGAAACCGTATTGATTGGAATACTGCTGCCACACAAAAGTTTTTTTGCTTCGTCTACCCTTTTCTGCAATATATAATTGCTTATAGATACTCCCTTTTCTTTTTTGAACATCCGAGACATATAGTCTGTATTCAAATAGACTAATTCTGCCAGTTCATCTCTGTGTATCTCTTCCCTGAAATGACTGTCAATATATGTACATATCTGATCTGCAACAGAGTCTTCTTTTGTGATATATAATTTATATCCAACCGCTTTCCGCATCAGATTTTCTACATACTCCATCATTTCGTTAAATCCATTTACAGCGCCAAGCATGTAATTCTCACTCTCTTTATCTGAAAAAAGTGCATTGGCATAAATCCCCATCTCTGACAGCCATACATACACCATCTGTGTAACATCCGTCCTTAATGACAGCAAAAACTGCCGTGTGATCATCTCATTCTTCCTGACTGTCTCCAGATAACTGCGTATGCTTGCTATGACTGCTTCCACTTCCTCCCCTGCCAAAAGGGTTTTCCATGTATCCAGCTCCGGATTTTTATAGACTGTTCCACTTGGCTGGAACTCATACAGATATATAACCTCATTCCATACCGACAGACTGCTTTCACGCATCTTCTGCAAATCGTCAGCCTGTGCGGTCACTTCAGAAAATCCACTCCAAGTTCCCGCTCCACACCAAAAATAGGAATGTACATGATCTGTCATCCATTGCACAAAATGATTGAGCAGATCTTTTTCCCTTATTTTTTCTCCTTCCTCCGGCATTTTATCCGTTGACAGAACCACCCAGTATCGACATTCGTTTTCACAAAATACGGTGTCCACTCTGGCATAAAAGGAATTAAATAACTCCGTCAACACATTTTGCATGACAAATTCGATGGTGGAAGGTTCCCACTTTTGTGTCTCTTCCGCTTTATGATCCATATAAAAGCAGATCAGTTTAAAATATATCAATCCATCCTGATACAGATCCATCCTTTTTGCGGATTCGCAGAACTGGTTTTGTGTCATGTTACCGCTCAATAAATTTCTCCAGATATCCTTTTGCAGGATTGTTCGGTCTTTTTCCCACTGCTCACTCGCTTCTGTAAGTTTTTCGATATGTTTTTCCTGAAGCACTGCATGTTCTGCTTTTTTTAATGCTTCTTCCAGTTTTTCAAAATCAATTGGTTTTAGCAGATATTCAACGCTTTCCAGCTGTATCGCACGTCTTGCATAGTCAAATTCCGCATAACTGGTCAAAAAAATAACCTGTATCCTGAAATTCTGCTCCCTCACCCATTGCACCAGATCAAATCCTGTTGCAGCAGGCATCACAATATCACTGATAATAATGTCCATTTTAACAGCTGTTATAATTTCCTGAGCCTGTTTCATTGTAAATGCTGTATAAATCTCAGTAATACCTGTCCGCTCCCAGCAGATATTTTTCTTTATACTTTCAATCACATAACGTTCATCATCCACCAGCAATAATTTCATTCCTGTGTATCGCTCCTTCCGATTTTATATGGAACATGAATATCCACAACGGCACCACCTAATGGACTATTGCTGAAATGGATCTCTCCCTGATCCCCATAATAATACTGAAACCGCCTCATACAGTTCCAAATACCGATATGTTTTCCATTGTCAGAAATGTTTTGTCCATTTTGTAGTTTACATAATATTTCGTCTGGAAATCCCTTTCCCGTATCCGAGATAAAAATATTAACGTATTTTTCATCGTCCCTGTCCTCAGGATATACCGTAACTGAGATCAGCATTTTTTCATCTGCCATCAATGCCTGTTTTGCAGCATTTTCAACATAAACCTGTATTAAGAATGGAAATATCTCCGCATCTGCCACTTCATCATGAACTTCAATATAATAGGTAAACTTATCCGGATACCTCAGCAGCAGGATTTTTAAATAATCTTCACAATGCTTTGATTCCGCTAAAACCGGAACTCTGTCCGTTGTATTCCGAAAAATATACGAAAGATAATCCGAAGTGATTTTTGTCATTGCCCTTGCGTGTTCATAATCGCCAAAGTCGATCATGCTGTAAATAAAGTTCAGGCAATTCAAATAAAAATGCGGCCGGATCTGCATTTTCAGATAATCCATCTCAATTTTCTGTTTCTCTAATTCCCGTTCATATAGCGTGATCTTCAATTTGCGGATCTGATGGATCATTGTACGGAATTTTCCATCAATCTGCTCTAATTCAAGCAGATTTCCTTCCGTCATGTTCAGCATATATCCACCCTCATCATATTGCTGAAGGTTTTGTGTGAACACTTTAAGCGGTTTCATAATATTGGAATACACATGAAAAAGCAATATCCCACTCATAATAAGAATCATAAAGATCAATACTGTCATCCCGAGCAGACTTCCCGCCATCAGGCTTAAGACACCGCCTAAAGAAATCCCGATCCTGATCTCAAAGGGTGCTCTGGATAATCCCTGACGGATCGTATAAGTATTTTTTGTATTCATACTTTGCGGCTCTGATATGATTCCGCTCTGGTCTAACATACCTATACAGACCTCATCCTGATCGACAAGGCTTACATATCCATGCTTTCCCAACGAAAGCTTTGAGAATGGTTCTAAGATACTTTTTACATTTACAATGCATCCTAAGGCAATTCCATTTTTTTGTGCAATTTTACAGATATATACCTCATTATCACACTCCAAAACATCCCACTTCCGCTTCACTGCATATGTCTTTTCATCTAATTTGTCTATCTGTTCACGGATAGACGCTGCAATATCAGATGACATTGTGTAATTTCCATCCGAAGATAGGGAAAGCTGATATAATTTATCCGTATCATGTGTGTATAAAAAAATCCTGTATTCCGTTCCATATTCCCATGCCGAAGAAAAATATTCTTCTCTGAGTTTTCCGATCGCATACTCCGAATAATCCCCATTCTTCATCAGATTTACATTTCCCCAGAACGTGGAATTTGTCTCATTGGTATCCATGATCGTAGAAAAAAGATTCCGGCTGATCCTCAAAAAACGATTGTCAAGCTCCTGCGCATACAACTGTGCCATCTGGCTCATCTGTTCGTAAATCTGCCCACTTGTTTTGTTTAAAACATAAGTGCATCCTCCCAGAATAATTACCAGAATGACTGTCATTAAAATTAATATTTGCTTACTCTGTTGTGCTAAAGATTTCTTTTTTCGTCTTTTTAAATTCATCTTTTTTCCAAACGCCATGATATTCCTTTAACCTTTTACTGCCCCTAGCGTAATACCCTCTGCGAAATATTTCTGTAAAAACGGATAAATGATAAATAATGGAAGCATTGCTATAAAAGCAATTGCCATCCTTATGGACGTTGTCGGAAGTTTTGCAACTTCTGCCCCTATATTTCCGGCAACCTTACCGCTTGCAAGATACTGGATATCAGTGATCATCTGATTCAAAAGATTCTGGATACTATATAATTTCTGTCCCTGATTTCCTGATAAATAGTATAAACCATTTGTCCAGTCATTCCAATATGCCAGTGCCGAAAATAATCCCATGGTTACAAGGATAGGTTTACCAAGTGGAAACGTAATCTGAAAAAAGATTTTTGTATGTCCTGCGCCATCAATTTTTGCCGCTTCATACAATGCTTCCGGAATACTTGTCATAAAATAGCTCCGTATCATCAGCACATTGTTCGCACTCAGCAACAAATTAGGAATTATCAGTGCCCATATTGTATTTTTTATATGAAAATAATTTACATACATCAGATATGTAGGTACTAAACCGCCATTAAATAACATTGTAAAAAATACAAAAAAAGTAATCTGCCTTCTATAAGGCAATGTCTTCACAGACAGCGGATATGCCAGTAATGCTGAAAACATCAGATTAAAAAAGGTACCTACTACTGTAATAAGAATTGTAACGCCATACGCACGGAGTATTTTCTCTCCCTGTCTGATAATATACTGATATGCATAAAAGCTTATTTTTTCCGGGAAAAAGGAATATCCATTCCGGATCAACACTGTTTCATCCGTGATGGATGAAATAAATACCAGCAAAAATGGTAAAATAATAGTCAATGTCATCACTATCAGTATCAGATTGATCCAAAACTGGTATCTCTTTGTTTTTTTTGAATTTGTCATAATGGACTCTCCTCCTAAAACAATGCTCTGTCTTTATCTACACGTCTAACGATCCAGTTACTTAACATGACAATGACAAAACCTACTAATGACTGGTATACACCCGCTGCGGATGACATACTGATATTTCCCTGTTCGATCAACGCACGATATACATACGTATCAATTACGTTTGTTGTTGGGAATAACACACCGGAGTTCATCGGAACCTGATAAAATAATCCAAAATCAGAATAGAAGATTCTTCCAATGCTCAATAATAACAGCGTAATGATTGTCGGTACCAGGCATGGCAATGTGATTTTTGTGATTTCCTGCCACTTTGTAGCTCCATCCAGTCTTGCTGCCTCATAATAAGTCGGATCAATACCGATCAGAGATGCAATATAAATCAGACATCCGTATCCCACTCCTTTCCAGCAGTTTGCAATGATAAGAATCGCCGGCCAGTATTTTGGTTTCTGATACCACTGGATCGGATCTATATGCAGTAATGGCAGGATCGTATTGTTTACAAGACCATTTTCGGCACTTAAAAGTGCATACACAATATAGCTCAGAATGACCATCGACATCAAAAATGGCAATAATATAGCACTCTGGTATATTTTTTTCATTTTTGTGTTCTTAACTTCACAGATTAAAATTGCGATTGCAATTCCAACGACCATATTGACAAGAATAAACGCTATATTATATAGCAATGTATTTCTTGTAATAATCCAGGCATCTTTTGACGAGAACAAAAATTTAAAATTATCCAGTCCTGCCCACGGGCTTGCCAAAATTCCTTTTGAAAAATTCAACTTTTTGAAAGCAAGTATAATACCTGTCATCGGAAGATAATTATTGATCAGCAGATATAATAATCCCGGAAGCATCATCAGATAGAGCGGCAGATATTCCTTAACTTTGTTCTTTTTCTTCTTCATAAGTTTCTCCTTTTATGAAAAAGTCCCACGTTGTATCTGTGGGACTTTCCTTCTGAACCTGATTATTTTGCTGCAAGAAAAGCATCTAACTGTTCCTGTTTTGCCTGGATCACTTCATTGATTCCCGCATCATCTAATGCTTCTAACAATTCCGGAATAAGTTCATCCGGATCTCCGGAACCGCTGTAAAGTGCTCCGCTGTATTGTTTTACAATATTGGAAAGAGCTGCGATCTCACTTGAACAATTACTGCTGTCAAATAAAAATCCTACTGCTTTGGAGCTCTTTGCAGAACCGTTAAATTCTTCCATTTTTTCCCATAATTGCGGATCTGAACCAGTCCATTTATAAGCAATAAACTGATTTGGCAATTCCCATCCAAGGTTTAAGTTATAGCCTGCATTATCAGAAGTGATTCCTTCCGGGAAATTGATAATGCCATTATCAGCATCTTCTATCACATAGTCTTTATCCTGTTCACCCCAGTTTAAAAGATTCATGATCTCTGAACTTCCGTAGATATAATCCAGTACTTCCATTGTTTTCTCCGGATTTTCTGAATTCTGGGCAATTGAGAATGTAACACCATTATAGGATGAGCTATTTATGATCGGTTCATTATAAAATGGCACGATCTCAAAATCATAGCCGGTGGAGCTTTCAAATTCTACCGGTGTTCCAGGATGATAAGAAAAAAACAGTGAAAATAAATTTCCAGCCTTGCATACTGTTCTCCAGTTCTCTGTGTTGGTTCCTGCATCCTGGCTGATATATCCCTTCTGATACCAATCATGCAGCATGGTAGTTGTATCTTTAAACCAGTCTGTCGCAAAGAAGTTTTCTAATTTTGTGCTGTTCGTCTGATCCATGAGTACACCAAGATAATTGTTATCTGACAGAGTATCTCCACGGAATAATCTTGTAGCCGGTGCATCATTCTCACTGCTCGAATATAACATTGTCATATCCGGCTCTCCCGCTTTTACTGTCTCAAAAACACTTTCCAGATCTTTTGGTTCTTTAATCTGTGTTGTATCAATATTGTACTTTTCCACCAGATCTTTTCTCATAAATATGGCAGGAATACTTCCTCGTTCAATCTGATTTGGCACGCCATATACAAAGCCTTCGATCTGATTGATCTTAGCTATATCCTCTCCATAAATCTGTTTGATGTTTGTTCCATATTTATCAATCAGTTCAGACATGTCTACAATCTGTCCTGCATTCATATACTGCACTGCATTGGTTGCCTGGGTATAAAAGACATCAATTTTTTCATCCCCTGATAACATAAGCTGTAACTGCTGGCTTGCACTTGCCCACGGCAGCACAACAATATCAAGATTCGCATTAAGTTCCGGTTCAAGAATCTCATTGATTTTTTGTTCGATTCTTTCTTCATCCGGCTGTGTGCTTCCATTCAGAACCATGGTAACTGTATATGGTTCATCCCCATTACCGTTATTTTTAGCTGAATCCTTTGATCCTCCTGCTTCTGAATTTCCGCATGCTGTCATGGACACAACCATAGACAAAGTAAGCATAGCTGCTAGAATTCTTTTTTTCATACATTTTCTCCTCTCTGTGACAGTGTGATTTATGTTCACCTCTCTTCTGGTGTATCTATATATTAATCATTTTCTTTCATCATCTCTATAACTGAACTGACTCGTCAATATCACTCTTTTGACTCTTTTAAATTACTGCCGGTGCGGAATAATACTCTTCTCCTGTGTCCAGACATATGGCGGCGAGTCTTCCACCCGGATAAAATGCCCCGCAAACGATATATACCCATCTACACCATCCTTGTAAAACTCATTTATTCAAATTGATTTTGTTAAAATTGATTTGAATAAAAAATATGCACTGCGAACATTCTATTTTTATGAATAAGAGCCATCCGCTGTGGATGGCTCTTATAAACTCAAATTCTAAAATTCTTCGTATCCTTCGACATGATATTCATGGAAATGCTGCACTCTGCCAGATGTTCATAATTCACTTCCAGCTTATAATCGACTTTGATGTCAATATTATCTTCTGTCTCATTCACTTTGACATCCGTTGCATTGATTCCCACCAAAAGATTTCCGAATGGTGTGTTGTAGTAAGACATATTTTTCTTGTTTTTCTCAAACATCATATGTACGTTGGTGACACCTTTTTTCGTGACATCCAGAAAATCATCATTCACTTTGATAACGCTTTTCGTCACGCCGTCAAAGCCTTCCTGCACTTCATCATACAGAATATAGTGCTTTCCATTTTTCTTATAGTAGTTTCCGGTTGTGATAATCTCTACCGGGCCGTTATCCTGATCTTCTGCAAACTGTAATCCGCTGATTTTCACAAGTACATCTTTTGTCATTTATGTAAACCTCTTTTCTGTTTCGCGTCATTGTCTTTTCAAGCCATATATTAGCGTGTTTCTTATAATTTAGCAAGCGTAAGCTTTTTGAAACATTGCTTTCTTATAAGTATGCTGCTTTATTTTAGTTTTCAGCCAGCTTCTCCAGATACGGATTCAACCACGAAAAATATTTCATTCTAACCTGATAGTCTCCTTCTGCCAGCACCTTCTCATACTCTTCTGTGGTCAGTACTTCACGCAGCTTTTCTCCTGCTTCCTTATCGACCACCTCATACATACTGTCTGAAAAACACATGTTAGGATACATCACACACCACCAGTTATGTCCGTTTCCTTCTCCGATCACAATGCGGAGTGCCTCGTAATCTCCCGCCGGAAAGGTGTAGCTTCCATAGTTTTTTACCGGAAACGAAGTGTGTTCCAGCTCCGCTGTCACATCATAGTCATAACCGTTTTCTGCGATTGTCTCTGCCGCAGCTTCCTCAATTTCACCGAGGCTCTGGCGCACAACCATCTCACATTCTTCCAGATTTTCCACAGCTGTCAGTTTTTCCTGCATAAAACTTCCCACCGCATCACGCACTGCTAGTTTTAGGTTCTGGTCTGCCTCGCTGTCGCTGTTCGCCAGCACATGAAACCGCAGCACTTTGTCCGAAATCGCCTGCTGCAGTCTGGCCTGTCTTGTATACAAAATACCGCATCCCAATGCAGCGCACATCAGACTTCCAACTCCTATGTATCCAATCCATTTTCTTGCCATAATTCAAATCTCCTTTTCACTTGCCAAAAATCAGATAAATGTAGATAATATTCATATTTATCAGGCTGTGTCGTTGCTTGCGAAACTCGCTCATAGAATATGTTATATTGCGAAAAATAAACAGAAATATAGTACCGCTGCGAGTGACACATAGCGGGAGCGTGTCTTGAATATTTTTGTTCATTTTTCGCAATCTTCATAACCTAAATTCGAGTTTCGCTCATCGACCTTCTATCCTCAATGATTCCCGAAAACTTTGCATTTATTCCGATTTCCAGTTTATTTTTACCAGATATTGGATTTTGATGTCTTTCTCATAAGCGGCAGGAGTGTTTTGATACTTAAAATACCATGTGCGGTTATCGGCGCCGAGATTCCGGTAACTGTTAGTGATATCGATTTCTTTCTCAAGTGCATGTGCAGCGATCGCATTCAGATAGTCCTCCATCCGGGTGTTGAGAAGCTGCTCTTTTTCACTTGCGGAAACTGTGCCGCTTAAGATTTCGCCTTCTCCTGTCACAGTCACTGCGACAATCTGCTCTGTCAAACCTCCGACACCGATTTTTTCTGTTTCTTTGACTCGACAGGAAGCTGCATCCACTTTCACATAAAGTTCCGGTGCAAGTTGTAAGGTGTAATCATCCGCAAAGTTCTGCGTGAAGAATGCTGCACGCGCGGTATCCGTATCGACAAGCCCCGCCGCCCTTCCACGTTTCCAGACTTCATAGGCTGTAATCTGCGGTTTCTCGGTATCATCCTCCACTGCCCCGGACTGCTCCCCCTCTATATCGACAAAAGGAATATACAGTGTCTCTAAGTGATTAGCACGCTCCTCATAGAGCATGCCAAGCGTCGGGTACGCTTTCTGATCAATGCCCGATGTATTTTCCAGCAGTTCTTCCAGATAATTTCCAAGCAGCGTGTCAAGTTTCCCTTCGGTCTGCGCCAGACGGTCACAGCTTTCCGTCGTCATCACATAAGCGTTCCACGGAACCTCTTTTTCCTGCTCCAGCATGGATAGCATATCTTCCACTTCCGCCTCTTTTTCCAGAAAAGACCTCTCAATGAGCACCACTTTCAAATGGTTGTAATCCACCTCTTTGTTTCCTGCATACTCATGATTCAGCCATACATTTTGGAAATCGTCCTGATCTCTGATATTCAAAAGAACCGGGAATGCCTTATCCTCAAGTTCTGCGACATTGCACCCCTGTAAGAAAAGACACCCAAACAAAAAACATACCAGCACCAGCACACGCACTTTTTTCTTATGTTTTTTTCTCTCTCCGGTCAGACACAACAGTATCGGCACGCCAACGACAAAAGGTGTTCCAATCTTCCACAGCAGGAATGTCACGCAGTCCAAAAACTGCTGATTTCTGTAAAACAGCACTGTCACGCCATACACCAGAAGAAGCAGAATGAGATACGGCAGCATCCTTTTTTTCCCTTCCAGATAACCGCCGCAGTCACGGATCACTTTTGCAGCCAGATTTCCACTGTAAAAAACCATGCTGTTTAACATCGCATACAGCGTAAAAAACCAGATGCTAAACATAAAAGCATCCGTTCTCTTCAAAAATCCGCCCGTCACCTGCACGCGGCTCATCATCGTGACCGCCGGAAATTTCATCTGAGCCAGTGCCTCGACGCCAAACAGCCCGATCAGGATCAGATACAGCACAGCAAATACTCCGCCGGAAAACCAGACCGCTTTTTCTGCTGCGCCAACGCATTTCCTGCGATCCGCAACATATTCTTTCAGAAACAGCACGATCGACACCATGGAATAACAGAACAGCACATAATAGCTACCGCTTAACACTTCTTTTCCATCCGCCATAAAAACCGGGCTCCAGTAGGCAGGCTTCACCTCCCTGCATGCCGCAAATAACATCAGAAAAAGCGGTATCATCAGAAACCAGAACAGTATCTCGTACACTCTTGCCCTGCCCTCGATCCCACCTGCCATTCCATAAAATGCGAGCAGTAATATCAACATCAGCACCAGATAAAAGCTGACGTTTTCCACAAGACCATTTAACATCAGCGTGGAAAACAGATACGCCGTGTACGAAGCCATAAGGATAAAATACAGAAAATATCCGCCCCAGAGCACATAACCGCATACTTTTCCACACTTCTGCTTCAAAAAGTCGGGATAACTTGTTTTCATGCCTTTCAACAGATATCTCAATAATTTCAAGTACAAAAATGTGGACAAAATCCCCGCCAGAATGCAAAAAATCCCGTCGCGCCCTGCCGTATCTGCAAGCATTGTCGGCAGTAGCAGCGTCCCCATTCCAAGAAAGTCATACGTCAGAAGGCGGAACACCTGTCTGCCTGAAATTTGATTGTTTTCTGAGAACATACTTCCCCCTATCTCTTCTTTGAAAACGTCAGCTTTGTCCGCTCTTTCGGATTTGCATAAATCGGACGTTTGCGCAGTTTCCGGAAAGGCTGCCGCCAGATAAAATCCCGCTCATCCTCATAATTGTTCAAATCTGCTCCCACAAACGGCATGAGATACGGAATACCAAAGCTTGTCAGATGCGACAGATGGGTGAGCACCGCAAGCAGCCCAAGCAGCATGCCAAAGTAGCCAAGCCACGCACAGATTCCAATAAAAAAGAATTTTAAAATGCGGAACGCCGTGGCAAATTCTTCATTCGGGATCGCAAAGGAACAGAGTGCGGTAAAGGAGATCACAATCACCACGATCGGACTGACCAGATTCGCCTCTACCGCTGCCTGTCCAATGATCAGTCCTCCCACGATTCCGATGGTATTTCCCATTGCACCGGGAAGCCGCACGCCCGCCTCCCGCAAAAGTTCAAACGACAATTCCATGATAAGCACTTCCACGACTGCCGGAAAGGGGACACCCTGCCTCGCCTCGGCAAACGACAAAAGTAGTGTGGTTGGGAGTATCTGTGTATGAAAATTAGTCACTGCAAGATAAAATCCCGGCAGCGTCATTGCAAAAAAGGATGCCAGATACCGCAGGATCCGCCCGAAAGTCGCAATCTCAAAACGGCTGTAATAATCGTCACTGGTGCGGATAAATGAATTGTAGTCCGTCGGCAGTATCAGTCCGATCGGCGAATTATCGCACATCACGATCACTCTGCCCTCTAATACCGCCATGGCCGCCCGGTCAGGACGCTGCGTTGTCTGAAACTGTGGAAATGGCGAATACCATTTTTTCTCTGCCAGCTGTTCTAACATTCCGCTGTCTAATATCCCATCGATCGTGAAATCCTGCAGTCTCTTTTCAATTTCTTTTACAAGTCCCGGATTTGCAATATCCTCCACATACACAAGGTAGACGTTCGTGTTCGATCTAATCCCGGCTTTCAGTCCCCTCACTTTCACACGGGGCGAGCGGATCCTTTTCCGGATCAGCGCCGCATTCTGCTTCACAGAATCGCAGAAACCTTCGTTGGAGCCACGGATTACTTTTTCCGAATCTACCTCTGTGATCCCCATATTCGGATAACCGTCATCCGGTATTTTCACTGCCCGGTCAAAACCGTCCACAAAAAGGATCGCCTCCCCGGTGAGCAGACCGCTCACAGCCTCCTCAATAGTCGGAAAATATGTTGCATCCGAAATTCCAAGCGCATTTTCCTGCAATGTACAAAGGATCTCATCCCTTGTCAGTCCATTTAAGTATTTTAAAGTCTCTCCGAGTGCGGACGTTCCCATGTCCACGGACACTTCAATAAAGGTCAGATAACAGGCGGTATCCTGATTCCTGCCAAGCTTCATCTGCTTCTTTTTGATGTCCGCACAGTCATGAAAATAAAATTCCATTTCCTCTATATTTTGCGTTAAATCCGTCGATACCGGACATTTCTGATTTTCCGACATTTCCAGCTTGTTTCCTTTCTATTAATTCCCCCTAATACGAAAGAGGATAAGCAAAATGCTTATCCTCTTTCTAGTCTGTACGGTTTTCCATTTTTTATGCAGTTTTCCTGTCCTCCGGGCAGTTACTTCTTATTCCTGCTCCTGGATCATAGCCTTAACTGCGACTGCCTGATTCTTCACATGCTGGTGCATCGTCTCTGTCACCTGCGTTTTGTTCTTACGGACTAACCCTTCCACAATATCTTTATGTTCTTTCATCAATGTCGGATAGTTATTCTCATCTTTCAGATATTCCACACGATAGCGGTACATCTGCTCCCGGAGGTTATTTAACATATTCACAAGCTTCGGGTTACCGGTTGACTGGTAAATAATATCGTGAAACTTTACATCCGCCTCTGCGATTTTTTTCACATTATCTGTCTTGGTGGATTCCTCAAACTCATGCATGGTCGCAACCAGCTCTTCTAACTGTTCCTCAGAAATCTGCTCACATGCAATTTTTGCCGCAAGCTCGTCTAACGCTTCACGGATCTGAAGGACATCCTCCATATCTTTCTCCGTCATTTTGGCAACTTCCGCGCCTTTTCTTGGAATCGTAACGGCAAGTCCCTCCTGCTCAAGCATACGGATTGCCTCACGAATCGGTGTACGGCTGACACCAAGTTTTGCCGCAAGCTGCAGCTCCATCAGCCGCTCGCCCGGTTTTAATTCCCCTTTTAAAATAGCCTCTCTTAACGTGTTAAACACAACATCTCTCAGCGGAAGATACGCATCCATATTCAATGTTAAATCTTCTGTCATCTTTGATACCATGCCTTTCTACTTACGCGCGTTATTATAAATACTCGTTAAATATACCTGTTTTGCAAGACCGGAGGCTTTCATCGCCTCGTATGCCTCTACTGCCGTCGCTTCCTTGTCAAAAAGACCGAAAACCGTCGGACCACTGCCACTCATCATGGCATTCACAGCGCCATGCTCCATCATGTGATCTTTGATGTCTGCGATCACAGGATAAGCCGGGATTGTCACTGTCTCTAAGACATTTCCCATATCTGCTGCAATTTTATATAAATCTTTCTCTCTGATATCTGCCACAAGCCGGTCAATATCCGGGTGTACCATATCAGAGCCTAACTTCAGATTGTCATAGACGAACTTAGTAGAAACACTGATCTGCGGTTTTGCGATCAAAACAGGACATTTCACCATCGGCGGAAGCTTCGAAAGCTTCTCTCCTATGCCCTCTGCCAAAGCCGTTCCACGCATAATGCAGTACGGAACGTCTGCACCGATCTTCACACCGCGCTCCATCAGTTCTTCCCTTGTCAGTCCCAGATCAAAAATCTGGTTCATACCATATAACACTGCCGCTGCGTCCGTGCTTCCCCCTGCCATCCCGGCAGCTACCGGAATGTACTTGTGCAGCCATACATGCACGCCATCTTTTATCGCAAACTCATCCTGCAAAAGCTTTGCCGCTTTATAGACAAGATTGTTCTCATTCGTCGGCAAAAAAGAAAGATTCGTTTCCATCGTGATCTCACCGGAAGTATTCTTCGAGATCTCCAGCCTGTCAAACAAATGAATGGTCTGCATCACCATGCGGACCTCATGATAACCATCCTCTCTTTTTCGTACCACATCCAGCCCAAGATTGATCTTAGCCAGCGCCTTTACTGAAATATCCTTCATCGGTTAGTTTCTCCTTACCAAAATCGTCGCTAACACGCATTGATTGTACCTAAAATAAAACTTGTTTTTTTTGTGTTTTTTGTATACAATTAGTATCTTATCATTTTATGTCCAAAAGGTCAATCGGCACTAAACTTTTTTCTTTGCCAGTCCGATATAATTAACAGAACCATGGAAGGTTAATAACTATTCATTCAGGTGGCTGAACATTTTGTTTTCTGTAAAAACAAATGCATCCAGCTTCGCCAGACAAGGAGGATCATATGGCAATCAATTCCATTAACACTGTGACTGCTGCCGCAGCAGCATCTACACAGACAACAACAAAATCAGCAGAAAAGACATCCGAGACAACGAAAAAGGCAGCTTCTTCCAAGACAGCTTCCGGTGTCATTTATGAGAAGAGTTCTGACTCCAGGACAGACAAGGCTTCCAATAAAACAACAAGCAAGACCGACAACGCAGCGATCGTTGCAAAGTTAAAAGCTGACGCAGAGCAGCGCACTGCACAGCTCCGCAGCATCGTTGAGCAGATGATGACCAAGCAGGGTGTTGCGATCGGCACCGCAGATGATATGTGGAAATTCCTTGCAAAAGGTGATTTTACCGTATCAGCCGATGTGAAAGCACAGGCACAGGCAGATATCGCAGACGACGGTTACTGGGGTGTAGAGCAGACTTCCGACCGTATTCTTGATTTTGCAAAAGCTTTATCCGGTGATGATCCTGACAAGGCAGACGCTATGTTAGAAGCTTTCAAGAAAGGTTTCGAACAGGCAACCAAAGCATGGGGAGATAAACTTCCGGATATTTCCCAGAGAACCTACGACGCAGTTGTCGAGAAATTCAACAAATGGAAAAACGGAACAGAGGATGCTTCCACTGAGGCATAATTCATAAAAAAGACCTGCGTGTACCTATGTCATGCGAACATCATGACATTGTACACACAGGTCTTTTTCTTTTGCTTTTCAACGGTTAAAAACTTACTATTATTCTCCTAAAAGCTTCTCAATGCTTGCGAGCTTGACACAGACAACAAAGATGTCGATCGCAGTCGTAAGATCTTCCAGGCTTGGATAGGATGGTGAGATACGGATGACAGAATCATGCGGATCTTTTCCATATGGGAAAGGCGCACCCGCCGGAGTCATCACAACCCCTGCTTTTTTTGCTTTTGCCACAACATTTTTTGCACATCCATCCAGTGTCTCATATGTAATGAAGTATCCACCCTTCGGGCTGTACCAGCTTCCGGCTCCGAGTCCTTTTAACTCTCTTTCAAATGTATCCAGGATCATTTCAAATTTTGGACGGAGAGAATCTGCGTGTTTGCGCATATGCTCTGTGATTCCGTGGATATCTTTGAAGAAACGGACATGGCGCAGCTGGTTTACCTTATCATGACCGATGGTCTGGATCTTCAACTGTTTCTTGATATCCTCTAAGTTGTTGGCAGAAGTTGCGATCGCTGCCACACCGGAACCTGGGAATGTGATCTTGCTTGTAGAACAGAATTTGTAAACCATATCCGGGTTTCCTGCTCTCTTGCATTCTTTTAAGATCTCGATCAGATGATCCTGGTTAATATCATATAAATGATGCACGCAGTATGCGTTATCCCAGTAAATACGGAAATCTTTTGCTGCCGGTTTTAATCTTGCAAAACGGCGGACTGTCTCATCGGAATAAGTGATTCCCTGTGGATTGGAATATTTTGGCACACACCAGATACCTTTGATCGCCTCATCTTTGCTCACAAGGTCTTCCACCATATCCATATCCGGTCCGGTCGGAAGCATCGGTACGTTGATCATCTCAATGCCGAAATATTCTGTGATCGCAAAATGTCTGTCATATCCCGGTACCGGGCACAAAAATTTTACTTTATCTAATTTGCACCATGGAGTATTTCCCATTACACCGTGTGTCATGGAACGGGAGATGGTGTCATACATAATGTTAAGGCTTGAGTTACCATAAATGATGATATTGTCCGGATTACACTCGATCATATCACCGATAAGCTGTTTTGCTTCACTGATACCGTCCAGCACACCATAGTTTCTGCAGTCTGTACCATCATCACAGGTCAGATCAACACCGGAAGTCAGTACATCCATCATTCCCATCGAAAGGTCTAACTGTTCCTGGGATGGCTTACCTCTGGACATATCAAGTTTTAAGCCTCTCTGCTGGAATTTTTTGTATTCCGCTTCCAATCCTTCCTTCTCTTTCAATAACTCTTCTTTTGTCATTTCCTCGTAGGACTTCATCTCTAATTCCTCCTGCTTTTTAATATATGTAAAGATCCAATACCGGAAAAATGTGCTCTGCTCATCAGCCTGTGAAACAGAGATCATCTCATGCCCGGAATGTTCTCTTACTCCTCTTCTGGCTCACCCTTGATCTTTTTGAAATATTCACGGATCTTCTTCTCGTAGCCGTTCTCACCCGGAACGTAGAACTTCCGGTCTGTCAGTCCGTCCGGCAGATATTGCTGCTCCACATAATGATCCGGATAAT
>ENA-OPSW01000829-OPSW01000829.1-human-gut-metagenome-genome-assembly--contig:-NODE-829-length-22702-cov-3.413830_pt1 | contig 22702 bp, 18 predicted proteins | sample MGYA00241463_ERZ501918 | MGnify/ENA primary metagenome ERZ501918 (study PRJEB25962, sample SAMEA2042443) | human gut metagenome | biome: human gut; feature: human-associated habitat; material: faeces... | reverse complement strand
TGGTGCGGCGGTAACGAGTTGCCTAACCAATGGGATGAGAGCGGTTGTAAGATCTCCAAGTTCTTGCAGGATATCTGCCATCGGGAAGACCCGACTCGTCCGGTGACGCAAGGTATGGATGCCCCGGATGCCGTCGTGAATAATAATATGGCGGCGGTGATGGATGTGGCGGGATTCAATTATCGTCCGTTCCGTTATCAAGTGAATTATAAGAAACTGCCTCAGCAAATAATCTTGGGAAGCGAGACGGCCTCCACGGTTAGCTCACGAGGGGTTTATAAATTCCCGGTAGAGCGTAAGGCGATGGCTGTCTATGAGGATCACCAAAGTTCCTCGTACGACGTGGAGCATTGCAACTGGTCTAATCTGCCGGAGGACGATTTTATCCAGCATGAGGACCTTCCGTATTGTATCGGGGAATTCGTATGGACAGGATTTGATTATTTGGGCGAGCCTACTCCTTATTATACGAATTGGCCAAGCCATAGCTCCTTGTTCGGTATTATCGATTTGGCGGGTATCCCCAAGGATCGTTACTATCTATACCGTAGTCATTGGAACAAAAGCGCCAAGACCTTGCATATCCTGCCGCATTGGACATGGCCGGGACGTGAGGGCGAGGTGACACCCGTATTCGTTTATACCAATTATCCTTCCGCCGAATTGTTTATCAACGGAAAGAGCCAAGGGAAACGTACGAAAGACCTAAGCATCGGTATCGATAGTAGTTATACCGAAGCGGCTCAAAAGAGTTTCGAGCGCCAGAAACGATATCGTTTGATGTGGATGGATACCAAATACGAGCCGGGAACTTTGAAAGTGGTCGCTTATGATAAGGAGGGTAACGCTGTGGCCGAGGAGGAGGTTCATACCGCAGGGAAGCCGCATCATATTGAGTTATCCGCCGATCGTAACCAATTGACGGCTGACGGAAAAGACCTTTCTTTCATCAATGTTAGAGTCGTAGACAAGAACGGTAACCTTTGTCCGGATGATACCCGCCAGATCCAGTTTAAGGTACGTGGTGCCGGAGCCTACCGTGCGGCGGCAAATGGAAATAGCGCCAGTCTGGAACTCTTCCATCTTCCGGAAATGAAACTGTTTAGCGGGCAACTTACCGCTATCGTGCAGACGGCCGAGGAACCGGGGACGATCTATTTCGAGGCTTCCGCACCGGGAGTAAAAGGGGCGACCTTGGAATTGATCAGTAAATAAGCTTGATTATCATATAACGTAAACCGCGCGATTCAAGTCCGGAGACGGCTGTGAATCGCGCGGCTTTTTTATACGATATTCCCGAATACATCAAAGGTAATCGTCTCGTCCTGCCCGTTATGTGAAACCTTGAATAGGTAGAAGGTGCCATTGGCATTCAATAACGTATATATGGACTGTACCTTGTCGCTAGCGTAAGCGGAGGATTCGAAGCCTTGCATCACGATCTGCGGAACCTCTTGCTCGGACATGGCCCATGTGGTACTTTGCCACCTGTAATCCTTATTCAATTGCGCCACTTTATAAATCTGGTTATCGATCATATCCAGCTCGTAACCTAGGCTGTTCTGTTGGATATCCAGCAACTCGGCGTTGGCGAAAGTGATCTCCATCAGGTTGCTGACCTCTTTCGGGATAACGATCGGCGCGTCATTATTGATCTCATCGTCCACGGCTTTGATCAGGTTTCCATACTGTGAATAATACAGGTCTACTTCGCTATTGGACTGCTCCGCCTCGATCTTGTAAACGATTCCCATATTTAGGCGATTGATGGCGTACGTGTCATCCACGGTCCAATTTGAGTAAAAGCCTTGTTTGAAGGCGGTGGATACCGCTGCCGGTAATTGGGCGAAAGAGATGTCTATCTTCTCCATCATCCATATGCCTTGATCCGTGAACCAAGCTGTTGTCTCGGAGCCGCCGTTGTTGAAATCTACCACATAATAGTTACCTTCGATCTCAAAAACAGGGTTTTTGGCATCGGGATATTTCTCTTGGAAAGCGTTCTCTACCGGTGGAAGAGGGATAATGCCTTGATGATCATCATCATTTTTGCTACAGCCAGAGAAAAAGAGAGTCAGACCGGCTATACAGGTGAATAGAATTAGTCTTGTGTTCATACATTTTGCGTTTATAAGTTTTGGGCATAGAACAACAGGTCTATCGGAAAAGTTTTGAGCGAAATCGATTTAAGTATATTGAATCAAGAACAAGGATCTTGTTTCGACGAGATCCTTGTTCTTGTATAATTGCTACGGATTTACGTTCAAATAATAGGTTGCTGTGCCTATTAAAGAACTTCCATTATACATTGCGCAGGTGATGCGAAGAGATCCACCGTAATGTTGGGAGTTTAGATAGACACTAACATCTAATCGATTACCGGAAGGATAAGTGTACCATCTATCGCATTCTCCATAGAATTCAGCGTTCCAGCTATACGAGGTCGGAGTTCCTGTCTTTGTGTAAGCATATAAAGTCGTCGTGGCATTACCCCCTGGCGCATTGATAGAGGAACTGCCGCTACTATAATCCTCTTGACTCTTCCCTATATAAACAGTCGGCATATCATTTTTTTTCATATATTTTAAGCTTGATGCATCAAAGGGACAATGAGCTTTGGGATGCCTCATAAGAGCGTATTCCCCCCATTTGGAGATGAATATATTGGGCGTAGATGTCGTTACGGCAGAGTGATTATCACTAAGATAGGATACTTTGGTTGCGGCACCTGTTGTTGATATATAACTACCATCTAACCAATATACGTTTGTGGGATTAATAGTCCATCCCATCCAAACTGCTGATCCGCCTTCAGTCATATACCAAGCATAGGCATGACAATTGTAAGTGGTTGTTGAACTACTTATTAGAGTTGCTTGTGAATAGGTTGTTGTACAATATTGGTCATGGCTCGCTTTTTGTGAGGCTGATAATTCCTCACTTCTGTAGTAAGTGTCATTAACGAGTGTCCCGTTAGGAGTGTAAACAGTAGCGGCTGCTCCTTGAGCTTTTGTCTCAACATTGAGATTCGGCTCCCAAATCATGTTTAAATTCTCCATAGTGATCCATTCATTGGGGAATTTTTCGATTCGTTCTCCGGAAAGCAAGAATAGTAATTGCCCGCAAGAAGCACAAGAATTCACCCCATCCAAAACGAGAATGTGTTCTTTTCCATCTCCTTGAATAGTAAAGACCCAAGGGTATGGATAGTCTGTTCCCTTGACATGGGAGTGAGCGACAGAATCTACTACATTCACCAACCATTTAGGATATGTTATCTTTCCGTCTTTAATGACAATTTCTGAACTGGATGTCAAGATTTCTTTATCACCTCCTTGCATATTATCCATTTCATTGTCACATGCGTTCAGCGTGAATGCCAGCATGATTATTAAATAGTATAATACTTTTTTCATGATCTCAATTTATTAAAGGTTACAATGTATTGTTTTAATAACTCTTCGATTACATTACTGCCCGTTAGCTTTTCATCGATGGTGAATTGTTTAAATTTGGGCGTAATGGTCTTGTTGTCTATCCGTTCTAGACTTCGACCTAGGAGATAGACTACGGTTTTTAGACCATATTGTCCATAAATATCCGGGTTGTTTTGTTTGTAAAGGAGTCTCTTTACGGCTTCGGAGGAGATCTCTTGCTGTAAAAGATTATTTGTATTAGATAATATCGTCTCATTAGACAGAAGAGCCTCGATTACCATTTGCCGACTAATTTCATTACCTATTTCTATGGAAGTCAACACTCCTGCTTTCAGTAATTCTTGTTTTTTCATCTTCTCAAATAGCAAAGAAGCATTGTCTTTCCTTTTGAATAACTCTTGTAACCCGTTAAAACGTGCGGAAACCTTGCTAATGCCTTCCTGTATTCCATTGTAAGCGAATATGTCGCCTAATAATGGGTAAGCAAGGCAAAGTTCTATAAGCTCTTCTGTTGATACCGTTTTTAATATCTCTGCCGGAATTTGGCAGGCTTTCAGCATATCCTCATGTGTGGATAATGCTTGCCAAGCCTCCGTTCCTGGTTTTATGGGGTAATCCCAACTTTTTATTGATTGTGCGTTCATATCTATCGATATAAACACGAGGAGGAAAATGCTCCAAACGAAAGTTACTGTTTTTTTCATCTCTCTTTAGAATTTAGGGTAAATAATATAAGATTGGTATTCCTTGATTATGGATTTTCCCAAAAATAGTCCTTTTTGTAAAGATAATCAAGTATTTATATGTTAATTATGATTGAATATCTGTAGATTCTCATTGCTGATGTCTTTGTTTTCGTACAAAAGCGGACACAGTGTTCGATATCGGACATCTCTTTTGTTTTATTTCTTCAATAAATCAATTACTTACGTTTTTGGCACGGGGTTTGCTCTTTGGAGGGTGGAAAATAAAAACAAACGAAATATGGACAGAGAGATATCAAAAGAGGTTCGGCAGAAGGAGCAGCGTAAACAGTTTATAAAGCTGGGGGCGGGGATCGGTATTGCCGTTGTCTTGATTGGCGGGGTGATCGGTTTTATGCAAACCAGCCTGCAACGGAAGGACTTGGTTTTTTCAACGGTAGATAAAGGAGTGATCGAGGTTTCCGTTAGCGCATCCGGCAAGGTGGTACCTGCTTTCGAGGAAATCATCAACTCACCGATCAACTCCCGTATCGTCGAGATTTATAAAAAGGGAGGCGATTCCGTGGATGTAGGTACTCCGATCTTGAAACTGGACTTGCTAAGCGCCGAGACGGATTATAAGAAACAATTGGACGAGGAGCAAATGAAACGCCTCCAATTGGATCAACTCCGTATCCAAAACCGCAATAAGCTTTCCGAGATGGAGATGCAATTGAAAGTCTCTCGCATGGAACTGAACCGAAAGGAAGTGGAGTTGCGCAACGAGCGTTATCTGGATAGCCTAGGCGCCGGAACGACCGATAAGGTCCGTCAAGTGGAACTGGACTATAACGTTAGCGTCTTGAAACTGAAAGAGGATGAGCAAAAATATGAGAACGAGAAATCCTTGACGGATGCCGATTATAAAGTGAAAGAACTCGACCTGAACATCTTCCGAAAGAGTCTAGCCGAGACGAAGCGTACCTTGGAAGACGCCCAGATACGCTCTCCCCGCAAGGCGATCCTGACCTACGTGAACAACGAGGTAGGTGCCCAAGTCTCTCAAGGCAGTCGTGTCGCTATCGTCTCCGACTTGTCCCATTTCAAGATAGAGGGGGAGATCGCCGATACCTATGGCGACCGGATCGCCGCCGGTAGCAAGGCCGTCGTAAAGATCGGCAACGATAAACTGGATGGGGTGGTTAGCGATGTTACCCCCTTATCGAAGAACGGCGTGATCTCCTTCACGGTACAGTTGGAGGAGGATAACCATCGCCGCTTGCGCTCCGGTTTGAAGACCGATGTATACGTGATGAATGCGATCAAGGACGATGTGCTGCGTATTTCCAACGCCTCGTTCTACGTCGGGAAAGGAGAGTATGAGTTGTTTGTTGTCAACGGAGACCAATTGATCAAGCGGAAGGTACAGCTGGGAGACAGCAACTTTGAGTATGTAGAAGTAGTAGGTGGCTTGGAACCGGGTGACGAGGTGGTCGTTTCCGATATGACAAGTTTCAAGGAAAAGAATAAACTGAAATTGAAATAACGATTCGAATTATGTATAAGCAGTACATCAAACAAGCGGTTCAAATGCTGCGTGAAAATACGCTCGTAAGCATAATCTCTATTTCGGGAACGGCCCTTGCGATCGCCATGGTGTTGGTGATGGTATTGGTGTTCCAGATTAAATCCACGGGATATGCCCCTGAGTCCAATCGGTCTAGGTTTATGTATGTCTGGGGTACGGAAGTCGGTTCGAAATCCCCCGGAGGATCGGATCGTAATCGTGGAGGCATGTCCAGCGAGGTCGTGAAGGAATGTTTCTATACCTTGCGGAAACCAGAGGCCGTATCCGGCTATTGTAGTGATAGCCATTCCTTGTCATTGCCCAATAGACGGCTCTTCAAGGAGTATGAGATTTGTTATACGGACGCGGGCCATTGGAAAATATTCGACCATCCTTTCGTGGAAGGAGACCCCTTTAGCGAGGCTGATTTTCAATCCGGTATACCGAAGATGGTGCTGTCGGAACAGGTGGCGACCGATTTGTTCGGAACAGGACAGGCCGTCGGGCGGCAGGTTGTGATGGATTTTATCACTTTCACCGTCTGCGGGGTGGTGCGTGACGTACCTTCTTCATTGATGAGCTCCTACGCTCAGGTATGGATACCCTATAGCAGCAATGAGGCCCTGACCCGTGTAAATGGGGAGTATGGGGAGAATATGGCCGGTTATTTCAGCGTGGCCTTATTGGCTCGTTCCTCTTCCGACTTCGATGCCATACGCTCGGAGCTAGACCAACAGGTCCGTCGCTACAATGACAGCAAGACCGATTATAACGTAGGTTTCCCTTCCGGGCTACTTTCCCAGTTGGATACGGCCATGGGAAGCGGCGCTTTTCAAAAGGTGGACTGGCCTACCTTCTTGGCCGGATCGGGCGCTTTCCTATTCTTCTTGCTCTTGGTACCGGCGCTGAACTTAACGGGCGTGATCCAATCGTCCGTTCAGAAGCGGAAAGAAGAGATCGGTTTACGTAAGGCTTTCGGGGCTACGGGACAGAATCTTTTGATGCAGATCTTATCGGAGAACTTTGTGCTGACCTTGATCGGTGGCGTGATCGGTATCGGTCTCTCGATGGTGTTGCTGGTGGTAGGGAAGCCTTTCATGTTGAGCGAGAACGTGAGCCTTACGGCGCCTATGCTTATTAAACCGGGCTTATTTATCTCCGCCCTTATCTTTACGTTCTTGCTGAATATATTAAGCGCCGGGATACCGGCATGGCGTACGACAAGGCAACCGATCGTAGAAGCGTTAAAAGGGAACGAGTGAATCCAATGAATGATGAACAATGAGTTGTCAATTGTCAACTATCAACTATCAAATTATGATTAAGCATATATTTAAAATAATATGGGCCCAGCGCAAGAGCAACGGCTGGATACTGGGCGAGTTGGTTATCGTGATGTGCGCCCTTTGGTTTATGATGGATAAGTTATGGGTGGATGTGCGCTGCTATAACGCCCCGATGGGATATGATATCTCGAATACGTGGCGTTTCAAGCTTTCCACGCTCTCGTCGAACTCCCCGGGTTATGTGCCCGACTCACTTTACGACTCGAACGCAACACAGGATTTGTTGAAGCTTATGGAACGTATCCGCCAAGAGCAGGAGGTCGAGGAGGTATGTATTACGTATTGGTCCATGCCTTATTCAAACGGAAGTTCGTGGGGGACGCTTCTTCCCTTGGGCGCTGATACCTCGAAGGCGGTAGGACAGAACTACCACAAGCTGAAAGTATCCCCTTCTTATTTCGATGTATTCCGTATGAAGGATAAGGAGGGCCGTGCTATTACCCCGTTGGTGGAGAACGCTTACCGTCCGCTCGTCATAACGGCGGAGGCGGAAGATTTCTTCTTCGGGGGGCAGTCTGCCATAGGCCGGCAGATCTCGGAGAATGACGACCTTTCCGAGCCTTTCACGATCGCCGCCGTGCTTCCTACCTTCCGTAGCAATGACTTCGACCGCCCGGAGAACTGCGCTTTCACGATATTGAAAGGTGAGTCATTGCAGGAGTTCGTGAAGAATTTCGGCGTAAGGAGCGCTGAACTATCGGTACGTACGAAACGCCCGATGACCGAGGATGAGATGTACGCTTTCTTGGAGAAAACAGCGGATCGGATGACGGTAAATAACACCTTCGTCCACGGTGTCACCCTCCTTGCCGACCAGCGTGATGACCAACTCCGGTTTACCAAGAACGAGAACAGCAAGAAACTCTCCATGATGGCCTTCCTGCTCGTGAACGTATTCTTCGGTATCGTAGGCACGTTCTGGTTGCGTACCGAGCGGCGGCGTAGCGAGATCGGTCTCCGCATGGCGATCGGTTCCAGCCGGGGCAGGCTGGGCGAGTACATGTATCTGGAAGGTCTGGGCCTCTTGGCGATCACCGTGCCGATCCTACTGGTCTTCGTCTTCAATATGGCCTTTTTGGATAAGCTGGATTCCTACCGCGAGCCCCTCTCCATCCTCCGCTTTCTAGTAACCCTCAGCGTCTCCTACCTCCTGATGGCCGGCATGATCTGCATGGGAATCTGGTTCCCTGTCCGCAAGGCGGTAAAGATGGCTCCGGCGGAGGCGTTGCATTACGAATAAATTGTTTATCTTTGCGTCTGTCAATTTATTAATGAGAAAGGAGCAAGCGTATGACAGCTATAGAATTAAAAATGTCGTTATTGCAAGAGGTGATGTCTTTGGAGGATGAACAGTTGATCAAGAAGGCCCTCGACAGTGTCCGCCGTATGAAGATGGCTGCCTTCGGTAAGGCCACCCCGGTAGAGAAGCCGGCAGACGATTACGCGGAGCCTACCAAGGAGGAGATCTTGGCGGGGCTAAGGAATGCCCTGCAAGACGTGAAGGATTTGCGTGAGGGCAAGGATGTGGGGCATAAGTTTAGAGACTTGAGTGAGTTGCTCAATGAGGTATAGGATAAAAACCCATCAAGACTTCGATAAAGAGTTCAAACGTCTCTGTAAGAAGTATAGCTCATTGAAGGCTGATTTATCGGCTTTGGGTAAGTCTTTGAGCGAGAACCCTGATCAAGGGACGAGCTTAGGCAAAGGCGTTCGCAAGGTACGCATGGCCATCGTCTCCAAAGGAAAAGGAAAGAGCCATGGGGCGAGAGTGATTACTTACACGGAGGCCATTGTCTGCGCAGATAATGAGGGTACGGTTATTCTCCTCACGATCTACGATAAGGCCGACCGTGACTCCATTTCGGCAGCCGAGATCGATGAACTGCTGAGATCCTTACGTTGGGAATTATAAAATCTGAAACTGTCCATAATCGCTGTCCGATAACGAATCAAGTGTTCGTTATCGGACAGCTTTTTTTACGGGGTGATGTTAGGAATCAAGTGGTTACGTTTTTGGCACGTTATTTGCCTCCGTAGGGGCACAAAGTCGGATGATAACAAACAATCGCTGTTTTAGTCGGGTAATAGATAATTTATAATACAAAAGTTTATGATAAAGCAATACATTAAACAAGCGTTGAGGATGATCGGGGAGAACAAGCTGTTGAGCGTGATCTCGATACTCGGTACCGCCTTGGCCATTTGCATGATCATGGTGATCGTCATCCTGTATGTCGTGAATACGGCGAGTTTCAAGCCGGAGGTAAACCGTGGCCGCACCTGCTACATAACGACCGTCATGAGCAATGGCAAGGATGATAACCGGCGCATCTCCTACTCGTCGTTGGGACTGCCCTTGGTGAAGGAATGCTGCTATCCGCTGAAAGGGGCGGAGGCCGTTACCGCCATCAACATGGATCGCTATAGGCCGTTGACCGCCTCGTCCATGGACGGGCTTAAGAATCGGACGAGTTACATCTCTTATACGGATACCGCCTTCTGGAAGATCTTCCAGTTCGATTTCCAGCAAGGAGGCCCCTTCAGCCCGGCGGCTTTCACGAGCGGTATCCGCGACGCCGTGATCAGCGAGAGCGTGGCCTTGGCCCTTTTCGGCACGGACCAAGTCGTGGGGCGGGAGATGAAGCTCGATTTCATCGTCTACAATATCTGCGGGGTCGTGAAGGACGTATCCCGGTTCGCCTCGAAAGCGTGGGCGGAGGTCTGGATCCCTTACACGGTGCGGGACGACGGGGGATACCAAGAGGGCATCAACGGCTCGTATAGCTGTTGCGTCCTGCTGAGACCGGGCGTCACGAGAGAGGAGTTGAGGACCGAGGCGCTGCGGAAGGTCGAGGAGTTCAACGCCAAGACCCGGGATGTCAAGGCCGATATCCTTCACCAGCCCTCCACCCAGATCGAGGAATGGATCGGCGGCGGTAGCGAGTTCGGGGCGAACCTCTTCTACCTCTACGTTCGTTACGGTATCATCCTTTTCATCCTCCTGCTGGTTCCGGCCTTGAACCTATCGGGCATCACCCTGTCGAGGATGCGCCGCCGGATGGCCGAGCTTGGCGTACGCCGGGCTTTCGGGGCCACGCAAGGCACCATCCTCTGGCAAGTGCTGTCCGAGAACATGGTCTTGACCCTGCTCGGCGGACTGCTGGGATTGGCGATGTCGTACGGCGCCATGTTGTTGCTGAGGGACTGGTTGCTGGTCACCTCGCTGGGGAAGACGGGGCTTTCTACCGGGATGTTTAACGGGGCGGTCTTTATCGCCGCCTTCCTGTTCTGCCTCGTGCTGAACCTGTTTTCCGCCGGCCTCCCGGCTTGGCGAATGTCAAGATTGAATATTACGGACTCTATAAATGGTTGACGCTATGTATAAGATGATTCTAAAACAACTCTGGAACGAGCGCAAGGGGAACTTGTTTATCTGGTTGGAAATGCTCGTGGTCTCTATCTTCCTGTGGTACGCGGCGGACGCCTTGTTCGTGATGTACAGACTCTACTCGCAGCCCTTGGGCTTTAACATCGAGCATACGTATCATGTGAGTTTCGGCGTGATCCCGGAGGAAAGCCCCGATTATGACACGACCTCCGTGCATAGTGAGCGGGGAGGCGGGGATTACCTGACCTTGATGGACCGCATCCGCCGGAACCCCTCCGTGGAATCAATCTGTTTCACCACCGGCGTGCATTTCCATTACCGGGGATCGAATCAATACGCCACGTTCCGGAAGGACTCGTTGATCCGTAATGGCTTCGTGCGCTTCGTCTCGCCCACCTATTTCGAGGGGTTCGGCGTGAAGACGGCAGAAGGCGGTTCTCCCTCGGAGTTGGTGGACGCCCTGCGCGACAACCAAGTGGTGGTGACGGGCCGTGTAGCCGATGACTTCTTCGGTAACCCGGCGGCGGCCGTGCGCCAAGAGATCTATATCACCGACCAAGGCTCTCGTGATAGCGTGGCCTACCGTATCGGTGGTGTCTGCGAGAAACAACGTTACTGCGAGTTCACCGGTTATGATTACGCCTACTATAAGCTGGTGGACGAGAACAAGGTGGCCGAGGAGGGCGATTGGGTCGGAGAGGGCCTGAACACCTTCATCCGGGTGAAGCCCGGTGCGGACGGCGCCGCTTTCGCCACCAACTTCCGGAAGGAGATGGAGCAGCAATTGCGCGTGGGCAATATCTATCTGAAGGATGTTTTCCCGATGTCCCATTACCGGGACCAGTTCCTTGAGCGTTGGTTGGATCAAGTCCGCCTTTACGTGGCGGGCATCGCCTTCTTCCTGCTGAATGTCCTGCTCGGCGTGGTGGGAACCTTCTGGTATCGTACGCAACAAAGGAGCGCCGAGATCGGCCTCCGCATGGCGATGGGAGCCACCCGCAAGGGCATATTCTGGCAATTGGTGAAGGAGGGCTTGGCTCTACTCACCATCGCTTTCATCCCCTCTGCCGTCATCTTCGCCAACCTGCTGCATATGGAGGTGACGCAAGGCTCGGAGATACCGCCCGACATGGCCTCACGCCTGTTGTTCGGCTTCGTCTTATCGTATGCGGTGATGGCCGCGATGATTGTCGTGGGAATCAGTTTTCCGTCTTACCGGGCCATGCGGATGCATCCGGCGGACGCCTTGCGGCAGGAATGATCAGACACGGACATCTGTGTTCGGGAATGAACCGACTGTTCGATAATGGACAGTGCTTTTTCAGGAAGATGCCATGGAATCAATGAGATACGTTTCTGGCACGTAATTTGCTTTTAGGTGGCAAAGCCTAGCGATAGCAAGAGTTTAACAATAACAAGAGTCAAACAATAACAATTAAAATATTACAGTCATGATCAAACTAACGAATTTACAGAAGATTTACCGTACGAAAGAGATAGAGACAGTCGCGTTGGAAAACGTGAACCTAGAGGTGCAGCAAGGCGAGTTCCTCAGCATTATGGGGCCTTCCGGATGCGGGAAGTCCACCTTATTGAACATCATGGGCCTGCTGGACCTTCCTACCTCCGGCACGGTCGAGATCAACGGAGTAAACACGGTAGGCATGAGCGACAAGGAGTTGGCCGCTTTCCGTAACAAGCAGTTGGGTTTCGTCTTCCAGAGCTTCCACTTGATCAATTCCCTGAACGTGCTGGACAACGTGGAGCTGCCACTTCTCTACCGCAAGGTATCCTCCTCGGAGCGCCGCAAGCTGGCCGAGGCCGTGCTAGAGAAGGTCGGCCTGAGCCACCGTATGCGCCATTTTCCGACGCAGCTCTCCGGCGGTCAATGCCAGCGTGTGGCCATCGCCCGTGCGATCGTAGGTAACCCCGACATCATCCTCGCCGATGAGCCGACCGGTAACTTGGACTCCAAGATGGGTATCGAGGTCATGGACCTGCTCCACCAACTCAACAAGGAGGACGGCCGCACCATCGTAATGGTAACCCACAACGAGGCGCAAGCCAAGCCGCACCGTGCGCTTCTTCGACGGAAGGCAGGTGCAGTAAGGGGCGGATCTAGGACACTACTGCTCGCATCACTCATGATAGCTATCATGCGTTAATCATGAAAGCTATCATGAATCGTTCATGAAAGTTATCATGTGTCGCTCATGAAAGCTGTCATGTGTGATACGAGCAGGGAAGGCTCGGGAGCTATCTCACTAGGAAGGTGAGTGTTCCATAGCGGGGTTGCTTGTATGGACGCGAGTTGGGTGTGTATTGCGTCACCACCTCCGCCACCCACTCGCCGTCGGTGAAAGCGAAGCCGGGCGTGAAGCAAAGTCGTTTGCCGGTATTGATAAACACCTCGGAGGGCGGGTAGAAGTGTTCTTCCGAGCCGTCGGGGCGGTGCAGGTAGAGACCCACGCGGGGATCGTCGCCCATCAGTTTCAGCCGGTCGCCATAGATGGAGATGAAGTGGTGCTCACCTGCCGGAAGCTGGTTGTAAGGCTCGTCGCTGTCGGGCGTGCGAGGCTGGATGCGGAGGCTGACGTAAGCGGGACGGGGCTGGGAGTTGTAATCCAGTTGGTAGGTCTCGTTCACGGCACGCAAGTTTGCCACCCGTTGTTTCAGCTCCGGCGCGGGGCGCAGGCGTGGGGCGAGCGTATGGCGGTTGGGGTTGAACTTCTCGTACAGGCTCTCGAAAGGCCCGTTCACGGTCAGTTCCGTCCGCCCGAAGCCGAAGTCCACGTTGTAGCCCTCCTCGATGGCGTCGTAGATCTCCCGCTTGAGGAGGTTGAAGGTGGTGATGAGCGTCTCCTTGCGATACTCGCTCCGTTTGTCTACGACACGGGCGGCGATGTCATCGATGCTGAGCGTACGTTGCCATACGACGCTCCCCTTATAGCTCGTGTTACCGGGCAGGTGGCTCTTGCTGACGCGGAGGCTCAGCTTGCGAAACGGCTTGGGCAGCTCCGACTTAGGTAATTCTTTATCCATGATCTCGTGGTTTAATGAATGATTAAGTGGCAAAGATAAGAAAGATAACGTGAATCGAATGAGTATGTACAAGATCTACATAAAGCAAGCATGGGCCTTGATCCGGCAGGAGCGCTTCTTCAGCTCGGTCTACATCGTAGGCACGGGGCTGGCCATCTCTATGGTAATGGCGCTGGCGGTGGCCTACCATATACGTACGGCGAATATCGCCCCCGAGGTGCATCGGGACCGGATGTGCTACCTCTCGAACGTGACGTACAAGCTGAATGGCACGAAGAGCAATTACAAGGCGGCTTGTGGCCCTCGCCTCGTCAAGGAGGTGATCGGTAATCTCCGCGTCCCGGAGGACGTGGCGGTGACCACCAACTCCTTCATGATGCCTTTCTCTTATGGCGACGCTTTCATGCGACTGCCCGGTGGAGACGAGTCTCCCAAGGTGAGGTTGAAAGGCTGCGACGACGGCTTCTGGCGTGTCTACCGCTTCGATTTCGTGGAGGGGCGGCCCTTCACCGAGGCCGAGTTCCTCTCCGGCATGCCCCGTGCGGTGCTGTGCCGCTCGTTGGCCGGCCGGCTGTTTGGGCACGAGGCGGCGGCGGGGCAGACGATCTTGCTGAACGACTTGGAGTATACCGTGAGCGGTGTTGTGGACGACGTGTCCGGCATAACCGCCGATGTCTACGCCGAGGCGTGGGTCACTTATTCCTCCCTCTCCGTCGCCATGGACCATGCCTTGGGCGAGCGTGACGGGGCCGTCGGCCTGCTGGAGGCAAATATCCTGCTTGCCGACGCGTCCGACCTGTCGGCTCTGTCGGAGGAACTGCGGCGGGAGGTGAGGCGCTATAATAGCGGGCTGTCCGAAGGGCAGGTGGTATGCGAGGAGCCCTTGAGCTATGCCGACAATCTCCTTTCCGGATTGTTCGGCCCCGAGACCTACATCGTGCTTGGGATGGCGCTCCTCCTTTTCTTGTTGGTGCCGGCGCTGAACCTTTCCGGGATGAACGCGTCGAGAATACAAGAGCGTGTCGGCGAGCTGGGTATCCGCAAGGCGTTCGGGGCGACGAAGGCTACGCTGATGGGGCAGGTCTTCGTGGAGAATATGGTGCTGATGCTGCCCGGGGGCGTGGCGGGGCTGGTCTTCTCCTACGTGCTGGTGTTCATCTTCCGTAACGCCCTCCTCGTGCCTGGGTTCAATCTTCTGGGGACGAGCGGGGATGTCTTCCTCTCGCCGGGGATGCTGCTCAATATGTCGGTCTTCGCGTACGCCTTCGGGGTTTGCGTCGCATTGAACCTGCTTTCCTCGATGCTGCCCGCTTGGAGGATCGTGAGGGGGAATATAACGGATGCGTTGAATGGATAAATAGGAGATACGGTTATGATAATACATATATTGAAACTGATAAGGTCCCGCATGGGGGGCAGCGGATGGATACTGGCCGAGTTGCTGGTGGTGTTCGTGGTGATCTGGTTCATGACCAGCTACTTCTTGATGATGGGTAAGTCGTGGTATGAGCCGGTGGGCTACGACCTCGAGGGCGTCTACCATGCGGTATTGGCCGTCCGTCCCTCCAACAGTCCCTCGTTCGTTACCTACGAGGAGGGCGGCGATGAGGCTGCGCGCGACGTGGAGCGTATCGTGGAACGCCTCCGGGGGCATGCCGACGTGGAGGCCGTGGCGCTCTCCGTCTCCTCCTTGCCCTATACCCTTTCTTGGTCGGGAAGCCGGGTGACGAGGGATTCCGTCAGCGTAAGCGTACGGCTGATGACCGTCTCGCCGGACTACTTCCGTGTGTTTGGCATCCGTCCCGCCTCGGGCGAAAGCCCGGAGAGGCTGGGCGAGGCCCTGTCCGAGACAAGGGAAGGCGGAGGTGGCGAGGCGGCTATATGGCACGACCGAAGCTATCGGGGCCGATATCTACCTGCATGGTGATACCCTTCCCGGACACGTGGTGGCGGTGACAGGGCCGGTCCGCAATGACGAGTTCGACCGCCGGAAGCAATGTGTCCTCTTCTCCTTGCTCGACCTGCGGGAGCTTAACGATCTTACACAGGTGCAGATAACCTTCCGCCTTCGCCCTTCCGTGGCTACGGCCGGTTACGCCGATCGGTTCCTGAAAGCGATGAAGCGGCAATTGATGGTGGGCAACTTCTGGGTGTCGGAGGTGCGAGCCTACCCCGACGTGCGATCCTCTTATCTGGAGAACTCGATCGAGAGTAACGCCCAGCGGATCGTCTCCGCTCTGGGCCTGTTCCTGCTCACGAACGTGTTCCTCGCGGTGATCGGCACGTTCTGGTTTCATGTGAGCCGCCGCCGTGCGGAGCTGGGCTTGCGTATGGCGATGGGTTCCACGCGTGCCTCCATCTTGGGCTTGGTGATGGGGGAGGGCTTGATGTTGCTGACGATCGCCACCGTCCCGGCCCTGTTGATTTGCGTGAATCTGGCCTGGATTGACTTGATGCCGCCCGGCTTGGTAGAATCCAAGGTAGGCTGCTTCCTGATCAACTCCCTGCTGACTTGGCTGATCTTGGCGCTCATCATCAGCCTTGCCACTTGGTATCCGGCCCGCAAAGCCTCCAGCTTGGAACCCGCCGATGCCCTGCGCTATGACGGATAACAGATAACACCCGGTTGTAGAGACGGGGCGTGCCCCGTCTCCCACCGACTGAATCGTATAATTAAATCGACTGAATATGTATAAGATCTACTTAAAACAAGCATGGGCCCTGATCCGGCAAGAACGGCTGTTCAGCTCGGTCTACATCGTGGGAACGGGGTTGGCGATCTCGCTGGTGATGGTGCTGTCCATCGTGTTTTACGTGAAGATGGCCTCTATTTATCCGGAGATGGACCGGGACCGGTTGCTGACCGTGAAGAGCGCCACGCTGAAGAATGAGAAAGGGGGAATGAGCAGTGGCCCGGTTTCGCCCCGCTTCGTGGAAGAGTGCCTCGCGGGGGTGCCCGGCTTGGAGGCGTTGGCGCTGTGTTGCGATGACGCCGCCTCCGCTTTCGTGCAGCCGACGGGCAGTCCCGTGCAGGTACCGGTCGTGAAGATGGGGGTGAACGATGGGTTCTGGAAGGTATTCTCCTTCCGTTTCTTAGAGGGCAAGCCTTTCACCGAGGCCGATTTCCGGTCGGGGATGCCCGTGGCGGTAATCGCCCGATCGCTGGCCAAGCGGCTGTATGGAGACGGCAACGCCGTGGGGCAGACCTTGAGCCTCGACTTCATGCCCGTCCGTGTGGTGGGCGTGGTGGACGACGTATCCTATCTGATGGATCGGGTCTATTCGCAGCTATGGCTTCCGTACACCCTGATGCCCGACCTCGAGGAGCGGTTTCGGGACGCGGAGGCGCGTATGCCCGGTCTGGGCCCCTTGAAGGTCTATATGCTCGTGAAGGACAAGGCCGATATCGGCAAGGTGCGGGAGGCGGTGGCGGATAACGTGCGTCGCTTCAACCAATCGCTGGGCGTGGATGGCAAGCGGGAGTTCTCCCTCCTCGGGCAACCGGATCGCCATTGGGAGAGTATCTTCCGGTATTGGTCGAACGTGGAGCCGGATATCGCGGGAGACTTGAGCCGTTATGGGGTGATTTTCCTGCTCCTGCTGCTCGTCCCCGCCGTCAGCCTCTCGGGCATGGCCGATTCCCGCATGGAGCGGCGTCTGGGCGAGCTGGGCGTGCGGCGTGCTTTCGGGGCTCCCAAGGGGGCGTTGATCGGGCAGGTCTTGATGGAGAACTTCCTGTATACCTTGCTGGGCGGCTTGGTGGGACTGCTGTTCTCTTTCCTGCTGGTGACGTTCGCCAGTTCGTGGGTCTTCAAGATCGGCAACGGCTTCTCGGATGCCGCCCCGGATGGCGTGGACGTATCGCTTTCCATGGGGATGCTGTTCAACCCGTGGGTCTTCTTGATCGCTTTGTGCGTATGTTTCCTGTTAAACCTGATGTCGGCGTTGTGGCCCGCTTGGCGTGCGTCAAGGCGACCGATCGTTGATTCGTTGAACGCTTAAATGGAGGGAAGAAAGATATGTGGAAAATGACTTGGATACAATTGATGAACCGCTGGCGTAGCAACGTGTGGGTGTGCGTGGAGTTACTGCTCGCCTTTTGCCTGGCGTGGTACATGGCGGATTACTTCTTCGTGGAGATCTATAACCATAGCCTCCCCTCCGGGCGCGACTACGCCGATGTCTGGCAGGTAGAAATGGGCCTCTTGCCGGAAACCTCCTCCGACTATCGAGCCGCCGAGAGCGACTCGATCGCCATGCTGGGAAATTATGAGCGGATAAAAGACCGCTTGCGCGATTATCCGGGGGTGAAGGCGATGGGTGCGGCCTCGGGCTGTTACTCCACGCCCTATACGGGCTGTTATTACGGTACCGGTCTGGCGAACGCGGCCGATACGAGCAAGCGGGAAGCGGTCATGAGGTATGAGATAGATCCTACCACGGATTTCCTGTCGGTCTTCAACCATTCGTACGCCAAAGACGGCCGTCCGGTATCTACATCCGATTTTGATTGGGGAGACCCCCGCGCTATAGTAACCACCCGGATGGCGGAGCGAAAGATGTTTGGAGAGGCTTCCGCCGTTGGGCGTGAGGTGAAAGACCCTTTCGACGAGGAGGGCCCGACTTATATCGTAAAGGGCGTATTAGAGGATATCAAGCGTTTTGACAATAGCCTACCCCAAGGTGCCGCCTTCTTGGCGATCCGTCCCTCGGCGGAGGAGATCCCCGAGATGAATTATTTCATACGGATCGATCCTGCCGTGGCAGGCCCTCGTTTCGCCGATACGTTCCGGGAGAAGATGAGCCGTGAGCTTCGGGTGGGGAACTTCTACTTGAAACGCCTGACCTCCTATGACCGGATCAAGGCCGATACCGATTATTCCTTTGGCGTCACCTACGATTACCGGGTCCGTATGGCGTTGATGGCCTTCTTGGGCTTGAATATCCTGCTTTGCGTGATGGGTACGTTCTGGTACCGGGTGCGGATGCGCCGGGGAGAGATCGGGTTGCGCATGGCGATCGGTTCGCCCCGCGAAGAGATACGTAGCCAGATGGCTCGTGAGGGCATATGCCTGTTACTCATGGCTACCCCGCTCGCCTTGTTGATAGAGGCCCAATTCGTGATGGTCGGCTTCTTGGACATCCCCAAAGGGACCTTGCCGGAGCTTTACTGGCCGGCGATCCTGCCGCTCCGTTTCTTGCTGGTGAATATCCTGACATGGATACTGCTGGCTATCGTCATCCTGCTCGCCGTCTGGCTTCCCGCCAGCAAGGCCGCCGAGATGGAGCCGGCCGAGGCGCTGCGGTATGACGGATAACAGATAATGCCCCGTCTCCCACCGACTGAATCGTATAATTAAATCAAATGAATATGTACAAGATCTATCTAAAACAAGCCTGGGCCTTATTGAAAGAGAACAAGCTCCTTTCCGGAGTCTCTATTTTCGGTACGGCCTTGGCGATTTGCATGATCATGGTGATCGTGATCGTATGGCAGATACGTACCGCCAATTACTCACCGGAAGACTATCGGGACCGGATGATGTACGTCAGTGATACCCGTGCCTCCTACAAAGAGAACGAATCTTATAACGATTGCTACCTTCTCGCTTCCCGGGTGGTGAAAGATTGTTTCTATCCCTTGCGCTCTGCCGAGAAGGTAGGCATGGCCTATCATGGCGTGCAACGCTTGGCGGCAGTGGCGGATCATACGGTGGAGTTCAAGTGCGACGTGACCTTTACGGACGCGGCGTTCTGGAATATCTTCAACTTTCGCTTCCTCTCCGGTAAGCCTTATGGCGAGGAAGAAGTGCAAAGTGGCATCATGGATGCCGTGGTAAGCGAGTCCGTGGCACGCCGGTTGTATGGCACGACCGAGGTTGTAGGCCGTACCGTCGAGATCAGCTACGTGCCCTATACCATCCGTGCCGTCGTGCGGGATGTCTCCCTGCTGGCCGAGTCTGCCTATGGAGATGTCTGGTTGCCTTATACCACGGACAATTCTTTGTATGATGATGGTTCCGACCGTCTCGTTGGGGGCTTCCGTTGTTATATCCTCGCAAGTTCGTCTGCCGACTTTGACGCGATCCACTCCGAGGCCGAGGCGAATATCGCTCGCCTGAACGAATCACAGAGCACGCACCTGCTGAGAATCGGAGGTGCGCCCGATACCCATTTGGGCGATTTGGCTCGCGAGGACGCTTTCTCTGAGCCGAATGTACGGGAACTGGTAATGAAATATCTGATCATCGTCCTTGTCCTTTTGCTGATCCCTGTCATCAACATGAGCGGTATCACGCAAAGCCGGATGCGTAAACGTATGGCGGAGATCGGGGTGAGGAAGGCGTTCGGGGCGACACGGTCGGAACTACTGACGCAGGTACTCTACGAGAATCTGTTGCAGACCTTGCTGGGAGGTGTGTTAGGTTTGTTTTTCTCATACGCCTCCGTGCTGCTCTTGTCCGATTGGTTGCTGGATACGGGCACGGCATCGATGGGTATCGGTCGCACCTTCGTCAATGCGGAGATGATGTTCAATCCGGTGATCTTCCTTTACGCGTTCCTTGCTTGTCTCGCGTTGAACCTGCTGAGCGCCGGAATCCCGGCTTGGCGAGCCTCACGGATGCGTATCATCTCGGCTCTCAACGAGAATGTTCATTAATCTCCCGCGTTGGATGATAGCTATACTAAAATAATAGAAAGATATGATACGACATTTATTACAATTGATCTGGAACCAGCGCAAGCAAAACGCTTGGTTGTGGGCTGAGTTATTGCTGGTCTCGGTCTTCCTTTGGTTCCTTGTGGACTACCTGTATGTGATGGGGCGCACGTATACGGCTCCTCTGGGCTTCGATATCCGGCATACGTACAGCATCGTGATCAGCAGCCTTTCGGAAAGAAGCCCGGATTATATCCCGAAGGAGAAGCGGGAGCGGCCGGATGGTGTTCATCTGCTGACGGCGTTGGATCGCATCCGCACCTATCCCGGCGTGGAATCGGCCTGCCTTACGGATGGGGGGATGCCTTATTATATGGGAAGCCGTAACCTCGTTTGGCGGATTGATACGTTGCAGGTGCCCTGCCGCTATGCTTTCGTCACCCCGGAGTTCTTCGACGTGTTCCGTATCTATGATAAGGACGGCAAGACGGCTTCCTTGAAACGGGCCATCGAGGATAATAACTCCATCGTAATCTCCGCCGACGTGGAGACGATGAATCCCGGCCTTTCCCTACTCGGGCAAAAGGCGTACCGGGGGAATGTGACCGACGAGATTGAGGAGACGATCCGTGGTATCAGCGTCCCCATCCGCCGTCATGAGTACACCAAGGCGGAACCCAACGTCTATAGGGCCCTGCGGCTAAGCCGGATGGAGGAAGGATACTATGAGGGGATGATAGATGCCGTGCGACTTTGCGTACGTGTCCGTCCGGATGTCGATAATGCTGATTTCCCCACCCGCTTCCGCAAGGATATGGCCGAACAGCTTCGGCTAGGCAACCTCTATCTGCTAGACGTACAGCCCTTGTCCTATATTCGCGACGGTTATATCCGTTCGATCGGCGTAGAGAACGAGGTGAAAACCCGTGTGGCGGTAGCCTGCTTCCTATTGGCGAATATATTCCTCGGTATCATTGGTACCTTCTGGTTCCGTACGGAATATCGCAAAGGCGAGATGGGGCTTAGGATGGCCTTAGGCTCTACCCGCCGTCAGTTGAACTCGATCATGGTGGGAGAGGGTGTCCTATTGCTGGTCTTGGCGTTCATCCCGTCCTTAGTCATCAGCTTCAACATCGCCCATATGGATTTGATAGATACCTATCAGCTTCCGTTCACGTGGCTGCGCTTTGCGATTTGCGGAGGGATTACGTTTGTCTTGATCGTCCTCATGATCATCTGTGGCGTATGGTATCCCGCCCGCTCGACAGCCCGCTTGGAGCCGGCGGAGGCTCTGCATTACGAGTGATCAGGGTAGCGTAGCCTGCTTTCGGGAGTGTCCGATAACGAGCCAGATGTTCGTTATCGGACACTTTTTTATGATATGGCTGTTGATATACAGCTGCTTACGTCTTTGGCACAGCATTTGCTAATAGATAGATAACAGTCATAAAAACGAACACATATGTATAGGCAATATTTTAGACAAGCTCTACAGATGCTGAAAGAAAGCCCTTTCTTCAGCGTGATTACCATTCTGGGCACGGCCTTGGCGATCTGCATGATCATGGTGATGGTCATTGTCTTCGAGATACAAAATAAAGGCTTCAAGCCGGAGTTGAACCGGGATCGGACGCTTTATGTGAAGGACGTGGCGATCACGCATAAGAATGAGGAGGATGGCGGTATGAACTATTCCCTTGTCGGTGGCCGTGTGGCTAAGGAGTGCTTCTTTACGCTGAAAACCCCGGAGGCCGTCAGCATGCAATTGATGCGGATGCAAACGCTGGTCACTTCCACGGATCAAACGAGACGGATGAAATGCGATCAGATACGGACCGACGAGGGCTTCTGGAAGATCTTCGATTTCGAGTTCTTGGCGGGAAAACCATTCCTGCGGAGCGATGTGGAGAGTAATATCAAGAAAGCGGTGATCAGTCGTAGGTTGGCACTCCGTATATTCGGGTTGGCAGACGAGAGCGTGATCGGGCAAACGATATTGGTGGCACGCCGTCCATATGTGGTTGGCGGTATCGTGGAGGACGTATCTCCTCTCGCCAACCGTGCGTATGCCCAGATCTGGATTCCTTATGCTCAATCCGATGTGGATCGGCTGATAAACGAGGAGACATTGGAGGGTCTGATCGGTAGTTATCGGGTCTTGATATTGGCTCGCTCAAGCGGTGACTTCAACAAGATCAAGACCGAGGTGGAGCAAAACGTAGCCCGGTTTAATAATTCCTTGCAAGAACTCAAGATTGACTTGATGAAGCAGCCGGATACGCAGATGGAGAGCCGCCTTCGCTTGTGGAGTAATGTCGTGCCCGACGTGCCGAGAATGTTGGGGCAGTATGCGTTGGTCTTGATCGTCTTGCTTCTGGTCCCGGCTATGAACCTCAGCGGGCTTACAGCGTCGAGGATGCAGAAACGCATGGGGGAGCTGGGGGTACGGAAAGCGTTTGGTGCGAACCGTGGCACGTTGATACGGCAGGTACTGGCGGAGAATCTCGCCGTGACGTTATTGGGCGGGGTGTTGGGATTGCTGTTCTCCTATGTGGCGGTCTTCTTGCTTAAGGATTGG
>ENA-OPSW01000816-OPSW01000816.1-human-gut-metagenome-genome-assembly--contig:-NODE-816-length-22932-cov-6.563186_pt1 | contig 22932 bp, 16 predicted proteins | sample MGYA00241463_ERZ501918 | MGnify/ENA primary metagenome ERZ501918 (study PRJEB25962, sample SAMEA2042443) | human gut metagenome | biome: human gut; feature: human-associated habitat; material: faeces... | reverse complement strand
GATCGACGACATCAAGGGCGTCCAGAACGAGATCGCATGGGGCCACCAGATCCGCTCCTATGTCTTCATGCCCTATACCATGGTCAAGGACCACCGCACCAACTACGAGACCGGCAACGTGGACGCTGTCATGGACGGCGACCTCGACGGCTTCATCTTCGCTTACCTCAAGGCCGCAAGCCGTGGTGAGCTGCAGGATACCTAAAATCAGAGCATAATAAAAACGTCTGTACTTCGTTTGGAGGTACAGACGTTTTTCTTTTTATTCGAGGTCGCCGAGTATCCCCGGCCAGAGGGCTTCCTCCTGCCGCATGGCGACGAAGCAGCAGTCGAGGTACATCTTGTTCACAGCAGCGACGATAGTGCCGCGCAGCAGACGCTTTTCGTCGGCGGCATCCGGGTCGAGGTCGCAGATGGTGCGGCTGGCACCGAAAATGTAGGGCAGGCAGTTCTCCACCTCGTCGCAGAAGTAGTCGTAGGCTTCGGCGGCGGTGCAGTGAGCCCGCTGCATCTGAAAGAGGGTGTCGATGTTTTCCAGCGAGAGGACATTTTTAGACAATACGATATAGATGAGAGAAGCCAGCTGTTCGCGGGAATACTTCTTTTTGACGGGGTGGGAGATGACTCCTTTCTTGACGTAGTTGCTCACCATGGAGGGGGTGAGCTCCACCCCGGGGAAGCCCCGGAAGCAGCTGTTGACGAGCTGCACGGTCTGGTCGAGATACAGCCCCACGGAGGGCAGCTCCCGGTAGCGCGGCAGGGAAAACCCGGCGGCGCAGGCCGTGACACGGCGTTTCATTTCCTGATTCATGGTGGTAGTATAGCGCATTTTTGAGTCGGGGTCAACCGTTTATGAAAACAATATTAAGAATTTTACAAATCGCTTGACAGGTTTTTGAAAAACTGATATAGTGGACTCACCGAACGTAAAAAATGCGGCGGACACCCGCCGGAATGGAGATAGATGAGATGAAACGAATCGTTGTGGACTCTTCCGCCAGCCTGTACAAGCTGGACGGCGTGGATTTTGCTGCTGTGCCTCTGAAGATCGTGACCGACGAGAGGGAATACCTCGACGACGGCACGCTGAACGCCGTGGAAATGGCGACTACCCTGCGCACCTATAAGGGCAAGACCAGCACCTCCTGCCCCAACATCGGCGACTGGCTGGAGGCTTATGAGGGCGCAGATGAAATTTATGCCATCACCATCACCGGCACCCTGTCGGGCAGCTGCAACGCCGCCCAGCTGGCCGCAGAAGAGTATCAGGCAGAGCACCCGGGTGCTCAGGTCTTTGTGCTGGACAGCCTGTCTGCCGGCCCGGAACTGGTGCTGCTGGCAGAGCATATCCGTGCGCTCATCGAAGAGGGCAGGGACTTTGACGAGGTGTGCGAAGAGATGCTGCGCTACCGTCACCACACCCATCTGCTGTTCTCGCTGGAATCGCTGGCGAATCTGGCCCGGAATGGCCGGGTGAAGCCCGCTGTGGCTGCTGTGGCGCGGATGCTCAACATCCGGGTCATCGGCAAGGCCAGCGATGTGGGCGAACTGGATGTCCTCTGCAAGACCCGCGGCGAGCACGGCGCTCTCGAGCGCATCGTGCTGGAGCTCAAAAGCCACGGCTACACGAACGGCAAGGTCATCATTGCCCACTGCGGCAACCCCGCCGCCGCCGAGCGCCTGATGCACATGGTGCGGGCTGTCTTCGAGGGCGCACAGGTGCGGGTGACCGAGTGCGGCGGCCTGTGCAGCTACTACGCCGAGCTGGGCGGCCTCATGGTGGGCTTCGAGGACGCGGACGCCTGAGCTTGAAATCTCCGCATCTCTGCGCTATACTATTCCCATAAAAATGCTGCCGAAAGGCAGCGGGGGAGGCGCAGATGTTCTTTCGGCTGCCGGTCGTACGGTTCTTCAATCGTGTCATCAACAGGGCCACGGTCACAGTGGCCCTTGTTTTGCTGCAGATCGGCTGGCTGCTCTGGGCCTTCTTCTCCCTCACCGCCGGAAAGGTGTGGGTGAATGCGGGGCTGAACGTCCTCAGCCTCTTCATCACCCTCTACCTCGTGCGGAAGGACGAGAACAGCGACTATAAGATCATCTGGCTCGTCCTCATCGGCATGATGCCGCTGCTGGGCGGTGCGCTCTATCTGGCCTTCGGCAACAAGGCCCCCGCCAAGCGGATGCGCCAGCGGATGCAGGCGGTGGAGCGCCAGCACACCGCCGACCTCGCCCAGCAGCCGGGCCAGACCGACGCCCTCGACCCCGCCAGCAGGGGACTGAGCCGGTATGTTTCGGAGTACGGGCCGTACCCCGCATGGAAAAACTCCACGGCAAAATATTACCCCTGCGGTGAGGCCATGTACCCTGACCTGCTGGCCGACCTCGAAAAGGCAGAGCGGTTCATCTTCCTCGAGTTCTTCATCGTCCGCACCGGCAAGATGTGGAAGGGGGTAGAGGACATCCTTGTCCGCAAGGCGGCACAGGGGGTGGATGTCCGGCTCATCTACGACGATTTCGGCAGTCTGCTGGGTCTGCCGTCCGATTTCGTGGTGCAGATGGAGCGGGCGCATATCCGCTGTATCCCGTTTAACCCGGTGGTGCCGCTGGTGTCGCTGGTCATGAATCACCGCGACCACCGGAAGATCGTGGTCGTGGACGGAAATACAGCCTATACGGGCGGCATCAATCTGGCCGACGAGTATATCAATGAAGAAGAGCGGTTCGGCTACTGGAAGGACGCAGCCCTCCGCACCGAGGGCGCGGCGGTCTGGAACTTTACGGTGATGTTCCTTGACCACTGGAACGCCTTCCGCCCCAGCGAGGAGGATTATGCGCCCTTTATGCCTCAGGCTGAGTCCCTGTCTGCCCAGTCGGACGGAGTGATACAGCCCTACGGGGACAGCCCGCTGGACGAAGAGGCTCTGGCCGAGACGGTCTACCTGAATATCATCAATCAGGCCCAGCGGTATGTCTATATCTATACGCCCTACTTCGCGGTGGGCGAGACCATGCTGGAAGCCCTCAAGGCGGCGGCAAAGCGGGGCGTGGACGTCCGGCTGGTGCTGCCGGGCATCCCGGACAAGAAGCTCATCTTCCGGCTGACCCGCTCCTATTATGTGCCGCTGCTCCGGGCGGGGGTGCGCATCTACGAGTTCACGCCCGGCTTCCTCCACGCCAAGTGCTACGTCAGCGATGACCGCGCCGCCGTGGTGGGCAGCATCAACATGGATTACCGCAGCCTCTTCCTCCACTTTGAGTGCGGGGCGCTGCTGCTCTATAACAGTCAGGTCATTGCGCTGCGGGACGATGTGCTCCGCACCCTGCCGGAGTGCCGGGAAGTGCAGCTGGCCGACTGCCGCACCTCGCTGGCCGGGACGCTGCTGGACAGTGTGCTCCGCCTGTTGAGCCCGCTGATGTGAGCGATACTGCGGTAGAATAAGTGGCAAAGTTCCATAAATTAAATGATATATCGTTCAATATTGATTGTTTGCCAACCTGGCAAAGTTCTCCTGATTGGCAAACTACCTACTTTGCCAGCAAGCCTTAAGTTTGCCAACGTGGCAAAGTTTGATTTGTGACGATAACACGCTGGTATTTTGGAACTTTGCCAGATAACACGTCGGTCTCAGAGCAAACGTGCATGATTGGCTCTGTGTCGGGCTATACTACTCCCAAAGAGATGAAAGGGAGCGTAACGCTTATGACACAGAGACAAAAAGCTCTTCTGAGCTGTGCCGTGGCGGCGGCACTGCTGCTGTCCGGCTGCCGCAAAGGCAACAGCAATTCCGGCAGCATGAGCAGTTCGAACGCCATGTCCGGCTCGTCCGGCAGCGCCAGCACCACCCAGACCGGCGGCTGGAAGACCGGCCTCGGCATCCTGACCGAGGCTTCCGATGAGGCCCGTACCGGCACCATCCATACCATCGCTGCCGCCGTCCTGCTGGACGGGGACGGCAAGCTGGCCGACGTGATGCTGGATGAGCTGGAAGTGGAAGTTACCGCCGACGGCAAAGGCGTCGTCACCATGCCCACCGACTACCGCACCAAGCGCCAGAAAGGGGACGACTACCCGCTGGCAGCGGCATCTTCGCTGAAAAAGGGGTGGGCCGAGCAGGCCGATGACTTCGCCGACTACCTCACCGGCATGACGCCCGAGCAGGCATCCATGCTGGAAACGGATAAGGACGGCAAGGCTGTGGACGCCGACCTGCTGTCCGGCTGCACTATCCGGGTGGATAAGTACCGCGACGCCGTGGCGAAAGCCTGCACGAATGCGTCCGCCCTCGGCGCGGCGAAGGGCGACCGGGTGAGCCTCGGCGTGGAGGCGGAGAATGCCTCTTCGGACATCACCGCCACCGACGACAAGGATGTGAACGCAGAAGTTGACCTTACCGTCGTGGCCCTGACTCTGGATGCCGATGGCCGTGTGACCAGCGCCATCGGCGACATGGCAGAGCCTGCGCTGACCATCGCGGCAGACGGCGGCGTCACCGCCCCGGACACCGTCCGCTCCAAGCTTGAGCTGGGCGACAGCTACGGGATGCGGAACGCATCCAGCCTCGGCAAGGAGTGGTACGAGCACAGCGAGGGCTATTGCAGCTACCTCAAGGGCAAGACTGAGAAAGAGGTGGCGGACATCCCTGCCGACGGCTCGGACGCCGACCTCGCGGCCCTCTGCACCATCTCCATCGACGCTTTGCAAAAGGCCGCAGGGGATGCGTTTGAAAATGCGTCATTATAAATTGAACGGAAAGTCTGACCGTCACCGTGAGGTGGCGGTTTTCTTTTTGTCCTTTGTACAAATACACCGAAAACCCTATCGGAAAGGGGCGGTCTGCGGGCAAAACGCGAAAAAATCGGTTTTCCTCTTGCAAAACGGGGCAAAACGCGCTATTCTATAGTCACAGTTTAACAATTTAGCATGGTAAAGCGGTAAAACGAAGCGTCGCTTCTGCTGAATCTGAGGGAGGAAATTACAACATGAAACGTCTGGTATCTGCTTTTCTGGCCGGCGCGATGGCACTGAGCCTTGCCGCCTGCGGCGGTTCTGCATCCACTTCTACGGTTGCTTCTTCTGCCGCCGCCTCTGCCGCCCCGGCAAGCTCCGTGGCCGCTGACAGCGACCTGGCTTACATCCAGTCCAACGGCAAGATGGTCATCGGCTACACCGTGTATGAGCCGATGAACTACACCGACGCCGACGGCAACTTCACCGGTTTCGATACCGAGCTGGCCACCGCTGTCTGTGAGAAGCTGGGTGTCGAGCCGGAGTTCGTGGAGATCAACTGGGACACCAAGGAGACCGAGCTGGCTGCAAAGAGCATCGACTGCATCTGGAACGGCCTGACCCTGACCGATGACCGCGAGGAGAACATGGCCTGCACCAAGCCCTACGTCAAGAACGCCCAGGTCGTCGTGGTGAAGGACGGCACCGATTATACCTCCACCGCCGACCTCATCGGCAAGACCGTGGTAGCCGAGGCCGGCTCTGCCGGTGAGACCACCATCACCGAGAACGCCGACCTGTCTCAGGCTGATTTCATCTCCAAGGCTGTTCAGACCGACTGCCTGATGGAAGTCGCCGCTGGCACTGCTGACGCCGCCATCCTCGACCTGACTCTGGCTTCTGCCATGATCGGCGAGGGTACCGACTACGCAAACCTCAAGATGGTGGATGAGCTGAACGTCGAGGAGTACGGCGTGGCCTTCCGCAAGGGCAGCGACGTGGCCGAGGCTGTGGACAACGCTTTCGACGAGCTGAAGGCTGACGGCACCATGCAGACTCTGGCTGACAAGTACGGCCTGACTCTGGCTGAGTAACTTACATTATAAACGGATAGGTGTAGTGATTCTGTGACTGTGATTTTGGAGCGTCTGACCGGCGCATTCGCGCTCAACTGTGAGCTGTTCTTTCTGACCTTGCTGTTTTCGCTGCCGCTGGGCCTTGTGGTGGCCTTTGGCTCCATGAGCCGGTGCGCACCGCTGCGGGGCGTCGTCAAGACCTTCGTGTGGGTCATCCGCGGTACGCCGCTGATGCTCCAGATCATCGTCATCTACCTTGGCCCCGGCCTGCTGGGTATGACCAACCCCTGGCCCTCCGGCTCTTCGGGCCGTCTGGTGGCGGCGGTGGTGGCTTTCGCCATCAACTACGCCTGCTACTTCTCTGAGATCTACCGCGGCGGCATCGAGGCTGTGCCGAAAGGCCAGACCGAGGCCGGTCAGGTGCTTGGCATGACCAAGAGCCAGATTTTTTTCAAGGTCACGCTCCTGCAGGTCGTCAAGCGCATCCTGCCCCCGATGGGCAACGAGGTCATCACGCTGGTGAAGGATACCTCGCTGGCGAATGTCATCGCCAACAAGGAGATCATCATGATGGCGAAGGAGTACAGCGCCAAGGGACTTATCTGGCCGCTGTTCTCCACCGCGATTTTCTTCCTCGTCTTTGTCGGCGCACTCACCCTGCTGCTGGACTGGGCCGAGAAAAAGATGGACTATTTCCGCTGCTAAGGAGGATACTGAATTATGGCATTACTCGAAGCCTCCGGCATCGGGAAAAACTTTGGCGAGACGAAAGTTCTCAAGGACATCTCGCTCACACTGGAACAGGGCGAGGCGCTGGCGATCATCGGCTCGTCCGGCTCGGGCAAGACGACGCTGCTGCGCTGCCTGAATTTCCTTGAGCGTCCCGACACCGGCGTCATCAGGGTGAACGGCGAGACCATGTGGGACGCCGCCGACCCTGCCACCCAGCGGGAGAGCGAGGTGCGGAAAAAGCGCCTCCACTTCGGCCTCGTGTTCCAGAACTTCAACCTCTTCCCCCAGTACACCGCGCTGGAAAACGTGATGCTGGCGGGGGAGCTTCTGGCAAAGGAGCAGCCCGACTACAAGGCCAACAAAAAGGCCATCCACGCCCAACTGGAAGCACAGGCTCGTGACCTGCTGGCCCAGATGGGCCTGTCGGAGCGGGCGGGACACTACCCCCACCAACTTTCCGGCGGTCAGCAGCAGCGGGTGGCCATCGCCCGCGCACTGGCGCTCCACCCGGACATCCTCTGCTTCGATGAGCCCACCAGCGCCCTCGACCCGGAGCTGACCGGCGAAGTCCTCCGTGTCCTGCGGGACCTCGCCGACCGCAAGACCACCATGATCATCGTCACCCATGAGATGCACTTCGCCCGCGACGTGGCCGACCGCATTATGTTCATGGACGGCGGCGTCGTGGTGGAGGAAGGCCCGGCCCGCCAGCTCATCGACCACCCCCAGGAGGAACGCACCAAGCAGTTTTTGGCGCACTACTCTGAATAAGACAGGCTATGGCCCTCCCCGCTCGGGAGGGCTTTTTTTCGCCATTCACGCCGAAAACACCACGATTCGCGCAGTTTTTATTTACATTCTCCGGATTTTTTGGTAAGCTTGTATCGAAAAAGGCGGATTCTTCAAAAGACAAACAGACCAAAGGAGGACAGACTATGAGACTGAAGAGCGCACTCCGGCGGGGCGTGGCCGCCGCCGTCATCGCGGGCATCGTTGTGAGTTCCGGCATCCCGGCCTATGCGGCCCGGTGGGACATCGCCAACGGCGACATCACCGTGAAAGCGGGCGACGCCGAAGGAAAGAACAAGGTCTCACAGGGCGAGACCATCGACAAGGACGACACCAACACCGTCATCACCGGCGAGTCGGATAAGAACACCGTCAACATCGACACCTCCAAGGGCGACGTGGACGTCACCTTCGACGACCTGAAGATCGACGTCAGCGGCAAGAAGGAGGGGGATGGCAGCGATGACAGCCCTGTCCGGGAGAGCAAAGCCGCCGTCACCGTGAAGGGTGACCACGATGCGGCCATCGAGCTGGACGGCGACAACGAGCTGAAGAGCGGCGGCTATAATGCGGGTCTTGAGAAGAACGAACACGAGTCGAAAGGCACTCTGACCATCAAGGACGACAAGGGCAAGGACGGCTCCCTCACCGCCGAGGGCGGCTTCGGCGGCGCAGGCATCGGCGGAGGCATCGAGAGCACCGGCAGCAACATCACCATCCGGGGCGGCACCATCGAGGCTGTGGGCGGGAGCAACGCGGCAGGCATCGGCGACGGTGCAGGCCGCGCGTCGGACGACACCGACGACCCGAACCCGGGAGACCTCTACATCTGCGGCGACGCCGAGGTGACGGCCAAGGCGGGAAGCCAGATGACGGACGCCAAGGCCCCGGCCATCGGCGGCAGCTACGGCGAAGTACCCACGGAGAACCTTTCTGACGATGAACATAAGGTGACGGGAGGACGGCTGACCCGTCTGAACGCGGACGGCACCGTGATGGAGGGGATGGGCTACGACTACACCTCCACCCCCAAGCCCCAGCCGGACGACGACGAGGACGACGATGATGATGACGTCCCGCCCCCGGTGCAGGAGAACGCCCCCGAACCCCTGCCCGGCGGCATGGTGGTGGGCGGCTTCTTTTCCAGCCGGGTCACCATCCATCGGCTGGACCCTGCTTTGGCCATTGAGAGTGCCAACCCCATGCCCGGCAGCGTAGAGGCCGACGACACCGGAGAGAACCTCACCCCGGGGGGTGTGGTGCTTATTGAGAGCGCCGCTCCCCGCTCCACCGTCACCACCGACATCTCCAGTCTCCGGGAGGACGGCGTGGAGGACATCTTCTTCCGCTATGAGGACACCATGACCCACTATAGCGTGGACAAGATGGCCGACGCGGCGGGCGAGGACGCTGACGTGGAGCTGAAGCAGAACAGGGAGGACATCAGCCTCCGGCTGGACGGCGAAACGCGGGACGACCTGTCGGAGCGCTATCTGGAGTGGGTGCCGGTGCAGACGCCAGAGCCGCAGGAGTGGCTGATATTGACCCACGAACTCGCGAAAAAAAGGGACGACCTCCCGAGTTTGGATTGGTGGCTCGAGCCTGAGAGAGAGGAAACGGTAGAGCAAAAAACGAGTGAAGAGCTCAGACGTGAACTCGACGAATTACTGAAACAAGAGCGGGAGATGATGGACTTCCAACTCGCGAAAAAAAGGGACGACCGCCCGAGTTTGGATTGGTGGCTCGAGCCTGCGAGAACGGAAACGCCGAGAATCGGGCTTGACGAGTCCCTGAAACAGCTGGCTTCCCGATTTGAGGCCATCGCTCCCGAGGAGGATAAGCCACGGCTTTTCCTGCTGGAAACCACCGTCCCGGATGGCACAAAGTATACCAATCTGTTGGAGAGTGACCTGCGGAGCTATGCCGACCTTGGTGACGACTGGGACGACCTGCCGGATACCCAGGGTGAGATAAAGATCTGGCTGCCGGAGGACTTGGAGCATCTCATAAGCCCCTCAAAGGAGAGCCTGAGCCGCATCGACGGCATTGCATGATACACAAAACGAAAGGAGATGTACTATGAGACTGAAGAGCGCACTCCGGCGGGGCGTGGCCGCCGCCGTCATCGCGGGCATCGTGGTGAGTTCCGGCATCCCGGCCTATGCGAAAACATGGAACATCGCCGACGGCGACATTACGGTCAAAGGTGCGAGCGATGAAAGCGGAAACTATAACAATGTCAAGCAGGGTGAAAAGGATTTCGAGAAGGATGAGGGGGAGACCGTCATCACCGGCGAGTCGGATAAGAACACCGTCACCATCGACACCTCCGAGGGCAACGTGGACGTCACCTTCGACGACCTGAAAATTGACGTCAGCGGCAAGGCCGAGGGGGATGGCAGCGGCAAGACCGAGGGGGACGTCAGCGACGAGACCGAGGGGGATGGCAGCGATGACAGCCCAGTCGATGCGGGCAAAGCTGCTGTTCGGGTCGAGGGCGGCGGCGATGCCGCCATCGAGCTGGACGGCGCCAACGAGCTGAAGAGCGGCAGCAGCAATGCGGGTCTTGAGAAGAACGGCAATGAGTCCTCCGGCAAGCTGACCATCAAGGACGACAACGACACCAAAGGCTCCCTCACCGCCAAGGGCGGCGCAGGCGGCGGCGCAGGCATCGGCGGCGGCTACGAAAGCGGTGCCGGAAACATCGAGATCACCGGCGGCACGGTAGAAGCCGTGGGCGGCGAGGGTGCTGCCGGTATCGGCGGCGGTGTGTACGGCCCGGGCCGCGACATCGAGATTTCCGGCGGCAAGGTGTCGGCCACGGGCGGCAGCTACAGCAGCCTTGAAGAAGACCCCCGCCCCGGCGCGGCAGGCATTGGCGACGGCGCGGGTGCGTGGTCTGAGATAGCCCCGGATGCGCCGCCCAGCAATCCCAATCACATCTATATCTCCGGCGACGCCGAGGTGGAGGCCAAGGCAGGCGCAAGCACCGGCGGCAAAACTGCGGCCATCGGCGGCGGCATAGTCGGCGAGATCCCCAATGACGCCCTCTCTAACGACGACCACAAGGTGACGGGCGGCAGTCTGACCCGCTACGACCCCGACGGGAAGAAGATGGAGGACTACAGCTACGACCGGCGGACGCCCTCCCAACCGGAGCAGCCGGACAAGCCGGAACAGCCGGACAAGCCAGAGCAGCCGGACAAGCCGGAACAGCCCGATGATACCGAGAACGACGAGGACGACGACGAGGACGACGACGAGGACGACGCTCCAAGCGTGCAGGTCGGCGAGGTGCCGGACCGTGTGAAGCAGATGTACGAGGCCATGGGCGTGATCACCCATCCGGATGGCACACAGGAGCTTGCAGATGTGACCACGGCAGAGTATGACCCGGTCAACAAGGTCCTGCGCTTCGATGCCCACGGTTCGCTCTTTTGGATGACAGGCGACTCGCTGCGGGAGCTTGCAAAGGAGGTCGATGAACTCCGCGTCCGATTCCTTGATGGGGAAGGGCAGGAGATGGAGGCCGTCATTCCGCTGGCCCGGATCAAAGATCTGGTCGGCGCGAAGGGTGCGTTCGAATTCGGGCTGTACCATGAAGGAATTTATAGATTCCATGTTGTCGGGCAGACAGGATATGATAGAGAAATGTTCTCGCGTGAGAGAGAAAAGTTCTTGTATGAGAATGTCTTGCGCGAAAACGGCAAGGAACTGGTCCTCGTGTACCACGTTGGCGATGAGGAAGAGAAAGCACAGGAGACTGCCCGGGTGGAGGAGGCCATCGCCCGCCGCAGGCAGGAGAAAGAGCAATGGTGGGGAGTTGTCATCTCCGGTCTGGAAGGCGGCTCCCTGAGCGGACAGCCCGGGCTGACTCAGCCGGGAACGGGTGCCGTCGGTGACCTCAGCGGGCTGACGACTCTCTCGCCGGACAGCCTTACCACGGCCCAGCAGCCGAAGCAGCCCGCCTCCGACCAGACGGTGTGGAAGACATTTACCGGTAACATCGTGAAGCTCGCGGGCGGGAAGCAGGACAGCAAGAAGGACGACCCGGCCCCCTCCGTCGGTGACCTCAGCGGCCTCCCGACTCTCTCGCCGGACAGCCTCACCACGGTCCAGCAGCCGGAAACAAGTGCCCAGCAGCCGGAGACAAGCACCCAGCAGCCGGAGACAAGCACCCAGCAGCCGGAAACAGGCGGATGGGTAACGGACAGTCAGGGTGACTGGGTGTGGAAGCCGGGCAAGGATGACAGTCAGCCGCCGGATTGGGAAGGAAATTGGGAGACAAGAAAATGGATAAGGGACAGTCAGCCGCCGGATTTGAGAGGAGATTGGGAGACAAGAAAATGGGTAAGGGTCAGTCAGGCGCCGGATATTGCTTGGTGGAATTCCTTTTATGACTCCATACGGAACTACGATTATGAAGGCTGAGAGCGCGCGCTGAGAGGGAGTGCAGCAGGAGGGTCCTGCGCAGGGGCAGACCTGCCGCCCCCTGCGCACAATCACCAAAAACCACCGATAGAAAATAGCAATGTTGTACGAAGAAATCTGAGAAAAACCCCTTGCAAAATCACGATAAGCTGAGTATAATACCATTCATGAAACGCAAAACGTCCTGCCCCTCGTCCGGCAGGGCGTTTTTGTCGGTAAAGATCCGGCAAAGAAATGTTAAGTGACCGCCCGGGGAGGGGCTTTGTATGACAAAAGACATGACACAGGGCAGCCCGCTCAAGCTCATCCTTGCCTTTGCGGTGCCGCTGATGCTGGGCAGTCTGTTCCAGCAGTTCTACAATCTGGCCGATACCATCATCGTGGGCCGCTTCGTGGGCGTGGATGCGCTGGCGGCGGTGGGCAGCGTGGGCGGCCTGAACTATCTGGTGCTGGGCTTCGTCAACGGCATCGCCTGCGGCTTCTCCATCCCCATCTCGTGGACCTTCGGCGCGAAGGATTACAGAGAGATGCGGCGCTACACCGCCAATACCGTCTGGCTGAGCCTCTTTTTCGCCGTCGTGCTCACGGTGGTGACGGTGGCCCTGACCCGGGCGGTGCTGGTCTGGACCAACACCCCCGACAACATCATCGACATCGCGGACATCTACATCCGCACCATCTTCTGGGGCATCCCTTTCACCCTGCTGTACAACGTCACCAGCGCCCTCATGCGCGCGCTGGGCGACAGCAAGCGGCCTCTCTATTTCCTGCTGGTGGCCAGCGTGCTGAACATCGGCCTCGACCTGCTCTGTATCCTCATCTTCCGGATGGGGGCGTTCGGTGCGGCCTTCGCCACCGTGTTCAGTCAGGCGGTGGCGGGCATCGGCAGTCTCATCTACATCGGCCGCCACTACCCGGAGCTGAAATGGAGCAGGGAAGAGGGCCGTCTGAGCGCCAGCCACTGCCTCAAGCTCTGCAACATGGGCATCCCTATGGGCCTGCAGTGCAGCATCACCGCCATCGGCAGCGTCGTGCTGCAGGGCGCGGTGAACGGTCTGGGCAGCAGCATCGTGGCCGCGCAGACCGCAGGCAGCAAGGCCGCCCAGTTCCTCTCGGTGCCGCTGGAGAGCATCGGCACCGCCATGACCACCTACGCCAGCCAGAACATGGGCGCTCACGACCTCAAGCGTGTGGACCGGGGCGTCAATACTGCGCTGGGAATTGGCTGCGTCTACAGTGTGGCATCCTTCCTCATCCTGCGTGTGCTGGATGTGCCGCTCATCAGCCTCTTCCTCGAGAGCAGCGAGGTGGAGATCATGGCGAATGCCCGCAGCTTTATCTTCTGGAACAGCGTGTTCTACATCCCGCTGGCTGTCCTCATCATCTACCGCTACACCATCCAGGGCCTGGGCTATTCCGGCCTTGCCATGTTCGCGGGCGTGGCCGAGATGGTCGCCCGTGCCATGGTGGGCTTCTGGTTCGTGCCGCTCTGGGGCTACTTTGCGGCCTGCATCGCCAACCCTGTGGCATGGTTCTTCGCCTGCTTCTTCCTCATCCCGGCGTACTTTGCAGTGCGCAATCGGCTGATGAAAGAAAATGCATATGGGGTGGGGGATTAAACCTCGCCTACAGCTCCCCTTCGGGGGAGCTTTTGTTGTATTTACAAATCCCCCCAAAACCGCTATACTATATATAGTTGTGTCAAAACGAGGAGGCGGGACGATGGAGCAGGAGCTGGAACGGCTGGAAGGCACGGTAGAGGACATCATCTACCTGAACGAGGACAACGGCTACACCGTGTTCGAGGTGTCGGGCGGCGGTGTCGTCACCGTTGTGTGCGGCGTGGTGGGAGAGCTCCACGCGGGCGAAAGCGTCGTCTGCCGGGGCAGGTACGAGAACCACGCCACCTATGGCCGACAGTTCCACGCACAGGAGTGCGAGACGGATATGCCCAAAGACCTCGAGGCCGTCTACGCCTTCCTCGCCAGCCGGTCGCTGCCCTACATCGGGGCTCGGACGGCGGATAAGATCATTGACAAATTCGGCGCGGCGGCGCTGGAAGTTATCGCCAACGACCCCGCCCAGCTCACCCTCATCCCGGGCATCTCGGCGGACAAGGCCGACCGCATCCAGCAGGAGTTCAAACGGATGTTCGGAATGCGGGAGCTTATCGCCTATCTGGCTCAGTTCGAGATCAGCCCCCGCCGGGCGATGGAGGTCTTCCGCACCTTCGGGCCGGGGGCCATGCAGGCCATCCAGCAGAACCCCTACCTGCTGTGCGGGGAGCCGCTGCAGCTGGACTTCCGCCACGCCGACAGCATCGCCCAGTATTACCAGATGGCAGGGGACTGCGCCCAGCGGCTGGAAGCCGCCCTCCTGCGCACCCTGCGCCACAACGCAGGCAATGGCCACACCTGTCTGCCCCGGGCGCAGCTGCTGGAAACGGCGTCGAATTTCATCCACCAGCCCCCCGAAAAGCTGGCGGCGGCGCTGGACAGCTGCATCCAGACCGGGAAACTGGCGGTGCGGATGTTCGACGGCACACCGTATATTTATCTGCCGGATCTGCTGGCCGCAGAGCAGGACATCGCCGACCGTCTGGCCGTGCTGACCAAGCGCGGGAAGCAGACGGCCCACGGCCTCGACAAGAACATCCAAATACTGGAACTGGCGCAGGGCTTTGCTTACGCGCCGCTCCAAAAGGAAGCCATTCGCAAGGCCATGACCGAGAACTGCCTTGTCCTCACCGGCGGCCCCGGCACCGGCAAGACCACCACGGTCAACGCCATCCTGCAGCTGCTCGAGAACGAGGCCGAACGGGTAGCCCTCTGTGCTCCCACAGGCCGCGCCGCCAAGCGTCTGAGCGAGCTGACGGGCCGGAAAGCCTCCACCATCCACCGTCTGCTGGAAGTGGACTACACCGGCGGCGTGGTCAGCTTCATCCACAACGACAAGAACCTGCTCAAGTGCGACGTCGTTATCCTCGACGAGATGAGTATGGTGGACGTCAAACTGTTCCAGGCCCTCATTGCGGCACTGCGGTACAGCTGCCGTATTATTATGGTAGGCGACGCCGACCAGCTGCCCAGCGTCGGCCCGGGCAATATCCTCGGCGAGATCATCCGCTCCGGGCTGGTGCCGACGGTCTGCCTCAACGAGATATTCCGGCAGGCCGCTCAGAGCCTCATCGTGGAGAACGCCCACCACATCATCTCGGGCGAACCGCTGAAAAAGGGCGGAAAGACGGACGATTTCTTCTTCCTCGAAGCCGACGGCGACGCAGCCCAGAAGCTGGTCTGCGACCTTGTGACCACCCGTCTGCCCCGCAGCTACCAGTTCGACCCGGTGAAGGATATTCAGGTGCTCTGCCCCACGAAGCTCGGCCCCACCGGCACTCAGGCCCTCAACGCGGAGTTACAGGCCATGCTCAACCCGCCCAGGAAGGGCAAGCCGGAGCTGCAGAGCGCGGCCCGGGTCTTCCGGGTGGGGGACAAAGTGATGCAGGTGCGCAATAACTACGAGATAACGTGGCAGCGCATCGGCGGGGAACAGGGTGTGGGTGCCTACAACGGCGACATCGGCATCGTGGAGTCCATCGACGTGCGCAGCCGCTCCATGGTGGTGCGGATGGACGACCGGCGGCTGGTCTACCCGGCGGAGAACCTCAACGAGCTGGAAATTGCGTATGCCATCACAGTACACAAAAGCCAGGGCAGCGAGTTCCCGGCGGTCATCCTCCCGGCGGCACAGGTGCCGCCCCGCCTGTGCTACCGCAACCTCTTCTATACCGGCGTCACCCGCGGGCGGAAGCTCTGTATCGTGGTGGGCCGGCGGGACGTGGTGAACCGGATGATGTCCAACATCCGCCAGAACCTGCGCTACAGCGGCTTGGCCGCCCTGCTGGCAGAAGCTCTGCCGCCGGGGCAGGGGAAGCTTTAAGGGTTTCTTTTTGGATACACCTGTGTTATACTATAATGTGTTTTGATGACCCGCGCCCGGAGATGGGCGATGGAAATAGAGAATGGGCAGCAGAGAAAGGAAATATCACAACTATGGCACAGAATGACATCGGTATCGATCTTGGTACGACGACCATCATCATCGCGCAGGAGGGGCAGGGCGTCGTGCTCAACCAGCCCAGCGTGGTGGCGGTGGATACCCGCAAGAACTGCGTGCTTGAGGCCGGCGACAAGGCCCTTGCAATGGTGGGCCGCACGCCCAACTACATCTCCGCCATCTTCCCGCTGAAGGATGGCGTCATCAGCGACCACACCATGACCCGGGAGCTCATCTGCCGCTTCGTCAATCAGGTCTACAGCTCCCACATGGTCAAGCCCCGTGTGGCCGTCTGTGTGCCTGCCGCCATCACCGGCATCGAGAGCGACGCCGTGGTGGAGGCCGTCATGGCTGCCGGTGCGCGTCAGGTCTACCTCATTGATGAGCCTATCGCCGCAGCTCTCGGCTCCGGCATCGACATCACCGTGCCGGACGGTCGAATGATCATCGACATCGGCGGCGGCACCACCGACATCGCCGTGCTGAGCCTCGGCGGCAAGGTCAAGGCCACCAGCGTCCGCGTGGCAGGCAACCACTACGACGAAGAGATCCTGAAGTTCGTGCGCAACAAGTTCAGCATCGCCATCGGCCAGCGCACCGCTGAGAATCTGAAAAAGAACGTGGCCTGCTGCCCCCAGAAGGCGGATTTCAACGAGACCATGGAGATCAAGGGCCGCAGCCTGCTCACCGGCCTGCCCGTGCGTGTCAATGTCTCCACCGCCGACCTCTACGAGCCGGTCATGCGCCTGAGCGAGCAGATCGGCACCGCCGCCCATCAGGTGCTGGAGAAGACTCCTCCGGAGCTGGCCGGAGACATTTACCGCAACGGCGTCGTCCTCACTGGCGGCGGCGCACAGCTCCACGGCCTGCCTGAGTACCTCAGCCAGGAGCTGAAGGTGGAAGTGACCGTCTCGCCTGACCCCGTCAACTGTGTCGCGCTGGGTACGGCCATGAGCCTGCGTCTGGGCGACAAGCTGGAGACCGGCTTCATGGACGCCACCCCCCGCATGGGCCGCCGCTGAGAGGAAAGTGCTGTTCACAGAACCGTGAAAAACAATATGATTTTTGTTCATAGTTGTTGAATCGACCCGGAAAATATTGTATAATATCTTCAAATCGCTTTTTGCCGCCCGCCCCCCGGGCGGCAAAGAAAAAAGTAAATAGGAGGAAGACCATGGATTTAGGTTATGATGTGATCGTTACCATAACCGGTATTGTGCTGGTGTTTCTGATCCTCGTCCTGCTGATGGCCATCATCACGCTGGAGGGCAAGATCTTTGACGCCATGAACGGCAAGAAGGCAGCTGCCAAGGCTGCTTCTGCTGCAAAACCGGCTGCTCCTGTGAAACAGGCCGCTGCGCCCGCTCCTGCAAAGGCTGCTGCCCCGCAGGTCGAGGCCGGCATCCCCGGCGACGTTGTGGCAGCCATCATGGCAGCCATCTACTCTATGGGCAACGGCAAGTATGTGCTGAAGGCAGTCCGCCGCGGCAAGAATGGCTGGGGCAAGGCTGGCGTCAACGACACCACCGCACCCTTTTAACACAGGAGGAAAAACATGACTCAGTTTATTGAGACTCTGGTCGGTATTTTCCAGAGTTCCGGTTTTGCCAAGTTCGGTGAGCCGGGCGGCTGGCTGTACGCAGTGATGATCTGCGTGGGCTGCTTCCTGCTCTACCTCGCTATTGTCAAAGAGTTCGAGCCTCTGATCCTGCTGCCCATGGCTTTCGGCATGATCCTGGCCAACCTCCCCGGCAGCGGCGTCATCCATATGCAGTACTTCGTCGGTGACGGCCTCGAGCACCCGATGTGGGTCGAGATCCTGAACAACGGTGGTCTGGCCGATATGCTCTACATGGGCGTCAAGCTGGGCATCTACCCGCCGCTGATCTTCCTCGGCATCGGCACCATGACCGACTTCGCACCCCTGATCTCCAACCCCAAGAGCCTGCTGCTGGGCGCTGCCGCTCAGTTCGGTATCTTCGGCACTTACATGGGCGCTCGTCTGCTGGCCGCTACCGGTCTGGTGGACTTCACCCAGAAGCAGTCTGCCGCCATCGCCATCATCGGCGGCGCAGACGGCCCCACCGCTATCTTCGTCACCTCCCGTCTGGCTCCTGAGCTGCTGGGCTCCATCGCAGTCGCGGCCTACAGCTACATGGCTCTGGTGCCTGTTATCCAGCCGCCTATCATGAAGGCTCTGACCTCCAAGAAAGAGCGTACCGTCGTGATGAAGCAGCTGCGCACCGTGACCAAGACCGAGAGGGTCATCTTCCCCATCATGGTCACCATCATCGTCTCCCTCATCGTGCCGGATGCCGCCGTTCTGGTCGGTATGCTGATGCTGGGCAACCTGATGAAGGAGTGCGGCGTCGTGGACCGTATCCAGAAGACCGCCGGTAATGAGCTGATGAACATCATCACCATCTTCCTGGCTCTGTCTGTTGGCTGCACCACCTCTGCAAACACCTTCCTGAACAGCCGCACCCTGTTCATCATCGTGCTGGGCCTCATCGCATTCTCCTTCGGTACTGCTGCCGGTGTTCTCTGCGGCAAGGTCATGTATATTCTGACCGGCGGTCAGGTCAACCCCCTGATCGGTTCCGCTGGCGTTTCCGCTGTGCCTATGGCTGCCCGTGTTTCTCAGAAGGTCGGCCAGAGCGAGAACCCCTCCAACTTCCTGCTGATGCACGCAATGGGCCCCAACGTGGCCGGTGTTATCGGCTCTGCCGTCGCTGCTGGTATCCTCATCAACATCTTCGGCTAAGCATTTCCTGAGATCCCCGCTCCATCGTGGTATTGACCGCGGTGGGGCGGTTTTTTGTTTGCATTGTTTTTATGTACAACTTTTTTGAAATGTGATATACTATATTTTAAGTGATATATCCAGAAATGATTGAAAAGAACAGGTGAAACAATGGCAACAGATCTCGCACAACAATTCTGCGCTTTGCGTGATACGTATATCGAAAAGCAGTTCGGACGCCTGAACGATATGCAGCGGGAGGCGGTGTTCACCACCAACGGCCCTCTGCTCATCCTCGCGGGTGCAGGCAGCGGAAAGACCACCGTGCTGGTCAACCGCATTGCCAACCTCATCCGCTTCGGCTCGGCCCACGGCTCCAGGTGGACGCCCCGGGAGGTGACGGAGGACGATGTGAAAGCTCTGCGCACCGCCATCATGACCGGCACCGATGCCCCGTCGTGGCTGGACGGGATGCTGCGGAAGGACGCCGTCCGGAGCTGGAACGTCATGGCCATCACCTTTACCAACAAGGCCGCCGGTGAGCTGAAAGAGCGCCTGCGCCGGATGCTGGGCGGGGAAGAGGGCGACGAGGTGTTCGCCTCCACGTTCCACTCGGCCTGCGTCCGCATTCTCCGCCGCTGGGCCGAGGAGATCGGCTACCCCCGCAGCTTTACCATCTACGACAGCGACGACTCCCAGCGTGTCATGAAGACTGTGTACAAAGAGCTGAGCGTGGACGACAAGTTCTTCCCGGTCAAAAGCGCCATCAACCAGATGAGCCGCTGGAAAGACCAGCTCATCAGCCCCGCCGAGGCCCTGAAGACCCCGGCCCGGGACACGAAGGGCGCCCTTGCGGCCAAGGTCTATGCCGCCTACGAAAAGAAGCTCAAGGAGGCCGGTGCTTTCGACTTCGACGACCTCATCTACCAGACGGTCATCTTGCTGTCGGAGCACGAGGACGTGCGGGAGTTCTACCAGAACAAGTACAAATATCTGCTGGTAGACGAGTATCAGGACACCAGTGTGGCTCAGTTCCGGCTCGTGAGCCTGCTCACCGGCCCGGAGAAAAACATCTGCGTCGTGGGCGACGACGACCAGAGCATCTACCGCTTCCGTGGCGCGACCATTGAGAACATCCTTAACTTCGAGCGCATCTATAAAGGCACCAGGACCATCCGACTCGAGCAGAATTACCGCTCTACGTCAAATATCCTGAATGCCGCCAACTGTGTCATCCAGCACAACACCGAGCGCAAGGGCAAGACCCTCTGGACGAAGAACGGCGAGGGCGACAAGGTGCAGGTCTACACCGCCGAGAACGAGCAGGACGAGGCCAGCCATATCGCGGACGTCATCGGCCAGCACCTCAAAGAGGGCGGACATCTGGCCGACCACGCCATCCTCTACCGGATGAACGCCCAGTCGGCCCCCATCGAAAGCTACTTCACCCGTGCGGGCATCCCGCATAAGATCGTGGGCGGCCAGCGCTTCAATGACCGCAAGGAAGTCAAGGACATCCACTCCTATATGTCCATCGTGGCGAACCCCCGGGACGATGTCCGACTCCGCCGTATCATCAACGAGCCTGCGCGCAAAATCGGTGCAACGACCATCGAAGTCATCGCGGATTTGGCGGCTCAGCAGGGCATCAGTATGCTGGATGTCATCTCCCATGCCGACCAGTACGCCAAGCTCAGCCGCGCCATCGTGCCGCTGTTCAAGTTCTGGGACATCTACCAGAAACTGCAGGAATCGCTGGAAACGAAGACGCTGGATGAGTTCGCCTCCGATGTCATCGAGATCACCGGCTACCGCGCCATGCTGGAAGCCGACGCCGCCAAGGGTCACGAGGATGCCGCCGACCGTCTGCAGAACCTTGGTCAGCTGGTCAATAACGTCAAGAGCTACTGCGACCAGCACGGCGAAGAGGCCTCGCTGGAAGGCTATCTGGAGGACATCGCCCTCATCAGCGACATCGACAGCTACAACGAGAGCGCCGACCAGGTGGTGCTGATGACCATCCACTCGGCCAAGGGCCTTGAGTTTCCCTATGTATTCCTCATTGGCATGGAAGAGGGGGTCTTCCCCAGTGAGATGAGCAAGTATTCCGAGGCTGACCTCGAGGAGGAACGCCGCCTGGCCTATGTCGGCATCACCCGCGCCAAGAAGGAGCTTTACATCTCCAACAGCGTCACCCGGATGCTCTATGGCCGCACCCAGCGCAACGAGCCAAGCCGCTTTCTCCGGGAAATCGAGCCGGAGTACATCGAAGAGACCCGCAGCCCGGTGCTGGAACAGCGCTCCCGTCTGGGCGGCTGGGGCAGCGGTTACGGCAGCGATACCGTGCCGGGTGGCGCGTCGGGCTACTCCGGCCCCTCCGGCTGGGGGCGTGCGGCCTCCGGTTACGGCTCGGGCTATGGCAGCCGCAGCGGCTATCTGAATAAAGAATATAACGCACCAATGTCCAATAACCGAGGCTTTGGCTCCGATTATGCGGGCCGGGGAAGTGCTTCGTCGGGTCATGGCGGCTACAGCTCCGGTTCGGGAAGCAGCGGCTTCGGCTCTGGCTATGGCCGTCCGGCAGCGCCCAAAGCGCCGGTCAAACCCGCAGGCGGCGGTGTGACGTCTTCGCCCCGTCCGGCAGCGGCATCCACCGGCCCCAAACACTATGAGCCGGGCGACATCGTGGAGCACAAGGTCTTCGGGCGCGGCAAGGTGCTGAAAGTCAAGCCCGCCGCCGGCGACCAGATCGTGGAGATCAGCTTCGAAAAGGTGGGCGTGAAGAAGACTATGGCCAACTTTGCGCCCCTTGTGAAGATAACGACGGAGGAATGAGAAAAAATGATGACTGTCCGATTGATAGCACATACGCCGGAGCCGGAGAAGGTCGTGGCGGCCGCGGCGAAGCTCTGCTACTCCGACGCCCACATCACCGACCTGCTGGACGGGCTGGATGAGGAAAAGACTGCCCGCTTCCTGACCATGCTCAGCGATTTGGGCCACGCCAGCCCCATCGAGCACGCAAGCTTCACCTTCGGCATCGAGGGAGTCAGCCGTACCCTGCTGGCCCAGATCACCCGCCACCGCATCGCGTCCTTCAGCGTCCAGAGTCAGCGGTACGTCCGTCTGGACGATTTCCGCTACGTCATCCCGCCCGAGATCGAGGCCATCCCCGAGGCAAAGGCAGCGTTCATCGAGAGCATGAACGAGGACGCCAGGCGCTACCTCGACCTCGTGCAGAAGCTGGAAGACGGCCACACCGCCCGCCTGATGGCCGAAGGTCTGCCCGAAAAGCAGGCCCGGGCCAAGGCTTCCAAGCAGGCCAACGAGGACGCCCGCTTCGTGCTGCCCAACGCCTGCGAGACCAAGATGGTGGTGACCATGAACGCCCGCAGCCTGCAGAACTTCTTCCACCTGCGCTGCTGCAGCCGCGCCCAGTGGGAGATCCGCCAGCTTGCCGAAGAGATGTTCAAACTGGTGTACCCGGTGGCACCCCACATCTTTGCCAAATCCGGCCCGGCCTGCGTGAGCGGCCCCTGCCCGGAGGGCAAGATGTGCTGCGGCAAAACCGCCGAGGTGCGTGCAAAATATGCCGCCATCAAGGAAGGTGCCGCCGTATGAGCAAGGGCAAGCTGATCGTCATCGAGGGGCTGGACGGCAGCGGCAAGGCCACCCAGGCAAAGCTGCTGGCAAAGCACCTGGCCAGCCAGGGCCTGCCGGTGCGGGAGGTCACCTTCCCGGATTACGCCAGCGATTCCAGCGCCCTGATCAAAATGTATCTGGCCGGGCAGTTCGGCTCAAAACCGGACGATGTGAACGCCTATGCGGCCTCCAGCTTTTTTGCGGTGGACCGCTATGCCAGCTACAAGACCGATTGGGGCCGCTTTTACGAGGAGGGCGGCGTGGTCATTGCCGACCGCTACACCACCTCCAACGCGGTGCACCAGTGCTCCAAGCTCCCGCCGGAGCAGTGGGAGGAGTTTTTGCACTGGCTGTTCGATTACGAGTTCCATCTGCTGGGCCTGCCCGCACCGGACAGCGTCATCTACCTGCAGGTGGACCCGGCGGTCAGCCAGCGGCTGATGACCGCCCGCTACCACGGTGACGAGAGCAAAAAGGACGTGCACGAGAAAGATACCGAGTATCTGGCCCGCAGCCGCCGCGCCGCCGAGTATTGCGCGGAGCATCTGGGCTGGACCACGGTGCACTGCACCCACAGCGACGCCATGCGCAGCATCGAGGACATCCAGGCCGAGGTGCAGGGCATCGTGCTGGGCCAGCTGAAATGATAAAATGAAGGCAGGTTGGCACGTCGGCAGCTTTCTCTTCGGACACGAATCGGGCCATTCCATCGCCCGCCCTATTGCCCTACGGGCAAC
>ENA-OPSW01000763-OPSW01000763.1-human-gut-metagenome-genome-assembly--contig:-NODE-763-length-24363-cov-4.552534_pt1 | contig 24363 bp, 14 predicted proteins | sample MGYA00241463_ERZ501918 | MGnify/ENA primary metagenome ERZ501918 (study PRJEB25962, sample SAMEA2042443) | human gut metagenome | biome: human gut; feature: human-associated habitat; material: faeces... | reverse complement strand
TGGGCAGTTCGATGTCGAAGCCGACGTCATCGGCTCCGTCGAGATCGGCCCTGCCCATCACGAGCGCGGTTGCGCACATCGCGTATAACTGCTTCATCTGGTTGGCTAACCGCGCCATTGTTCACCTCCTGATTACAGGCTGAGATAGTCGCCGGCTTTTTCGTCGAATTCTTTGGCGGCGTGCTTGACGGCCAGACCCGGCTTGGCGGGGACCATGATCTGCACACGGCCGATCAGATCGCCCGGCTGGTTGCTGCGCTGGACGCCAAGTCCAGTGAGCTTGACTTCCGCGCCGGAGCTGGAGCCTGCCGGCACCTTGAAGGTAACGGGATTGCCGTCGATATCCTTGGCCTCGACCTTGCCACCGGCCACGGCCTGGCCCACGGTGACGGGCAGGTCCATGACGATATCATGGCCGCGCATCGAGAATGTGGCATCGGGCTTGACGGTGACGTGCAGGTACAGGTCACCGGCCTTGCCGCCGTTGATGCCTAGCTTGCCCTTGCCGGCCAGCTTGATTTTCTGTCCGTCCTTGACGCCCGCAGGCACGTGGGCCTTGAACTTCTTGCCGTCCACGGACAGGGACACGGTAGCGCCCTTGACTGCCTGACGCAGGGTCAGGCTGATCTTGGAGTTGCGGTCCTCGCCGTTTTCCGGCTGCGGCTGCTCGTAATCGTCAGCGCCGTAGCGTTCGTAGGCGGAGCCTGCGCCCGGGCCGCCCGCACCGCCGCCGAACATCGAGAAGATGTCGTTGAGGTTCGGATTGCCGCCGCCATTGGTCTGGAAGCGGATACGCGAGCCGTTGCCGCCCATGCCTGCGCCGCCGCCGAACATCGAGCCGAAGATGTCGGAGAACGCGCCCGCGTCGAAGCCGCCCTGGCCGGAACCGCCGGCGAAACGCGCGCCGCCCATGCCGAACTGGCGGATCGCATCGTATTTCTGACGATTCTCCTTGTTGCTCAGCACGTCGTACGCTTCGGAGATGTCCTTGAACTTCTCCTCCGCTTCCTTGGTCTTGTTCAGGTCGGGATGGTATTTGCGCGCCAGCTTGCGGTACGCTTTGGTGATTTCGGCGTCGGTGGCGTCTTTGGAGACACCGAGGACCTTATAGAAATCCTTGCTCAGCCATTCATTTTCAGCCATGATGTGCCTCCTTTCGTGAGGTTTTCATGCAGTAAAAAGTATAGTTTTTCAAACTTTCAAACAGTTGTCGTTGAACCGTTGTTTCAGGTAATCGAAGGCCCCTCGTTTTTCAGAGGGGCCCGATTACTCGTCACATGCGTTTCGCGCGGATACGCGGATTGTGCGAATGCGCAATCAGTTCTGCGGAGAAGCCACGACCACACGGGCCGCGCGGATCACGCGGTCGCCGATGCGGTAGCCGGCTTCCACCACGGTGTCGACGGTTTCCTTCTCGGCATTCGGATCCGGCTTGTGCAGGATCGCGTCATGCTTCGTCGGGTCGAAATCCTCGCCCTTTTCGCCGAACTTCTCAACGCCGAACTTCTCGAACGCCTTGTCGATCTTGTTGGCGACGGCCTTGAACGAATCGTCCATTTCGCTGTGTTCGCGGATGCGGTCGATGTCGTCGAGGGCCGGCAGCAGGGCGGTCAGCACGTCGATGATGCCGTGCTGACGGAAGCGTTCCTGCTCCTTCTGCGCGCGGTTGCGGAAGTTGATGAACTCCGCGCGTTCGCGCTGCAGCGCCTCCAGATATTCGGCGGCTTCCTTCTTGGCCTGGCCAAGGGGGGTCAGCGTATCGTCGGCCTTGCCGTCGGCAGCGTCTGCCTTGTCAGCACCGTCAGCGGCAGCGGAATCGCCATTTTCTTGCGATTGCGCGGCAGCCGGCTGAGCTGCACCTTCCTGCGTTGCGCCAGCGGCGGCAGCGGCGGAATCGGCGGAAGCGCCGTCAGCAGCGGAAGCGGCGGCCGGGGCGGCCTGCCCGGACAGGTCATCCATGTCGGGCAGGTCGTTCAGGTACTCGTCCTTGTTGAAATCGGACATGATTACTTGTTGTCCTTGTCGTCATCGTCGTCCACGACCTCGGCCTCGACGGTGTCGTCGTCGGAACCGGAGGCGGAGCCAGCGGAAGCGCCGGCACCGTCAGCACCAGCGGCAGCACCCTCGGCACCCTGCTGGGCGTAGAGGACCTGGCCGATCTTCTGGGCGGAGGTCATCAGCTCGGTCTGGGCGGACTTGATCTTCTCAATGTCCTCACCCTTCAGGGCTTCCTTGAGCTCGTTGACCTTGTCGGTGACTTCCTTGGCCACATCGTCGGAGAGCTTGTCCTTGTTGTCATTGACGAGCTTCTCGGTCTGATAGGCGAAGGACTCGGCCTGGTTGCGGGTCTCGGCGTCTTCCTTACGCTTCTTGTCCTCGGCCTCGTGGGCTTCGGCTTCCTTGACCATGCGGTCGATCTCGTCCTTCGGCAGGCCGGAACCACCGGTGATGGTCATGGACTGTTCCTTGCCGGTGCCCTTGTCCTTGGCGGACACGTGCACGATGCCGTTGGCGTCGATGTCGAAGGTGACTTCGATCTGCGGGACGCCACGCGGAGCCGGAGCGATGCCGGTCAGTTCGAAGGTGCCCAGCGGCTTGTTGTCGCGAGCGAACTCACGCTCGCCCTGGTAGACCTGGATGAGCACGGACGGCTGGTTGTCTTCAGCGGTGGAGAAGACTTCGGAACGCTTCGTCGGGATGGCGGTGTTGCGCTCGATCAGCTTGGTCATGATGCCACCCTTGGTTTCGATGCCGAGGGACAGCGGGGTCACGTCGATAAGCAGGACGTCCTTACGGTCGCCCTTGATGACGCCGGACTGCACGGCTGCGCCGACGGCCACGACTTCATCCGGGTTCACGGACTGGTTGGCTTCCTTACCGCCGGTGAGCTCCTTGACGAGCTCCTTGACGGCCGGCATACGGGTGGAGCCACCGACGAGGACCACGTGGTCGATGTCGGAGACGCTGATGCCAGCGTCGCGCAGCACGTTGTTGAACGGGGTGCGGCAGCGGCCCAGCAGGTCGGAGGTCATTTCCTCGAAGTGGGCACGGGTCAGGGTCTCGTCCAGGTGCACCGGGGTGCCGTCAGGGGTCATGGCCAGGTACTGCATGGAGATGGAGGTGCTGGTGGAGCTGGACAGTTCCTTCTTGGCCTGCTCGGTGGCTTCCTTCAGACGCTGCAGGGCGATCTTGTCCTTGCTCAGGTCAACGCCGTACTTGTTCTTGACTTCGCCGACGAGCCAGTCGATGATCTTCTGGTCCCAATCGTCGCCGCCCAGGTGGTTGTCGCCGTTGGTGGCCTGCACCTGGATGGTGGAGAAGCCGTCGTCGTCCTTGCCGATTTCCAGCAGGGACACATCGAAGGTGCCGCCACCGAGATCGAAGACCAGGATGCGCTCGTCTTCCTTGCCCTTTTCAAGGCCGTAGGCCAGTGCGGCTGCGGTCGGCTCGTTGATGATACGCAGGACGTTCAGGCCCGCGATGGTGCCGGCGTCCTTGGTGGCCTGACGCTGGGCGTCGTTGAAGTATGCCGGGCAGGTGATCACGGCGTCGGTGACCGGTTCGCCAAGGTAGGCTTCGGCGTCGCGCTTCAGCTTCATCAGGACCTGGGCGGAAATCTCCTGCGGGGTCCACTTCTTGCCGTCGATCTCAACGGTCCAGTCGGTGCCCATGTGGCGCTTGACGGAGCTGATGGTGCGGTCGACGTTGGTGACGGCCTGACGCTTGGCGACTTCGCCGACCAGAATCTCGCCGGACTTGCTGAATGCCACGACCGACGGTGTGGTGCGAGCGCCTTCGGCGTTCACGATAACGGTGGGCTGGCCACCTTCAAGAGTTGCGATGCAGGAATTGGTAGTACCCAGATCGATGCCAACTGCGCGTCCCATAACTTGTCTCCTTTGTAGATAGGTTCGCTATACGTTCTTTTCGTTCTTCGCTCGAGTTTCGGATCGCCGTTTCCGGATTGCCGTCTCTCATGCTTTCCAAAACTTGAGCCTACACCACTCAACTTTGAATCGCAAGTTATTATTCCCGAAATCGCAAAAATTCTTGAGCACACCTCACTCAACTTTGCGCAAAACCCAAAACCGCCGGCGCTGGGGAGCATCTCAGCGGCGGCGGTTTCGGGGATTATCGGAGGTTATTCAGCCAATCAGCGGTCGTTCTTGGCGGCCTTCGCGGTCTTGATGAGCATCGCGACGGCAACCAGCATGGCGATCGCAACAGCCGCAGCCAGCACAGCGGTGCCGGTCTTGCCGAGCAGTGCGGCGCCAAACGGGCCGGCCTTCGTATCGTTGTTGACCTTGCCGGAAGCGATCACGCCGTTCTTGTCAGCGTTGCCAGCGCCCGGCTTGCCGTTGTTCTTATCGGCGGAGTTGGCGGCCGGAGCCTGGAAGTCGACGGTCACGGCCTTGCCGGACTGGCGGCCGGTGACGGTGAGCTTGTATTCGGAACCTTCGGTGACGCCGTCCAGCGCGATCGGAGTGGTCTGTGCGGTCTTGACGCGCACGCCGGAGAGCGGAGTGGAGGAATCGGACGCGGCCACGGTCTTGTCGTTCTTGTCCTTCAGCTCGTAGCTGAGCACAGCGTCGCCGTTGAAGCCATCGACGTCCGCGGTGAACTTACCGTCGGCAGCAGAGACCTTCACAGTGCCGTTGTCAGACAGTGCCTTCTGCGATTCGGTGGAAGTGGCCAGTCCCAGAGCGCCAGCGATGGTGTAGAAGTTGTCGGTCTGGTCGGTCAGGCCGATGACGCGCTGTGCGCCAGGGCCGGAAGCCGCGATACGCAGCTGGGTGCCGGTGTGCTCCATGTCGCCGCCGTTGTAGCCGCCGTCTGCATCGCGAGAATCGTCCTGGGCGGTGCCGTAGGAGACGACCATGTTGTTGCCATCAGCGGTCTTCAGCACGGTGGACAGTGCGTAAGCCGGCTGGGCGTTGAGGATCTGGGAGGTGTGCGCGTGGTCGGCGGTGACGATCACCAGCGTGTTCGTGAGGTCCACGTTCTGCATGGCGTAGGCAATGGCCTGGTCGAAGTCGTCGGTCTCGCCAATCTGGCCGCAGGCATTGCCTGCGTGGTCCTGCTTATCGATCGAGGCGCCCTCGACCTGCAGGAAGAAGCCGTTCTTCTGGCCGTTCGGGTTGTCATTCAGCAAATCGAGCGCCTTCTTGGTCATGTCCTTGAGCGAGGAGCCCTGATTGCCGAGCCAGTCGGCGTTCGGGGTGCACACGGTCGGGTTGGCGTCCTTAGCTGGATCCTTGGCGGTGGCCTTGGACGGGTTGAACTTGGTCGGCATGTTGCCGTCACTCATCAGGGCGAGCACTGGCTGGCCGTCCTTGTACTGCAGGGCGTTCATCGCGGCCGGATCGTTCTCGACGGTCTGGAAGCCCATTTCCTTGGCCTGCTCCCACACAGTCTTGCCCTTGTATTCACCGCCCTGCACGGTCTGACGGAAGTACTTGGAACCACCGCCGATGGTTACGTCGGCGCGGGTGTCGAGCAGCTGCTCGGAGATGGAGCCGATGCCGCCGTTTTCCTTAAGCTGGTTGATGAGGCACTGCTTGGAGGCATTGTTGGACGTGCCGTCGGTCTTGCCCTGTGGGCCGTAGCAGGCACGTTCGGACGAATGCGATTCCAGCACGGCCGGGGTAGCATCCTGGATTTCGGCGGTGGTCACATTGCCGGTGGCTTTGCCGGCCGCCTTGGCCAGCTCGAAGAGGTTCAGCTGCGGATTGCCGTAAATATCAACGTCAACGGCGTTGTTGTAGGTCTTGGTGCCGGTGGCCCATGCGGAACCGGATGCGGAGGAATCAGTGACGGAGGTAAGCTTGCCCGGATTGGGGTTGGCGACCAGCTTGCCGTCGCCATCCTTGCCGACAGCGCTGTCCTTGCTGCCGTTGCCGACCGAGAAGGTCGTGTACTGGCCGGTGCCCGCCTGCACGTCGTCAAGCGCGCTCGGCTGGCCGACCGCGTCAAGTCCGTCGAAGTGGCCGTTGACGCCCTTCAGATAGTCACGGGCGACGGTGATTTCCGAATCGCCCATGCCGTCGCCGAGGAACAGGATGACGTTCTTCGCGTTCTTGTTGCCGATGGTGGCGATGCGCTGCGCGCCGCCATGCTTGGCGAGTTCCGCGACCGGCTTGCCGTTGGGGCTGTAGGTGGTGTCAGCTGCGAGCGCCGGTGCGGCGAGCGCGCCGAGCGTTGCGACGGAGGCGAGGGCCGCGATTGCGCCCGTGAGAGCCTTGTGCTTGCTCATGTTTCTTCTTTCTTCCATGCAGTTTCTTCCGTGCCGTCCAACCTGCCGTTTCGGTTGCGCCCGTTAGGTAACGCCCGTTTCGACCATGTTTTCCGGCTGCGCGGAACCTTTCCGCAACTGCATTTGCTTGGATCTTTCGACTCCACTGCTCACGCTATGTGCCTCAAGCCAACGCACACCGCACTACAGAAGAACGACAGATGAACACTCATCGCCATATGATGACCGCAACATATCCACCGCATGAACAGGGGGAATACGGCCAATAAAATCGCCATATTCCGTCAAACAACACCCCCACCGCACCCCACAAACCAAAATCCCCCACTGGCTGGATAAATCCAACCTCTCAGACCCCACTCACACGCCAAAAATCCCAGTGACTGGATAAAAACCACCTCTGACGCACCACTCACGCGACTAAATCATCCAGCCACTGGGAAAAATGCCCGCGCCACTCAGCCCCGCGCAACCCGCGCCGCGCGCGTGGCCTTTACGGCCACGAACACGGACCGCACCAGCAGCACGCACAGATAGCAGGCGAACATAATCGCCCCAACTCGTGGCGAAACCTCCCCCGCAATCCACGTGCCGAGCGGCGCGGTCACAGACGCCGTCACGCCAATAATCAGCGCGGTTTTCACATGCGCTAGCCTGCGCTTCAAGTTCGCCGCGCTGGTCGTGATCGAATTCGGAAACATTGCCAACAGCGAAGTGCCGCGCGCAACCAGGTCGGACGCGCCAAACAGCATCGACAGCGACGGCACCGCAAGCGCACCACCCCCAATGCCCAGCAGCCCCGCCAGCGTGCCGATGACCACACCCAGCAACGCCAAGCCAATGCCGGTCACCACCGTCATGACGATCTGGTGGTCGCGCGACGGCACAAAACTCACCTGATTGATCACCACGAACACGAGAAACGCCACGAAAATCCACCGCAGCACCAATTCCGGCAGCCGCGACAGCAGCCAGCTGCCGATCTGCCCACCGACGAACATACCGCAGAACAGCAGGACCGCGGCGAGCCAGTCGACATGTCCGCCGGTCGCGTACGAAACGACACCGGAAATGGAGGTCGGCACGATCGCCAGCGTGGACGTGGCGGCCGCGTTGCGTTGCGACAGGCCGAGCCAGACGAGCGCGGGCACGATCACCGTGCCGCCGCCGATGCCGAACGTGCCCGACAGCACGCCCACCAACATGCCGACCACAATCAGCACGATGATGCTGCGCGCCGACCCATCAAGCGCCGTCTCCCCCGCTCGCGATTCCATCTTTTGCGATTCCGTTCGTACGGCATCCGCCCGATCCGCAGTTTCCCCTTCATCACACATGGCAGCTCCTTCCACGTCTTCCGCGCCCGATACTACCCACCTGCCGCGCGCAGTAATCAGCCGATTCCATAATTTTGCGATTTCGCCGCCGCAGCGCCCGGTTCACGCGCTTTCTCGCTTATAGATGGCGGATTCGCAGGATCGACGGATGGTATCTCGCTTATAGATGGCGGCCCCTTGCGGAAACAAGACATCTAGGGGGCATGCATGCTACCCTCTAACGACCTATTGCCCAAACCGACCCGCCACCTATAAGCGAGATACCACCGGACGCCCGGCCAAATCCGCCATCTATAAGCCAGATATCCAGCCAAAACCACGACCGCACGCCTACACCCACGCCTACACCGGCACACCCGCACGCCTACAACCACGCAAGACCCATTGCACACACCCCCGTACGCACACGACCGCGCGCGGACCGGCAAAATCGCAAGTCATGAGCGAAAAGGGGCATCAAAAGCGTCCGAAACAGCCCGAATCACACCCCCATCCGCTCACAGACAAGCAAAACCAGCCCAACTCACAAGTCGTGAGCAAAAGGGGAGGCCACCCAACATCAAAACAGCCCGAAACATCCAGAATCGTACCCCCATCCGCTCACAACCGCGCCAAAACCGTCAAAACCGCAAGTCATGAGCAAAAGGGGCATCAAAAGCGTCCGAAACAGGCCGAATAATACCCCCATCCGCTCACAACCCATGCTTCAGCACGATTCAGGCCATATGCGCACCGCAACAACACCCCTGCGCAACATCAGACATGCACACGCACGCAAACACAAGTACACACACTGAAACGCAACACGTACCACAAGCACACAAACACCACGCACCACATACCGAGCACGACCAGACGCACACCCCCGCACACCGGAGAAGCGATGTCACCGGCCTGCGGCGGCGCTAGGCTAGACACTACCCCCGAACACCAGACGAATGGCGCGCGCCGGCCCCGGCGCACAACCCGTGCCGCACAATCCAGGAGCGTCGCCATAGCCGCGCGAGCCCCACAAAAGCGCAGCCAGCCACAAACACGAGCAGTCCGATCACCGCAGCCGCCACGGCTGTCATTTCGCCCGGCTCGTCGTATTGCGTCTTGTCTGGCACTTTCGGATTCGGAATCCGGTGCCCGCGCACCAGCAGCCGGTGCGAGTTCACTCCGTATGGCGTGCACGTGATCAGCGTCGCGTAATCGGCCCCGGACTCAATATTCAGCTTGCTGATTTCGCTCGGCAGCACCACTGAGATCTGGTCCACTTGGTACGTGTAGGTTTCGTCGAGCACGTGGAATGCGAACGTGTCGCCTTTTTTCAGTTCGTCGAGGCCGGTGAGCAGTCGCGCGGATGGCAGTCCGGTGTGTCCGGAGACTACCGCGTGCGTGGTCGCTCCACCTACGGGCAGCGAGGTTCCGGCCAAATGTCCGGCGGCGATTTGCAGTACGCCGTCGCTGGTGCCGTGGTAGACGGGCAGTTTCACTTTGATGCGCGGGATGGTCACGTATCCCATGATGCCGGTGCCGGTCACGTCGAGCGTTTCATCATATTCGCGCTTCTGCGCGTCGGTCATGTGCCACCGATCGCCGTTCGCGGCGAGCCGTTCGTTGTATTCGTGCGCCGCTTTCAGCATGGCCTTGCGTTCGGCGCCGGACATGTCTTTGGTTTGTTCCACGTAGCCTGCTACGGCGTATGACTGGTGCATGCGGTTCCACCAGTCGCTGAATGTCGGATACGCGATGAGGCCCAGCGCGCCGATCATGGCGATTGCGGAAATGGCAATCATCACATTGAGCAGCGCATTCGATTTCTTATGCTTGGCAGCCGGTTTAACCTGCGCACCCGGTTTAACCTGCGCGTCCAATTCGACTTGCGCAGCTGGCTTGGCGTCCGATTCATCCGTCACGTTATTTATGCTACGCCCGCTTCCGCAAAGCCGTCTTGGCAACGATCAGCAGCACCAAGCCCGCGCCCAAGATGGCCACGGCAATCCAAGCGGCCTGCTGCACGTCGGCGCCGGTGTGCGGCTGGTCCGGCGTGGTGGGTGGCGTGTGCGTGTTGGTGATTTCAGTGGAGTCGCCTTCCACATCGGAGATGGTGGTGTAGCCGTCGGGCACCGCCGCTTCGACCACGGTCCATTCGTGGTCCGCGTCGAGATCCGTCCACGAATGCGTCCACTTGTTGGACTCGTTCAGCTTCACGTTTTCCACGGGCTCGCCGTCGCGCAGGAGTTTCACGGTGATGGATTCGGGGCGCTTGCCGTCGGAATTGTTCCGGTCATTCCAGATTTTGCGCACAGTGCGTTCCACGGTTTTCGGCGGTTGCGCCACACATTCGGTTTTCGGTTCGATACTCAGCACACGCGACCCGCCGGAGACGCCGTCTTCGGGCACTGCGACGAGCATGCTGCCGGAAGAGCACGTCCATGTCTGGTTCTTTCCGGAGGCGTTGGTGACCTTCACGTCAACACTGTCGGACACGGCCAGGTACAAGCCGTCGGACAGTCCGGTGAAGGTCAGGTGTCCGGAAGCGTTGGTGACACCGGTTGCCGTGGCGTCGGGCTTGTTCACCGCGATGAGCCCGGCGAGCGTGTTGGCCATGTCTCGCCACACCTGCGCGTCCTTGCCGGTCATCTTCGACCAGTCGACGGGGTACGCGGTGGAGTCGGTGAATGGTGCGACGGGTTCGAAGGTGGCGCCGCCGCTTGCCGGGATCTGTCCGACTTTGTAGAGGTTGAAGCTGGCGTCCGAAATGGCGAAGTTGGTAGAATCGTCGGACGTTTCGGAATCCGAGCTCTTATGGTGGTACGAAATGGCGATGCTGCCGCTGGCAGAGTCTGTTGTTGGAGCCGCGACGGCATCGCGAGTAGTGAATGCACAGGCTGCCGCGGCGAATGTGGCGGCGATTGCGCAGCATGCGGCGATGACGCGGCTTGCGATCGTGCGTTCCTTCATTGCCGACCCCTCTTCTGTGGATTGGAAAGTAAGCATGTTTGATTCGCCCCCAACGGCAAACCGGAAAATATATGGAGCCAGGCTGGATACTCAAGAAAATTAGGCAGTGTACAAGGGATTGAGGTGGTCCAGCCCAGCATATGTGGGTTCAGTTATTATTTAATTTTTAGTTTTTAAATTATGTATTGCGATTCCCGTAAGCCGCTGCTGACTTGCGTCAACGCGACTCACGGGTTTCGCATGGTTACTTCAGATTCTTATGGAATCCGGAGGATCAGGCATTGCGACGACGCAGAGCCATCACCAGGGTCGCGCCAGCAAGCACGAACACGGCGATGCCAGCCACGTACAGCAGCACAGTGCCCATGCCACCGGTGGACGGGAGGTTAGAGCCCTTCTTGTTCACGACGTCGGCCTGAACGGTACCATTCGTCACATCACCCTTAGCCTGATCAATCTTCAGAGAAAGCAGCTTCGGATCGTTAGACAAAACCTCATGATCAGCGGTCACAGTGAACAGCTTGTCGGCAGCCGTGTTATAGCCGGCCGGAGTATGAGATTCCACGAGCTTGTAGTCACCGTCATCGATACGCTGGAAGGAACCGGTATAGGTAGGCGCTTCCTCGGTACCACCCTTGGTCAGGGTAATCTCAGTACCAACCTGATTATATTGATTGGTGGAATAATCCTTCTTGTACAGCTTGAACTTCGGCATATCGTCTTTAGCCGGAGCCCCCTGATCGAAGGTCTTGTTGATATTGAGCTGGTAGGTGAAGACGATGACTTTATCTTCCGGAGTCTTGCCAGTCGGAGAGTTTTCACCCTCGCCAGTGTAGTTCGGGTTGTTGGAGAACTCAAGGAAAGCCTTATTCGGGTTGCCATCATGGCCAATCACAGCGTTCTTGTTCAGCGTGGATTCATATTCAACAGTAAACTTGCCACCTTCAGCAACCGTGATCGCATCACCGTTAGCATCCTTAAGAGACTTGACATCGTTGATGGTGAGGGTGAACGTGCTATCAGCAGCGGTAGTAGTCGGGTTCAGAGTCAGGGTGTACTGGCTCGCCGGAACGACGGTTTCTCCATACTTGACAGTGAAACCAATAGCATCCGGATAAGTCAAACCAGCCGACTGGTTATCAGTAAAGACCAGCTTATAGGTCTTGTACGCCGCGAAATCATCCTTGTCCTCCGGCAAGGTGGCGGTCAGCTGGAACGGGACTTTATCGTTCACATCGTAATCGGCGGAATCCTGCCAGCCGCTCTTATCACCAGTGGAGTCGTTGACGTCCTTGACCTTCTTTTCGAGGGTCGGCTTGTCAGCCTTACGGGTGATGGTCACGTCTTCATTGCCAACAACCTTGACAATATACAGCGTCTGAGCATCATTACCGGTCACAGTATTATCTTTGTCCTTGGCCAGGTAGTAACCGGCAGGAACCTTTGTCAACGGAGCAGATGCAGTGAGATCGGAGCCATACTGAGTAGTCAGGTTTGCGAACTTGAGAATCTCGGCAAGTTTCGTCTGATCAGACTCTGTGCTTCCAATCTTGGCCAGCTTTTCAGCAGCTTCCGCAGCAGTCAGGTCCTTTCCCTGATCGCCTGCAGCATTAGTTACCTTAAAATCGGTACCAGCCTGGACGTTGCCAAGTGCACCGTTTGCGCCATAGGTACCAGTAAGAATCTGGTAGACAGAGTAGGTGTGGGTATCTCCGTCAGCGACCTGGATACCACCAGTTGGGTCAGCCGCCATGGCGGTGGAGGCACCGGCGAAACCGGTGACGGCCATCGCTGCGGTGGCTGCCACAGCGACGAGGCCTTTGAGAACCTTATTCATTGTTCTCCCTTTCTTTCTTGTTTGAAATCTTGAATCTTCAGTTATGTGTGTTCAGTTATTGCCTAGTGGGCATTGGGTCGCTACGCTACGGTCCAGCCCCCTTTCCCCTAGACGAGTTCATCATTGCCGCCTCCTGACCTTGAGGGCCATTCCAGCCGCAACAACACCTATCAACGCCACGGCCATCGCCGTCGCGTAAATCCATGAATCCCCTTCGCCGCCCGTAGCCGGCAAAATCGCCCCCGGCTGGTTCTCGATGCTGCCACCACTGACGGTGAACGAAGTCTCTGCGTTGTAAGCAGACGTACCAGTCGTGTTGAAGTTGTCGCTCGCGTACCAGTCGCCGACAATATTGCCGCCTTCCAGCGGGCCGATACGGAACTTGTGCGAAGTGGCGTCAAGGTCGTATCCGTCAGGAGCCTTGGATTCGACGAGTTCGTACTCGCCCCAGCCCAAGCCGCTGATCTTGAATTTGCCGGAGGCTCCATCCAAATCAACATATGCATCAGTCTGGGTAGAGCAATTGGCAACGCCGTTCTGCCTATCTACGCAGTCGGTGACCGTGCCAAGCGTGGCGTCCGAAGTGACATCGGTGTACTTGGCCACGCCATTATCCCAAGAGAAAGTCTTCGTCTGCTTGAGGGTCCACTCGGAACCGGAAAGCGGATCAGAATTGTTGGTATCCGAAGACACCTTGGTCCACGTCACGCTACCAGTCTTACGAGTGTTTGCAATCTTGTTGCCAGTGTTATCTGCGCCAAACGCCGGGCTCCAAGTAGCGGTTCCATTCTGGATGGTGATCGTGTACACCGTATCGGACACTTCGTAACCGTTCGGGGCGGTCTTCTCCTTCAGCTGGTACGTGCCACCCGCAAGGTCGGAAACCTTGAACTTGCCAGCAGCCGTGTCCTCATCCACCTTGGTGCCCGTGGTCTCGTTAGCCACGTTCATCACGCTGCCCTGAGTTCGCAGCACGGAGGCGACCGCGCGCTGCTCGTTACTGCGGGCGGCAACACGACGGCTGCTGTATGCTGCGGTGGAGGTGACGGCGCAACCCGAAGGAGCTGTGATCGAATACGACGGTCCGGCGGAAATCACCACAACATCGGGAAGCTCACTACCGTTGGTGAACTTGAAGTTGTCGCCTTCCTTTGGAATGTCGTCAGACGACCCCCTAGCCCCATACCACTTGCTGGTATCGCCGCTGATGTATTTGAATCCGAACTGGCTAGTCGAGTCAATCGCATTGCTACCCGTCAACGGAATCTTCGCATATGCATAGCTGTTGCAGGAGCCATCCATTTGCGTCATGTTGATGTCCGCCCAAACAGTGTCGTTCGTGGTCTGGTAATGCACCTTGACATTATCCGCGGGCCAGTTAGTTTGCGCCTGGAAGTAGAGCGTGAGGTACTGCTTGGCAATCACGTTCACCTTCAAAGTGAACGTCTGGTTGGAGTAAGCTTCCTTGGCCGTGATGGTAACGGGTTCTGAGGTCACGCTGTTCGCGGTCAAAGTGACGTTCGTGCCAATGCGGGCGCTCAGCGAGACGTTATTCGCGCTGGAGGTAGACCATGTAACAGTGTTGCCTGCAGGAGCCACAGAAGCAGTCAGATTGAGGGTCTTGCCCTTCTCAAGATTGATTGTGCCTCCATTGCTGTAGCCGTTGATCGACACGGAAGACACTATGGTCACGCCGGTGACATCGACGGTGAACGATGACTTGACCTTGTCATCAGCCGATGTAACGGTAATCGTGGTATGGCCACTACCGGTCGGGGTGACGGTACCATTCTGGTCAACCGATGCAACTGTGTTATCGCCGGACGACCAGCTCAGTTTGGCGCCGCTAATCGCATTACCATTCTGGTCGTAGGCAGTCGCAATAAACGTCTGCGAGGTGGTATCAGTGAACGACACGGATGTGACAGGTTTCCCGCTTGCATCCGTAATCGTAATGCTCTTGACTTCCGTACCGGACTGATCGTCGGTGACGGTCCATGTCTGCTCAGCAGTATCGCCATTCATCTTGGAAAGCTCCCACGTTGAACCGGCCAGCAACGTGTCTCCGTCAGTGCCGTCAACCTTCTGCCATGTAATCGAAGAACCCGTCTTCTTATTGACGATCTTGCCGCCAGTCAGCAGCTTGTCTGCATCTGCAGCGATTTTATTACCGGCGCTATCGAAAACGCTAACAATGGTACTCACAGCGTCAGTGGTGCTGCCAGTGTTGATCTGGTAAATATTGGTGTTTTGCGCGTAACCTTCGACTGTGCCGGATTCCTTAAGGAAGTAAGTGCCGTTCTTGGCGAGGTTGCCCAACTGGAACGAACCTTCCGCATCAGCATCATCGTTCCAACCGCCATCGGCGATGGTGGCAAGAGCGTTCGTGCCGTTTACCGCATCTCCCTTCTTGCCGTACACAGTCCAGCTGGTGCCGCCGAGAGCCTTGTGATCAGCGGTGTCATCCACCTTGTTCCAAGCGATCGCGGCACAGGAGGTGGTCATCTGCCCATACCAAGACAAATTATGACGCTCCTGGTCCATATCCACTGCAGAGGTGGAATATTCACCTTCGGCGTTGACAAAATTACCGTTGTCTGCGGTAACAACATTCTTGTTGTACATTTCGAAATCGCCGGTAGTCCACACACGACCATTGGTGGAGACATGCGACTGGAAGTTACCTGCAGCACCGGAATCGTTGCCCACTACCATAACGGAACCCATCCATGCGGCAGACGGATCATCGGTTACGTTGACGTTGTACCAGTCTTCCTTATCACCATGGTTCTGGTTCTTATACCAGCCGGTATTGATATGCCCCGACCCCTTACCGCCAAGGATGGTAAGAGAGTTGGTGTTATAGAAGTTCCACATCAGCTGGCTTGCGCGCTTGACATATTCCTGTCCGTGCGCGTTATTGTAGCGGTTCGTGCCTGTCGAATTCATCATGACGTAGCCGTCGGAGATATCAACGTCGTTCCATTTGAACTGCCATCCGTTACGGAACTCCACATCATTGCCATTACCGTTGATGTTGATGGCAACCGAAGCATTGTCGGAAATGTTCTTGAAGTTGAACACCACGCCGGCATCACCAATGTTGTTCAGCAACGACGCATCCAAATTGAACACCTGCAACTCGTTTTTGCCGTTGCCAGTCAGCGTGATTTCCGTCTGACGCGAATTGCTCTGAATATCGAACCGGTAAACGTTGTCTGTGTAAGTGTTGTAGCTGTACGAATAACGAGAACCTGTGTAATTATCCTCATTGCCTTTCGTAACAGTGTTGCTGGAGGAAATCTTCGCGAGCTTGCCGGACAGCGTGGCCACATAATTCTTATATGCGGAATACGTGTAATCCGAACCCGTCGAAGGATTCTTCACTCCGGGAATAACAGTGTTGTTCTGATTCCAATTGACTTTGCCGTCGCCACCCATGGCATATACGGAATACTGCTCGCCGTTCTTCCAGTTGTTACGGCTTTGCACTGTGGTTTGGGCACCCGCAATGTTCGCATTGAACTTATGATCATTCGTCTCACCGGTAGCGTCATTTCCCGCTCCGGTCCCAAGCCAGCTGGAACCCTGATTGGAGTTATCGGTCCAGCCTTGGGCGCCACCGAACCAATTCAACTCGGAATTGGTGCTATTGCCGCCGACCGAAAGCACCGTTGAACCGTCCTTCGGGCGGAACTGCGAGCCAAAGCCGACGATACCCCAGCGGAAACCACGCGAACGATTGAATGTGCCGTCCTTATTCCAGATATTCCAAGCCCGCTTCATCGGGTGGAGCAGAAGCTTGCCATTCACAGCAGTCAGGCCTTCGGCCTCAACAGCATAGGTGCCTTCCGGGGCGTTGTCGATATTCGAGGAAGTGATGCCGGTCTTCTTGCCGCCGACATACATATCGCCGCCAACAAACGTGGCAATGCCCTCATCGTTACCGCTACTGGAAGTCTGATCACCTAATGGTTCTGTAGTTGGCGTACAAATCGCGCCATTGTTTGCGCTTTCGTCCGCTTTGGCATTGTAGGTGGGGAGGAGGGAAGTTACTGCTACGGTGGCCATCATGGCTACCGCTATGGCGGCGGCGGTCAGGGAGCGGGTACGCGAAAGCGCGCAACCGGTTGCCGATCGCGTTCCTGCATAGTGTCGTGGTGCGTTGCCGACACCATTACGCCATTGCCTCATCTTGTCCCCTATCCGCAAAGTGTTCACCCTTCTGAGCCCCTCAACTCGAGGGTTGATATCCTTTGCATAATGCCGTTATCACTTCTGTTTTACGTATAGCTTCTGCGCTGTTCCCATCTCCGGCAACACAGCCGGAAACCTCTGTTTTCCCTTTTTCTCTGACCTACGGTTCAATATGATAACCTTTGCAGTTATGAAAACAAAATGAAACAGAAAGAACCCACACCCCCTCCCCCGATACGTTTTTTCGTCCCCTCTCACGGGGACAACGCTTTAAAGCCTGATATTCAAAGGTTTGTCAACGATTGCAAAATCAAAAACACATGCTGATCATTGAATGAAATTCATCATTCATCAGCCCCCGATTGGCGTGTCATGAAACACATCACTGCAAATTGTTTCATTTTTTCCTGAAAACGTATGCCACACACCGTGACTACAGTGGGGGTATCCCCTACCAATCCACCCCGGGCTATCACAATCAGCCCGTCGGCATTGACGGGCTGCAGAAGGACAATGAGACTCGGCTCTCAGCGGCCAGTGCCATACACGGAATCGGTGCCACGCAGCACGAGCTGGGCACGCACAATCTCATGCGCGTTCTCGAGCGGCTCACCTTCGATGAGCTTCATGGCCTTCTGCGCGGCCGCGCGACCCATCGCATACGGATCCTGGCGCATGGTGGTCAGGTTCACAGTGTCGGCGTACGGCGAATCGTCGAAGCCGATAATCGAATAGTCACTCGGCGTGTGGTGGCCGTAACGTTCCAAACGCAACACCAGCGGAATCGCCATCATATCCATCTGGCAGCAGATCGCGTCCGGGAACTCGTCCAACGCAAGCAGCGCGGTCAACGCCGAGTCGGCGAAGGTCTTGCCACGCGGCACAGAGACGACGCGCCACTTGAAGTCATGGGAGGCCTCCATCGTCTTGCAGGCGCGGATGAAGCCCTGTCCTCGCGCATCGATGGAGGAATTAATGGAATCGACCGCATCGGAGCACACGTACACGATATTCTTGTGCCCCAGATTGATCAGATGCTGGGCGGCGGTGAACATGCCGTCCTCATCGTCGATGGAGATGGTGGCGTCGAAGCCGTTTTGCGTCGGCGTATTGATGCCGATGATCGGCACGTGGATGCGTTTGAGCTGCTGGATTTCCTTCGGATCCACGCCGAACGACGTTACGAATACGGCGTCCACGTTGCGGCGGACGGGCAGATTCGTGAAGAATTCCTTGCGATTCTCGGCCGTGTCGACATGCTGGAACAGCGATACGTCATACCCGGCATTATGCATGACGGATTCGATTCCAGCGAACACTTCCGTATTGAACCAGCTAGTGATCTCTTCATTCATCAGCATCGCCACACGGTACGATTGGCCCGATTTCAACGATGTCGCGGAACGTGAGATGTTGAAATCAAGCTTGTCGGCAGTTTCCAGCACCTTGCGGCGCGTACGTTCGGACACCAGTTCCGGCCGCGTGAACGCGCGCGATACCGTGGAAATCGACACACCCGCGGCCTTGGCCACCTCGCGAATGCCTGCTCTATCCATCTCTCAACCCCTTTGCGGTTTCTGCATCATAATCACAAACGTTCCCAGCCTTGGAAACACTTGCCCGAGCGGCAATGCTCTCCCATATTGCTACTATTATACTGCGAACGTTGTCAAAAATCACGCTAATGTTGCACCAATAGCACAAAATATCAAAATAACTGGATAAGCCGCGTAAAAAGCCCACTTCGTCCACTGCCGCTTATAACCCAACTCGCCGTTGTAATAATGCACGAATGCAACGCCAATGCCAGGCATAATCATCATCACCGCGCCAAACAGGCCGGCAGTGAACATCATCGAATTCTCATGCTGGCGCATCAACGTGAAAATCAGCACGAAACCAAGCGTCACCGCGCCGACGCTCATCATATGCTGGCGCAGGCCGACGCGCAGCAGCAGATCCCACAACAGTCCGATCAACACCAGACCGACCGACAACACAATCTTCATTGACTTCTGGTAGCGCGCCGCCACCCAATCCAACACGACAAGCACAACGAACGCGATGAACAGACCGAAAACAGGGTTCTGCGAGCCAAAATCGAAAGCCTTATGCGACGTGCAGAGGTCGTACGGCACCTCACACACCACGGCGAGGATGAACAGCCGTAGACCATACGCGACGCGACTATGTGTTTCACGGAAACCCTGCACCAGCAGCCACGCGTAGATCGGAATGGCGAACCAAGATATGACCTCGCTTAAGACCATCGCCGTGAGCGACGTCATATTATTGACGTCGGAACCGAAAAACAGCGGCACAATGGTGGTGCTACCAGCTGACAGAGCCAACGCCACAGCGCCGATGACCTTGAGCTGGAACACCGTCAGTCCGCGGTGCTTCTTCTTGGTACGGCGAGCGCCGCCGAATCCGATCTGTTCAATCGAATCAGCTCCAGCACCCTGCTCGGCGTAGCTTTCCATATGTCCTCCTCAGTTCCGCATACGGCCTTTCGTGCGCCCAAGACGCCCAGTACGCCCAAGACGCAACCTACGCGCGTTTCACGCGTTCAGCACGAATTTCAGCAGACCGTCGTAGTCGGCACCGGTAAACGAACATACCGCATGCTCCGACTTGGGCGGGTCGCTCATCGGCGAAATTTCCGTACGGAAGTATGCTGCGTCGAGACCGGCGGAATTGGCTCCGATAATATCGTTTGCTTCATCGTTGCCCACCATGAGCGCGTTTTTTGCGATTACGAACTCGCGGTCGAGAGCCAGCATGTACAAGTCGCGGGCAGGCTTGCGGATTTTCTCTTCGCTGGAGATAATCACGTCGTCCAGTACGTTCGCCAAGCCGGTCATTTCCAGTTCGGGGCGAGTATAGCAGGCTTGTGCGTTGCTTAGCAGCGCCACGACGACGCCGGCCTCCTGCAATGCTTCGATCATGTCGAGTGCGCCCGGATACAGGCGGATCATGCTGGTGCTGCCCTGCCGGAACGCCCATGCGGCTTTCAGCGCGGCTTGCGGCAGTGCCAGTTTCTTTTCAGCCTCCTCACTACGGTTCATCAGCAGCGACCGGTAGACCGGCAGGATATCGAATTCATCCCATCCGTTACGGACGATTGCACGATCGGCTTGATGGACCATTTCGCGGGCCTCAAGTTTTTCGAAGCGTTCGCGCATTTCGTCGACCGATTCGTAGTCGGCACCCAGTTCGCAAACGCAGTCATATAGCGCCTGCCAGGCGGTTTCGCTCTGTTCGTCTGTACGAATGTCGATCAACGTCCCGTAGAGGTCGAAAAATACCACTTCATATCGTGGATTATGAGCTCCGGCTCCCACTTCTCGTATCCTTTCTGGTTTTCCGGCCCCATTGCCGTATCTGTTACGGCAACCGCAGCTTTGCGGTCGCCGTTTTGTAGCTTCCCTACTGAGAGTATTACTGCAACCGCCAGATTGCAAACGTATGCGGTGGAACAATCAAATAATCGCCATCACCTGCGCTCACATTGCCTTCCACCGGACTGACGGACGAGCCGAGACCACACCAGTATCTCCGTATTCCGCCAATCGGTTCCAAACCCGTTACGGCCACGTCAATAACGCCGACGTGTCTGCCTGGATTGGCGGCCATCAGATAATCGCCGACGCGGAACACGAGTTCGTCGCCTTCCGTATCGACGATATTGCGATTGCCGTCGAACCACTGTGGATCAGACTTGCGCAATGCAATCAACTTCGCGTAATACTCAATCAAATCGCGCTTCTGCCATGCACGGTTCCAATCGAGCCAGTTAAGCTCTTTGGCGGAATCGTAAGAATCAGAGCTGCCGAATTTGGTACGTGCGAACTCCTCGCCGGACAGCATGAACGGGATGCCAGCGGAGGTAAGCGTGATACCCACAGCCAGCTTGTTGGCGTCCATCACGTCGGTCAGCGCGGCCGCAATCTGCGGACCGACACCGGCCAGCCCTTCCGCCGAGAAATCGGCGTCATACATGACTTTTGGCACATCCACGGTATTTTCGTTAACGCCTTCGGCCACGGTGCTGCCCAACGAACCAGCCGCAAAGCTCGCGCACAACTTGTCCCACAGCGTGAGGTCGTCGTGCGCGGACACGTATTGAATGACCTGGCCTGCCACTCCTTCCGAATGTTTGCCGCGACGCCACGCGTCCACGGCCTCACGCGCAGCCGCTACGTTCTCGTGCATGCCACCGTTCACATAACCCGGGCGGTCCGAGAAGAACACATGGCCCTTGATGGTGTCTCGCGTGGTGTCGCAGAAGTGGCCGATGCGACTGTCAAGCTTCGACAGGCCTGACTTGTCAGCCAGCACGGTGTCGCTGGGCAGCGGCGCGGTGGCGCCCGCGGACCACGGTTCGCCGTACATGAGAATGTCGCGTCCACGGCCGGGAATCTCATCCAGAGCAGCACGAACGGCATTCATGGTGTCCACGTCGATCAGACCCATCAGGTCGAAACGGAAGCCGTCCATGTGGTATTCGCGCGCCCAGAACGTCACGGATTCCACGATGAACCGGCGGAACATCTTGCGTTCGGTGGCCATATCGCAGCCGCAGCCGGATCCGTTGGCCAGCGCGCCGTTGGGCTTACGGCGCAGGAAATAGTCCGGCACCGACCGCTCAAACCAATTATCGGGCGAGAACATGTGGTTGTAGACCACGTCCATGATCACTTTGATGCCGGCGTTGTGCAGCGCCTGCACCATCTGCTTCACTTCGCGGATGCGCACCGACCCGTCGAACGGATTGGTGGAATACGAGCCTTCCGGCACGTTGTAATTGACCGGATCGTACCCCCAGTTGTAGCGATCGCAGGTCTCTTCGTCCACGGAACCGAAATCGTAAATCGGCATGAGCTGCACCGCGGTGACGCCAAGTTTCTTGAGATATGCGATGCCCGTGGGAAAGTCGGGATGCCCGTCCAGAGACGTACCGTCGTCGGTGAACGCCAGATACTTGCCCCGATGCGATTCGGGGAAACCGCCGGCGGGATCATTGCTGAAATCGCCCACATGGGTTTCCCAGACCACCGTCTGCGCAAGCGGCACGTCCGGCATATGGTCGCGGTACCAACCATCCGGATTGGTGCGGCTGAAGTCCACGACCATGCTGCGCCGGCCGTTCACACCGGCCCCGCGCGCCCACGGGTCGGCGATGCGGTCGACGGAACCGCAATCGCGTTCGATCAAAAAGTCGTAATACACGCCGTGCATGTTGTCGGCGAAATCGTACGTCCAGGAACCATCGGATTCCGGACGCATCGTGTACTGTCCAATCAGAGCGTCGCCGCTTTCCCCCATGGAGCCACGCGAGAACAGTCTCAGGGTCACCTTCTGTGCGGAAGGAGCCCAGAGAGCGAACTGGGTGCCGGATTGAGCAACCACGGCACCCAGAGGCCGTTCCAAACAAAGCGGGAACGGTTCGGCGACGCTCGTGTTCGGCTGTGCAAAGTTGTCTACGAGCGTCATTATTGCGTTACCTTTCCGTCAGCCCTTCACGGAGCCCGACATGGACTCCTGATAGAAGCGCTGCATCACAATGAACAGGATGGCGATCGGAACGGAGATCACGACCGCGGCCGCGGCGAAGCGGGCAAACCAGTTCTGGATATATTCCTTCTGCAGCATGAGCCACAGGCCCAATGCCACGGTGTAGTTGGATTGCGTACGGCAGATCACCTTGGCCATGACAAAGTCGAGCCACGGGGTCAGGAAGCCGATGATGGCCTGGTAGACGATCATGGGCTTGCAGATCGGGATGATGATCTTATGGAACACCTGGAAACGGGTGCAACCGTCGAGCAGGGCGGCTTCGTCCAGCGAGGTCGGAATGGTGTCCATATAGCCCTTCATCACGTAGAAGCCAGCGCCGGAACCGGCGGAGTACACGAGAATCAACGCCACGGTAGTCATGGTGCCGCTTGACAGGCCCAAGGCCTTCAAGATGAAGTAGATGGCGGTGACGGCCATGATACCCGGGAACATGCCAAGAATCAGCACAACGTTCATGAAAGTCTTGCGCACACGGAAACGCATACGGCTCATGCAGTATGCCACAGAGAGCACGAAGATCAGAGAAATCGCACAGGTGAAGCAGGCGATGATGAACGTGGTGCCGAACATCTTCGGGAAGTCCAACACGTTGCGGTCGGTGAACAGCACCCTATAGTTGTCCAGAGTCCACTCCTTCGGGAAGAAGGAGCTGGTGTACGGGGCGGTGTTCTTATTGAACGACTCCGCGAACACCCATACGATTGGGACGAGCCAGATGACGGCCAGAATGGCCAGGAACAAGTGGGCGAACACGTCGCCGGTGATACGGCGGATCTTCTGGTCGTGCAGAAGGCCGTGGCTTTCCACTTTGGCTGCGGAATGCTTGTTGCTCATCGGAATGCCTCCTCATTCTTATAGGAGCCGGAATTGCGGTAGGTGATCAGCGAAACGATGGCCAACACGACGAAGGTCATGATGCCGATCACGGCACCGAGATTGTAATCCTGCTTGTCCACGGTCAGCTTGTACAGCCAGGTGATAAGCAAATCAGTGGAGCCTGCGGAATCGCCCAATGGCGTAGGATCGCCGCCGGACAGCAGGTAAATGACGTTGAAGTTGTTCACATTGCCCGTGAAGGTGGTGATCAGATACGGGGTGAGCACGAAGATAATGTACGGCATGGTGATCTTAGTAAAGATCTGCCACCAGTTGGCACCGTCGATCTTCGCCGCCTCATACTGATCGGCCGGAATGTTCTGCAGAATACCGGTGATCTGCATGATGGTGTACGGGATACCGACCCACAGGTTGATGATGATCACGGTGACGCGGGCCCAAGTGGCGTTGGTGAAGAACGGCAACGGGCCGTCAATCCAACCCCACGTCTGCAGCATGCGGTTCACCGCACCCTGCGGCTGGAGCATGGTGTGCATGACCAGCAGAGACACGAACTGCGGAACGGCGATGGACATGGAGAAGCAGGCACGCCAGAAACCCTTGAAGTGGGTGGTCTTGCGATTGATGATCATAGCCACGAACATGCCGAGGAAGAAGTTCAGGAAGGTGGCGAAGAAGGCCCAGACCAATGTCCACACCAGCACACGGACGAACAGTCCGGCATTGACGGTGCCGCCGCTGTTGGAGAAAACCTTGGCGAAGTTCTCAAAGCCGACCCAGTGAAACAGCACGAGGTGCTTGTGGTCATAGCTGGTGAATGCCATTGAAATCATGAAGATCAACGGCAGCACGGTGAACACGACGATGCCCAGCGTGGGCAGGAACATCAGCAGAACGTGCGCCTTGGCATCGAGCAGCTCGCGGACATCGTCCATGAAGCTCGGAGCCTTGCCGTTCTCCTCGAGCAGCACCTGGGACTTGTATGCAGAGCGCACGGACATGACCCACAGGCCGATGAAGGCAGCGGTGATAACCAGAGTGGCGACACCGTACAACAGGATGACCACGGAACGGTCAGGTTCGGTGTAGACCCAGAAGCCGTCGACCAGCTTCTTGCCGCCTGCATTGGTGCCCAAGGTCGGCAACTTGGAAAGATAGTCCACACCATTGATTGCCATGAACACGAAGTATGCGATTTCCAGCGCCAGCATGGCAATGCCCTTGACATACTGCTTGCGCACGATATCGCCAAGACCAAACACCACTGCGGAAAGCTTAGTGAACAGGTCACCACGCCGGAACGCCGCCCTTACCGTGTAAGGCGACGGAGAAACATAATCAGCACCCTGCTTCCGAAGGCGCTTCATCTCCCG
>ENA-OPSW01000732-OPSW01000732.1-human-gut-metagenome-genome-assembly--contig:-NODE-732-length-25285-cov-3.842132_pt1 | contig 25285 bp, 28 predicted proteins | sample MGYA00241463_ERZ501918 | MGnify/ENA primary metagenome ERZ501918 (study PRJEB25962, sample SAMEA2042443) | human gut metagenome | biome: human gut; feature: human-associated habitat; material: faeces... | reverse complement strand
ATTACCGTTCCTGTAAGAATATCGCCTTCTTCTATTTTTTTCATAGATTCTTCCAGTTCTTTTTCATAATCTTTCATTGACTCCGCCATGATATTCCGTTCTCCTTTACTTTTTTTTTATTATATTATAACACCAAAAATAAAAAAAGCCCCAAAATAGGGCTTTATAAACGAGGAGTGCCCCGGCAGTGGTTTACCGGGGCGATTATTATGAAAAAATTTATGTGTAATGAAGAACATTACAACGTCTGTTTTGTGTAGCTCTTTCGAACTGCACTTATCATATCAATTAATTATGAACATATTATGAACAAGTAATGAATCTTTCGTGTATTTGCACAAATTTCAATATTTATCTCATATTTTTTTATAAAATTACTACATATTCTTTTTTCACATAGATTTTTCCATTTGTTTATTTTATATAATTTATTTTCTTCTATTTTTATTTCATTTATTTTTTCAATTAATTCTTCAATAGAATTTATTTCTGTACAATTTATTTCTTTTTCTACATATTCAGTTTCATCTAATTTAATAAATTCTAATTTATTTTCATTTTTAGTAATTTCTCCAACTACCATTCCGTGTTCTCCTAATTCGTCAAACCCTAATGATATTGTTGAACCTGGATAGATAATTTTTTTATTTGGTTCAAAATTTGTTTTATGAATATGTCCTAATGCCACATAATTAAATCCTTTATTTTCTAATATTTTTTCATTCATGGAATTATATTGCATTTCTTCTAAATTCGCACCATTTAATGTTCCATGTATTATTAATATATTTATTTTTTCTGGATTTTCTATTTCTATATTTTCTATTCCTGAATTTGTACAATAAAAATCATCAAATCCATATCCATATATATCTGCATCCTCTGTTTCTATTTTTTGAATATTTGAATTAAATATATATACATTTTTATTCCAATCAAAATTATTATAATATGATTTTTTTAAAATTGGATCATGATTTCCTGGTGTTATAAATATTTTTGTATTTTCTATTTCTTTAAATAAATTATTTATATATTCTATTGTTGATTTTCTTATATATTTATGCTCATATAAATCTCCCGCTATAAATAAATATTCTATTTTATTTTCTTTTATATATTCAATTATTTTTTTGAATATTTTTCTTTGTTCTAATCTTCTTTGTTCCCCTAAATTTCCTTTGTCTGATAATGTTGCAAATGGAGAATCAAAGTGCATGTCTGCTATATGTACAAATTTCATATTTATTTCTTCCTTTCTTTTTTCTTGTTATATTATTTTATATTATTTTATTTTTTTTTTCAATACTTTTACGAATATTTTTTCGTTTTTGAACACCTGAGATCGCTTTTTTTCCGTGCAATTTTGCACACTCGAAATCGCTTTTTTTCTGTGAAAAATGCAACAAAAAAAACTCATACAGTCTAAAACTATATGAGTTTTTGGTTATTATTAATCATCCATTGGTCCAAATAATTCATCAAATTTAGCTTCAAGTTCTTTTTGTAAATCATATGAGTCTTCATCATTTTCTTGTTGAACATTTGCAGTTTTTACATCTGATACAGGTGAAACATCTTCAAACATACTATCTAGCGATGATACTCCCTGTTTTTTCTCAACATTACTATTATTATTATTAATTGCTCCAACTGTAGCAAGTGGTTTCTCTTCTTTTTTAGCTGGTGTTTCATCAAATAAATCGTCTAAAGACTCAACTTTAAGATTCTCAGCTTGTTTCTCAGTTGTATCTTCTACCCAAGGATTATATGGATTGAATTTTCTCCATGTTCCTCTGTCAAGTTCTTCAATATCATTATGACTTACTTTTACTTTGTCTAGTGAATTTACCATATCTCTGTGTTTAAAATAATAAAATTTATTTGCTTTTACAGGTTTTATTCCTTTTTCAAAAATAATACATAAATCATTATCCATTCTTCTTAATTCATCTGGTGTCATCAACGCTCTTGCCATTACTTGATCTGATGTACTTTGACCAGTTCTAAAATATTGTTTGTCTCTACTTACTGATATACTATCTCTTTCAATTGTTTTTTCACCAAGTGCTTTTGAAAAATATTCAACTGTTTTATATGAGTTACTTCCTAAAAATAAATGTGTATCACAGTTACCTATTATTGTTTCATATGATTTTTCATATATTGCTTCTAATTGGTCTAAGTTCTGTAGTATTACACTAAATGAAATTTTTCTACTTCTTGATGTTGATATCTTTTTATCAAAATCAGGTATTTTTCCTATATTAGCAAACTCGTCTAATATAAAATATGTTGGTACCTTTAAAGCTCCTCCATTATCATCAGCATAATTATATAATTGCTGAATCATTTGTGAGAAGAATATTGTTAATAAAAAGTCATATGCTGTATGTGTATCTGATGATATTACATAAACTGCTGTCTTTTTGTTTCCTATTTCTTCAAAATCAATTGTATCTGTTGATGTTAATTCTGCTATTTCTTTTGAATCAAATTTTCCTAATTTTGATTGCAATGTACTTAGTATTGAACTATATGTTTTTTCTGGTGCAATCTCTATAGATTTATAGTTCATTCTAGCAGGATGGTCATATGGTAATTTACTTATTAATTCTGTAAGCAAGTTACTTCCTCCATTTGAGTTTGCCGCTCTTACTAATTCTGCACAACTTGCTAAATTTTGTTCTTCCTCTGGTCTTGTTGCCATTAAATAATATATCAAAGCTTTTAATAACATTTCTGCCGAGTCATCCCAGAATGGGTCTGAACCTCCACCATCTGTTTTTTGTCCTTTTACAATTGTATTTGCAATAACGTCTACATCTATTTCTGATGTTATATGATGTAATGGATTATATCCATCACTGTTTTGTGGTTTTACTAAATTTAATACTTTTATTTCATATCCATGTGACTTTAAATATCCTGCTGTTTTATCATATAATTCTCCTTTAGGGTCTGTAAATACATATGATCCTAATAGTTGACATGCATTAGGAATTGAATATGATGCTGATTTACCAGAACCAGAACCTCCGACTACTAGTACGTTTACGTTTCCTCTCTTATCTACTGGTAAATAGTTATTTTCTGCTAATACTATTCCTTTTTTATTATTCAAAACTGTATATTGTTCTCCATTTTTGCTCCAGTCACTTGAACCATGTTCAAAATCTGTATACTCGTTTTTAGGTGCAGACCTAGCAACTCCTACTATGAAAAATATCATAAATATTATTGAAAATACTCCAAGACATTTTAAATATGAGGTCATATACCCATTATTTATTATTGACCCTAATGCCTTAAATGGATTCTTCATCGAGTCTGCAAATATGCCTAATTTTCCAAGTGAACTTCCTTCTGGTACGGGCATATAATATGCATTAACTAATGGCACAATTAATACTATGGCTATAAATAGCCATAGTATTCCAAATAGTATAAAATATTTTTTATTTTTTCTTATTGCTCCTTCTACCTTGTAGTTCATATATAAATCACCTTCTCTTTAGTTACAATTATATTCTAATGTGTAATATCTTCGCTCTTCTTTACTTTATTAGGATTTTTTCCAGGATATGCTTTTATAGATACATATTCACTAGTCTCGTTTATTATTTGTCCATTTTCTCTTAATGAACTTATTAAAGATATTGAAGGCTTAGCTCCATTTATCTTTGCATCTAATCCTTTTTCTTTGCTTTTTTTGCCACAAATGCAATAATCTAGTCTTACCTTATCATCTTTTCCTGCAGCACTTCCTATTTTTTTTCCATTTACTGTGCTATTTACCATAGTAAATTGCCCTCCTTAAACTTTACCATCATCATCCCTTACTTCAAAAGCGAAATAAGATTTGTATGGCTTTAATTTACATCTGCCCTTTACTTTATCTTCATTTTCATCATAATAAAGTCTAGGTTTTAATTCTTCTGTAGTTTCAGGATCTATAACACATATGTCTCTTTTCATATTTGGTGTATAGTTAAATTCTTTAAATTCCTGTTCTTCTTCTGAATATAATGTATTAAACTTAAATGGTGTTGGTGTTTTTGATATCCTAACCTCGTCATCAATTAGTATTCCTGAGTTTATTACAACATTTTCTTTTCCGAATGATAATATTACTAATTGATTTCCATTTGGTTGTGGCTCGTCAACATAAAAGGTTTTTCTACGATTTTCTCCTCTTATTTCTTCTGTGAAATCTAATCTTTCAACAGTATACTTGGGATAATCTTTTAAAAATTCCTTTTTTGTTTTGTTTATTTGATAAATTACTGTATTTACTCCTTTTGGATCTGTTATGCTAAAATGTTTTCCTTGTAACATCTCCATGTATATTTACACCTCATTCCTATGATTTAATCCATAGCTTATCTTATGTTTACGAACTCACATACTTAATTATACCCTGTTTAATGCCATTTGTCAATACTTTTGCTGATATTTCAGTGTTTTACAATATTTTATTATAAGTTCTAAACCCTTCTAGGATTAAATTTTGATATTTCTTTTAATTTTTTAAACATTTCTTTTTCTTCGTTTGTTAACTTTTCTGGAACTACAATTTTTATTTGTGCTATAAGATTTCCTCTATTACCATTCTGCATTTTATACCCTTTTTCTGGTATTGTTATAACTTCTCCTGACTGTATACCACTAGGGATTAATACTGCTGTTTTACTATCATCTATCGAATTAATTTTTGCTTTTGTTCCTAATGCCGCTTCCCATGGTGAAATTGGAATTGTAGTATATAAATCATATCCTTCTAATTTGTATTTTTTTCCATTTTCGATATTTATTTTTATATATAAATCCCCATTTTTTCCACCATTTTTTCCTTGTCTACCTTGTCCAATTAGCCTTATTTTTTCTCCATTTTGTATACCTTCTGGAACTTTTAATGTTATTGCTCTTGGTTTTCCCTCTAAATCATTTAACACAATTTTTTTCTCAGCGCCATAGAACCCATCTTCTATTGTTATATTTATTTCTGTTTCTATGTTTTCACCTTTTACTGGTGGTAGTTTGCTTTGAGCAATCTCCTCTTTTATATTACTATTCCCAAAAAACATTCCAAAAAATTCACTTGCCACTTCTCCTGATGTTCTTTGCTTGCTTTTTCTCTTTTTATACCCTATATTATAATTCCATGTTCTGTCATATTTTCTTTTCGTAGTTGGATTTGATAATATTCTATATGCTTCATTTACATCTTTTATTCTTTCTTCTGCTAGTTTATTTCCTACATTTACATCTGGATGATATTTCTTGGCTTGTTTTCTGTATGCTGTTTTTATTTGTTCCTCTGTTACTTTACTACTTTCTAGTTCTAATATTTTGTAATAATCTTTGAATTTCATTTGACGTCCTCCCAAAAATAATTGGTATCCGCATTATATCAATTTTTGAAAAAAAAATCTATACTTTTTGACAAATTTCAAAAAATTTCATTCCATTTGAAGCTTTTACTAAAACAACATCTCCTTTTTTTAATTCTTGGTTTAACTTTTCCACAATTTCTTCATTATTGTTCATAAAATATGTCTTAATATTACTATGCTTTTTTACTTCATCTATTATATATTTTGAGTTTTCACCTGCACAAATTAATATATCTATTTTATTTTTTACAACTTCTTCTCCTACTTTTCTATGCAATTCTTCTGTATATTCTCCTAATTCAAACATATCTCCTAAAACTGCAATTTTTCTTTTTCCTGTGTGTTTTGATAAAAATTCCAGACTTACTTTCATTGACTCAAAACTTGCATTATATGCATCATTTATAATCAATGCTCCATTATCTAGCTTTTTCATATCCATTCTTTTTTGTGTTAATTCAAAACTTGCAATTCCTTGCTTAATTTGTTCATATGTTATTCCTAACACTTTTCCAACTGTCATCGCACATAATGCATTATATACAAAATGTGTTCCCCCTACTGGAACATGAATTTTTATTTTTTCTAAATCTGCTATTGCAGTAAAATCACTACTTTCTTCTTCCATCTTTATGTCTTTTGCTTCTATCTCGCTTTCATTTTCTAAGCCAAAAGTATGTATCTCAAATTTTCCTTTATTTTCCTGATACCAATTATGTAATAAATCATTATCATTATTAATAATGATTTTAGGAATTTTCATTCCTTCTAATATTTCTAATTTAGCTTTTAATATGTTTTCTCTTGAACCTAAATTTCCTATATGTGAAGTTCCAATATTTGTTATTACTGCTAATGTTGGTTTTGCAATATTAGTTAAAAGACTTATTTCTCCAAAGTGGTTCATTCCCATTTCAACAACTAAAGCTTCGTGTTCTTTTAATTTTAGTATTGTTAATGGTAATCCAATATTATTATTGTTATTTCCTTCTGTTTTTAAAGTCTTATATTTCATATTTACTACATTTGCAATTATATCTTTTGTACTTGTTTTTCCCACACTGCCTGTTATTGCTATAACTGGTATATTATATAAACTCCTTTTATATTTAGCAATTTCATATAATGCTTTTAAAGTATTTTCTACTTTTATAATTGTTTTATTTGAATATTTTTCCATTTCTTTTTTACTTATTTCTATATTTTCGATAATTACTGCTTCTGCACCATTATCTAATGCTTGTTTCCAAAACTTACTTCCATCAAATTTTTCCCCTTTTATTCCTATGTAAATATCTCCTTCTTTTATTGTTCTTGTATCTTTAGAAAATTCATTACATTCAAGCTCTTCTTTGCCTATAACTAATTCTCCATTTGTAACTCTCAATATATCTTTTATTTTCATTTTCATCTCATTCCTTCCTTCTAATTTTTCTTATTATATTACTTATCAGACTCTTTTGCAACAAAATAACCGGTACTAAACTCAAAAATTCAAGTTTAATACCAGTTTGTTGCTTATCTAAAAACTATTGATTTTCAACAGCTCTATTTGCAATTTCTATAGCTTTTGAAACTATACTTCCACATGTTTTAGATGATACATTTTCCCAACTTCCGCCATCTTGTTTTACTTGATCATATACACCTAATTCTTTTGCGATTTCTGTTCGTAAGTTTTCAGATATTAATTTGTTACTTCTAGACATTGTGAAGTCTCCTTTCAAATTTATCTGTATTACGGACCGTTTTTTGAAAAAGTTATTTGACTTTTTCACTATTATTGTATGCGTTTTTTCTTTTTTTATTTTTGAAATTTTTGTTAATTATTCTGTAAACGTACCATTTTCTGTATTAGTAACAATTAAAATATCTTCTTCTTCTCCAGTTTCTGCATTGATATAAGCAATAAAATCCATATCATCAATTTTTCCTTTAAACTCATAGCAAAATTTTTCAGTTTTCCATTCCGTAGGGATTATAGCTAATTTTTCACTAGTAATTTGAGCCTTATTGGTCAATTTTGTTCTAGCATCTTCAATAGAAATTTTTGTTGTAGGAATATTTCTTTCATAATGACAATTCAAATACCCTGTTGTTTCTAAACCTATAATCTCACCATCATCAAGCGCTATTTTTACTTTTATTAAATCAGGATATATTATTACATTATTTTGATTATATGCATAATTAACGGTTATAAAACCATTTTCTTTTAAATAATAAGTTTCTTGCATATTTCCAAATCCTTTATTAGCAAGATATTCCTTTCCTTTTTGAACAGCCTCTTGTTCAGGAATATTCTCCTCTGAAACCTCCCTGTTATAATTTAAGAATACAACATGTCCTCCTTTTTTAGATACTGATAATCCTATAGTTTTATCACTATTTGTAATAATTTCGAATCTATAAACCGGAATATTACCATTTTCAACATAGCCATTATTTTTTGTATTTTTAATTATATCCTTTCCTATAAATTCTTCTGCTATTTTTTTAGCCGCTTCTTCATCAATATCATCTCCTGTTAATCCCTTTTTTTCAGCACTTGTTATATGTTCTGAAAAAGCACCATCATAAATTAATCCAGTAAATTCATGAAAATTCTCTTCTACAACATCAAAAGTACTAACCTCACTTATATCAGCTCCCTCTTGATTTTTCATTAAATCTGACCATTTTATAGTTCCATTATTTAGTTCATCAGCCATTTCGTTTAATGTGTTTGACAAATCATTGCAGTAATTATATAATTCTTTAATTTTTTCTATATCTTCGTCAGTCAATTCATTTCCCTCAATATTTTTTCTTGATAAAAAATAACTATATTCACTAACTTGATTTAAGAATTTTTCTGTATTTTCTAGTTCCTGACTTTCTATTGGCAACATTCCCAAATATGACTGAGCCATATTGGCCTCTCTCCACACTTGTGTTAAAATTTCAGCACCATGTTCAGCTGATTTTGATATCATAGCTTTTGCTAAATATGTTTTTACATTTTGCACATATTCAACAACTTGATAAAAAGCCATATTATAATCATTTTCTTTAGTTGTTGCATATGCCTTTTTCTGATTAAAAAGATTATATCCTAATATTACCGCTGTAATTACTGCTATCACCGTAAAAAAAATCCAAATTTTACTTTTTTTCATTATTGACCTCCCTTTCTTAATATTTTGGTTTTTTTTCCAAAAAATATACAAATTATTTTTACTTTATGATAAAATAAACAAAAAATATCTTGAGGAGATTAATCATGAGAAAAATAATGATTTTTTATGCATCATATGGTGGTGGCCATTTAAGTGCTGCTCGTTCCATAAAAGAAAATATTGAAGCAAATTATAAAGATGTTGAAGTAATGCTTGTTGATTGCATGTATTACGTTAATAAATTTTTTGATAAAGTAACAACAACAGCATATTCTGAAATGGCAAAAAAAATTCCTCAAACCTGGGGGAAAGTATATTGGCATGCGCAAAGTGGCCCAATTGCTCAAATAAGTACAACTTCAAATAAGCTTTTATCAAAAAAACTAAATACCTTATTAAAAAACTTTAACCCAGAATTAATAATTTCAACACACCCTTTTGCATCCACAATGTGTGCATATTTAAAAAAACAAGGAAAATTAAATGCAAAAATTGCAACTGTATTAACAGATTATGCACCACATGACCAATGGATTGTTTTTAATGAATATGTTGATTATTATTTTGTATCACATGAAGGAATGAAAATGCAATTACACGAAAAGGGAATTCCTAAAGAAAAGATTTATGCAACAGGTATTCCTTTATCAAATAAATTTTTATTAAAATATGATAAATCACAAATTTTACAAAGTTTTGGTTTATCTCCAAATAAAAAAACAGTTTTATTTTTTGGTGGAGGAGAATTTGGTTTAGGTAAAACTCAAACATTTAATATTTTTAAATCATTTGTGGAATGTCCTGAAAATATCCAAATTGTAGCTATCTCTGGCAAAAATCAGAAAATGAAAGAAAGTTTTGAAAATTTAGTTACTGACCTCGGAAAACAGGACTCCGTAAAAATTTTGGAATTCACTGATAAGGTTCCTCAATTAATGAGTATTTCCGATTTGGTTGTTACAAAACCAGGAGGGCTCACAACCACAGAAAGTTTAGCTTCTGGCTTACCTATTGTTGTTATTAATCCTATTCCAGGTCAAGAAGAAGAAAATGCTGCTTATTTAGAAAAAAATAAAGTTGCAATCTGGATAAAAAAAGGAGATAATATTAAAAAAATTCTTAACGAATTATTTTATAATCCTGATAAAATGCAAGAAATGAAAATTCGTGCAAGACTTATTTCAAAAAAGAATTCAACTAAAGACATTTGTAAAATATTATTAGGTTAATTTTATAAAAAGTCACCTCACTATATTATACAGAATATAATATAAAGAGGTGGCTTTTATGAATTCTAATAATTGTTCTGGTAATAATTTAATAGCATTAGCAAGTTCTCTTGCTGTAGTTATTGGAAACGAATATGATACAAATGAATTAAGCATTTTAGCTGCTTTTTTCACTGCTCTTGGAGACAATCTTGCACTTATCGCTGCTACCAGATAATTAATTTATATTTCTCTTCTACCTTCAAGTGCTTTTGTTAGCGTAATTTCGTCTGTATATTCCAAGTCTCCACCTACTGGTATTCCATGTGCTATTCTTGTAACTTTTATTCCAAGTGGTTTTATTAATTTCGATAAATACATTGCTGTGGCTTCGCCTTCAACCCTAGGATTTGTTGCAAGTATTACTTCTTTAACTTGTCCATCCATAAGACGTGCAAGTAATTCTTTTATTTTTATATCATCAGGGCCAACACCATTCATTGGAGAAATTGAACCATGTAATACATGGTAAACTCCTCTGAATTCATGTGTTTTTTCCATTGCAACAATATCTCTTACATCTTCAACCACACATATTTCTGATTGGTCTCTTTTTGGATTCGAACAGATTGGGCAAGGATCAGTATCTGATATATTATAACATTTACTACAATATTTTAAATTTTTCTTTGCATTTACAATAGAAGAAATAAAGTCATTTGTTTCTTCTTCAGAAGCATTTAAAATATAAAATGCCAATCTCGCTGCTGTTTTATTTCCTATACTTGGTAATTTTTCAAAACTTTGTATTAATTTTTCTATTGATGGTGAATACATTGACATTGTTCTTTCTCCTACATTAAACCTGGTATATTATATTTTCCCATTGAAGCTGTTTGGGCATCATCAACTTGTTTAAATGCTTGGTTTAAGCAAGTAACAATTAAGTCTTGTAGCATTTCTACATCATCTGGGTCTACGATTTCTTTTTGTAAACTTAAGCTTAATATTTGTTTTTGTCCATTTACTTTTGCTGTTATAGCTCCTCCTCCAGCAGACGCTTCAAATTCTTTTTCTGCAAGTTCAGATTGTGTTTTTTCCAAATCTGCTTGCATTTTTTTTGCTTCTTTCATTAAATTATTGATGTTCATTCCACCAAATCCTCCCATTCCTGGGAATCCTCCTCTTTTTGACATTTTAATTTCCTCCTTAATTTTATTATTATTCTATAATATCAAATGGTATATCAAATTTATTTGCAAAGTTTGACAACTCACTTTCTTCTGACTCTTCACCAGAATCTTGTGGTTTTGTATCAATATATTTTATCTGCATTGTTTTGCCACATGCAATTGAAACTTGGTTTGATATTTCTATTTTATTTTCTGGTTTTTCTAAAACTGTTTTTCCAAATGGTGTTATTCCTTTAGGGAATTCAATTCCAACAGTCATATCATCAATTTCAACCGCATTTGTATTTAATAAATTAGTATATAACATTATTCTTCCACTTTGTTTAAAATTATTTACAACTTGTTGCCAATATTGTGCAGGCTTTTTATCTTTGCCAATTCCTGCTATTGCACTTGTATTAGTACTTGCATTTGTTATTTTTTTTTGTGTTGCTTGAGTTTGTGGTCTAGCAACTCCGCCACCAGCTCTTAAATAATTTTCTATTTTTTCTAGTCTTGCATAAATTTCTTGAGTTTTTATATTACTGTTTCCATCAGATATTTGAGTATTTGAATTATTTTCACTTGAAGCTAATTCTTTATCACATAATCTGATTATTCCTGCCTCAAAAACAATCAATCTTTGTGTTGAACTTTTCATATCATTTTCTAATTTTGATAATTCATTAATCAAACTAATAGCTCTTTCTTTTGAAACTTCATCTGCCAATTTTTTCAAATTTTCAAAATCTGTTTCATTGTAAATTGTTAGCTTTTGACCTGTTTTTACCATTAAAATATCTTTAATATATTTAATAACTTCCCATAATAAATTATTTAAATCTTTACCTTCATCTAAGACTTTTGTTATTGATTCCATAGCTTCATCTATATTATATTTTATTATTGCTTCTGTTATGCTATGTATATGAGTAATTTTAGGAATTCCAACTAATTCTTTTATTTTATCTTCATCTATATTGTTTTCCCCATCTTGCACACATCTTTCTAGAATTGATAATGCATCTCTCATTGCTCCTTCTGCCAATGAAGCAATTATATTTAGTGCTTGTTTTGTTATTTCAATATTACTTTCTTTACATACTATCTCTAATCTTTTAATAATATCTTCATTTGAAATTCTTTTAAAATCAAATCTTTGGCATCTTGAAAGTATTGTTGCTGGCAATTTTTGTGGTTCTGTTGTAGCTAAAATGAATTTTACATGTTCTGGTGGTTCTTCAAGTGTTTTTAATAATGCATTAAAAGCTCCTTGTGATAACATATGAACTTCGTCTATTATATATACTCTATATTTGGCTTTTGTTGGTAAAAAATTCACTTCTTCTCTTATAGAACGTATATCTTCTACACTATTATTTGACGCCGCATCCATTTCAACTATATCTGTTAATGAACCATTTAATGCAGCTTTACAAATTTCACATTCATTACATGGCTCTCCATCCTTCGGATTCAAGCAGTTTATTGCACGTGCTAAAACTTTTGCAGAAGTCGTTTTTCCTGTTCCTCTACCCCCATTAAATAAATATGCATGTCCTACTCTATTAGCCATTATTTGATTTCTTAATGTTCTTGTTATATGTTCTTGTCCCACCATTTCTTCAAATGTTTGTGGTCTAAATTTTCTATAAAGAGCTGTGTACCCCATTATCTCACATCCTTTATATATCCTATATTTTAAAAAATGGTGTGAATATCAATCTCTCTATGGAAAACAACTCCACATAAAAGTATCTACTTATTGCTGCTTCCTTCCGGACCTGACAAGGTTCATAGGCTTTTATTGAATTTGCTTTCCATACAGAGATCAATTTTCATACCATTATGTATTATATAATGTAATAATGAATTTTGCAAGTATTTTTGCTAATTTTCTATTCTTTTGAATATTATATTATTTAAATCTGTTTTATCTATCCCAACTGTTCCTTTTTCTATTATTTCATCTGTTGGTATATCAAAACTAATTGGTGCTTGATATTTTTTTCCACTATTTAGATTTATAATCATATCAAAACTTAGAGTTGTTTTTAAATCTTCTTCTGTAATATTAGTTAATTTTAATAGTTTTGCATGGTCTATTTCTTCTGCATCTTGAGAAACATATTGTGAAATATTATTTATTGCATATCTAAAAGCCATAATTCCACCTTGGTTTGATATTTTTTGTTCTTTTATATTTGACTCCATCTCACCTTTATATGTAATCCCTAACATTTCACTATCAGCTTGATTTATAAACATTCTTTTTTCATCTGTTACCGGTTTATAGAATTTTATTTTTCCTATATCTTTTTCTTTAATTGCTTTTATGTCTTTTAATTCTACTGAATCTATTATTTCTGTTTTTCCATATGCTGAATTTTTTTCAAGGTATATGTATATATCATTATTTTCATTAACATTAAAATTCCACTTTTCCTCTGTCCCTTGGTTCTCTACTCCTTCTACACTTTCAATTATAGAAATTTTGCTAATTTTGAATGGCATATTTGATTCCCCTTCAACTTGATATCTTAAAATTAGCATACCACCAACAGATAATATTGCAATAATTATTATAGTTATAATTACACTGTGAAAGATTTTCTGTTTTACATTTCTATACATTTTTTCCTCCTCGTTTTAATTCTCTCAATTCTTTAAAAAATTTTTTGAGAATTTCTTGGCATTCTGTTTTCATCACACCATTTTCTACTTCTACTTTATGATTAAATGTATAATCATTAAATAAATTTAACACAGAGCCCGCGGCTCCTGTCTTTTCATCCATTGCTCCTATATATACTTTTTTTATTCTTGAATTTATCATAGCTCCTGCACACATTGAACATGGTTCCAATGTTACATACATTTCACAATCTATTAGTCTCCATGATTCTAATTTTTTACTTGCTTTTTGTATCGCTAATATCTCTGCATGTTTTGTTGTGTCTGTTCTTGTTTCTTTTTGATTATGTGCTCTGGCTATTATTTTTCCGTCTTTTACTATTACAGCTCCTACTGGAACTTCTAATTTTTTGTATGCTTTTTCTGCTTCTTTTAATGCTTGTTTCATATAATGTTCTTTTTGTTCCATTTTATTCTTTCCTTTTTGGTGTTCCCAGAGGGACTCGGCGAGCCGCGTCGGGAAAATAGTCTACCAGACTATTTTCTATTCCTCCTTTTCGAGTCCCAATAGAAATATTTATATTTTGGTGTTCCCAGAGGGACTCGAACCCCCATCGGTCGCTTAGGAGGCGACTGCTCTATCCTGCTGAGCTATGAGAACATAAAAATCATATAACTATTATAATACACTGTCCTTAAAAAATCAATGTTTTCTAATAATTAATCAAAAATCAAAAAATCACTATATTTCTATAATGATTTTTTTTACTAGTTTAAATCTGTTGTATTAATTTCATCAATCAACCATGTATTTCCATTTTTTACAAGCTTGATTTCACTTTTTTTGTCTTCTTTATCTATCCAGTTTCCAGAAGCATCTGGTCCTGTTTGTTTTGTTTTTAAAGTTGCTGTTATTGAATTATCTGATACTTTTACATTTTCAAATCCATCTAATCCATTATATTCTCTAGAACCACCACCATTTGTTATGTAATATTTATTATTTTTCATTTCAATAACCATTGGTAAATTACTCTTTACTTCTGTAACAAAATTTTCTGTTCCATATTTTTGTAATGTCTCTTCAAAATTTGAAATTTCATTATTTGATTTTGTGTTAAAAATTTTATTTGGTTCTAAATAAATTTTTTCTACATTTTCAAATTTTTCTTTTAATAATTTTGTTGCTTCTTCATCACTTAATTTTGAAGAATTGTCTTCTGATTTTTCTTGTGTTTTATCAGTATTTATAGCATTTGAAACATTATCAATCTTTTCTTGCAAATCACTAACTGTATTTTCTAAATTATTTACATTTGCATTTAAACTATCAGCTTTGGCTGAAATTTTTTCTTTTTCACTTGACAATTTATTTATATAGATTGCCATCACACATATAGTAATTATTGCTAAAACAAATAAAACAGCTAATACTATATTTACTTTAGACCTTTTTTCCTCCATATTTTTCACCTCCTCTTTTGTTTTCAATTTTATTATATATTATCAATTATAATTTTTCAATATATTTCAAAAAAATTGCATATATGTTATAATATACTATATATTTTAAAGAAAGGATTAATCATATGCAACAAATATTAAGTAAAATGCGTCAAGCAATAGAAGAATATCAAATGATAGAAGAAGGAGACAAAATAGCTGTATGTTTATCTGGTGGAAAAGATTCCATAACATTATTAAATGCTCTTAAAGCTCTACAACGCTTTTATCCAAAACATTTCGATTTGATTGCAATTTCAGTAAACCCTGGATTTGAAAATTTTGACAGTGAATTATTACAAAAAAATTGTGATGAAATTGAGGTTCCATTATTTATCGAAAATAGTTCAATAAAAGAAATAGTTTTCGATGTAAGAAAAGAAAAAAATCCATGCTCATTATGTGCTAATTTACGTAGAGGCATAATAAACAGTGTAGCAATACGAGAAGGCTGTAATAAAATTGCACTTGGACATAATATGGATGACGTTTTAGAAACATTTTTATTAAATTTATTATATACTGGTAGTTTATCAACATTTGCTCCAAAAAGTTTTATGGATAGAACAAAAATAACTTTAATACGTCCTCTAATTTTTTTAAGTGAAAAAGACACACGTCATTTTGTAAAAAAATATAATAAATCTGTAATGCCAAAAGTTTGCCCAATGGATGAGCATACTAAAAGAGAAACTATGAAAGAACAAATATTTTTATGGCAAAAGGATATTCCTATGGTTAGAGCAAATTTATTTGGTGCAATTTCAAGAAATTTAGATGGTTGGAAAAAATGACTCCATATTAATATGGAGCCATTTTTTATTTTCTAATTTTCTTTAACTAATTTAACCATTGCTTCTTTTAAAAATTCTAATTCTTCTGTTGCATTTTCTGCCGAAGTACCTTTAACACCAAAATAAAGTTTAATTTTAGGTTCAGTACCTGATGGACGAACACAACACCATGAATTATTTTCCAATTGATAATATAAAACATTTGATTTTGGCAAACCAGTCTTACTCTCTTCTCCTGTTATCATATTTTTAACATAGTCTCTATCAACATCTTTAAAACATAACACTTTATATTTACCAATTTGTTCTATATTTTTATTTCTCATTGTACTCATCATTTGTTTAATTTTCTCAGCACCCTCAGCACCTTCTAAAACTATTGAAACTTGATCTTCTTTGTAATATCCATATTTTTTATAAATATTATTCATTTGATCCCATAATGTTATTCCTTGTGCTCTATAATAAGCTGCTGCTTCACACAAAGACATAACAGCTGCAATTCCATCTTTATCTCTTGCATAATCACCTATTAAGCAACCATAACTTTCTTCAAAACCAAATACATATGTTTTATCATGATTTTCCTCTGCTTTTTTCATTACTGCACCAATATTTTTGAATCCTGTTAAAACCTCTATACATTCTAATCCATAATTTGCAGCAATAGCTTTAGCTAAATCTGATGAAACAATTGTTGTAATAAACATACCATTTTCAGGTAAAATATTTTTTTCTTTCATTTGTGAAATTCTATATTCCGCAATTAATAAAGCTGACATATTTCCTGTGTATGGCATATACTCACCAGTTTTTGCATCTTTAGCAAAAATACCTAATCTATCTGCATCTGGATCTGTTGCTAGAACAACATCAGCATCAACTTTTTCTGCTAATTCTAAAGCTAATTTAAATGCTTTCTTGTCTTCTGGATTTGGATAATCAACTGTTGGGAAATTTCCATCTGGCTTAGCTTGTTCTGGAACAACATAAACATTTTCAAATCCTAATTCTTTTAATAATCTTTCTGCAATTGTATTTCCTGTTCCATGTAATGGTGTATACACAATTTTTAATTCTTTACCTTGTTCTTTAATAATATCTGGATTTAATATTTTTCCTTTTAATGTCTCAATATATTTATCATCCATATCTTTTCCTATAATATTAAATAATCCAGATTTTATAGCCTCTTCTTTTTCCATTGTTTTTATTTCTTTAAAATCAGAAATTGCTCTAACTTTATTAATAATGTCTTTGTCTCTTGGTGCAACAATTTGAGAACCATCATCCCAGTAAACCTTATATCCGTTATACTTTGGAGGATTGTGGCTAGCCGTAATCATTATACCTGCTGTTGCTCCTAATTGTCTAACTGCAAATGATAGTTCTGGAACAGGTCTTAAACTTTCAAATAAGTATGTTTTTATCCCATTTGCATTTAAAATTAATGCTGTTTGTAAACTAAACTCATCTGATTTTCTTCTTGAATCATAACTAATTGCAACCCCCTTATCTTGAGTCCCTTGTTCAATTATATAATTTGCTAACCCTTGTGTAGCTTTTCCAACAGTATATTTGTTCATTCTGTTAGTTCCCATTCCGATAACACCACGAAGTCCTGCAGTTCCAAATTCTAATTCTTTATAGAATCTATCTTTAATCTCTTCTTCATTATCTTTTATTGATAATAATTCTTCTCTTGTTTCCTCGTCAAAACTTTGATCTTCACACCATTTTTTATATTCTTCTTTATAGTTCATTTATATCATCCTTTCAAAAAATATTATACAGTAAGTTTTCCTACTAGGCAATTTTACATGCAAAACTAAAATGGCTACTGACGTTTTCACACCAGTAGCCTAACATTTATAATTGGTAAAATTTTCTATATAGCTCTCTTGCTGTTTCTGGACTATCTACACCTGATGCATTTTTTACAGGTGCAAATTCTTCTTCTCTCTTAACTCTCAAAATAGCCATATCATCTAATTCACCAAATGCATCAAATAAGAACGCCTCAAATTTATACGCATTTGGACCATCTGGTACAACTTTATTTCCATTTTTATCTATATATGTTGCCTTTTTAAATGCAGAATGATATGGTAATGGTTTTGTTCCAATTCTTTCTACAGCATCTATATTAAATAGATTACATAGAATATGTGATTCACCATATATCAATTCTCCTCTTTCATCTTTCGCTTCTGCCATTTCTTTTGGTATTTCTGTATATTCTACAACTGATGGTCTTCCGTTTTTCTTGCAAAAGACTCCAACTTTTTCTCCTGGATTTGACTTAACAACTGATTTTCCAGCTGCTGTTACATGTTTTTGAATTGCAATTCCCATAAGTACAGGGTCAACCATTTTTACTAAACAATTATCAACTCCACCTATAAAAATCCATTCTACACCTAATTCTCTCATTTTTTTAGTCATTCCATTTTTTACAAGTGCTTCATATATTCCACCATGTCCATCTGCTGCTTCTTTAATTAATCCATTTTCTCCTATTAATATTTTTCCTTCTGTATCTACCATTGGTAGTTCTCCTTGTTTAAAGAAAAATATATTTTTATCTTTTTCATATCCGAAAAATCTATGCTTTGCAAAAAATTCTATAGTTTGGTCATTGTTTTCTTCACTTGTCATTATAAACCATGGAATTGTAACATCATATTTTTTTCCTTGTGTTTTTAATGAATCACTTAATAATTCAAAAAGTGATTTATGTGAATCCAAACCTATGTCAAATGTTCCTTTAGGTCCATTATGTCCAAGTCTTGTTCCTTGTCCTCCAGCCATTGTTACAGCAGCTAATTTTCCTGCTCTTATTGCTTTTTCACCAGTCTCTTGAAAACCTTTATAATATCCATTTAATTTATCTTTATCAAGATATTCAATTGGTGAAATTTTGCTATCTTGAACATCTATTTCCTTTCTAGTATTGTTATACAAACTATTTATTAGCTCAAAATCTATATGTTGAATTTGGTCTAATAGTTGTTTTTGTTTTGTTTCATCTAACTTCTCATATTCATCTAATAAGTGTTCTTGAGAATATTTTTTTAGAGTCTTTTTAATAGCTTCTATATTTTCCTCCATATGTATACTTCCTTTCCTGCTACATTATATATATCCTACACTATTTTTTATTTTTTTTCAATACTTTATACTAAAACTTTTCATTTTTCCTATTGTAATCCATTTGTATTTAAATTAAAATCATATTTATCAGCTACTTCACTCATATTATTACATATATCCTCAAATTTATAACAATCCACAATTGTTAAGTCTTCTATATTTTTTTGCATTATTCTCCTATTAGTATTTTCTATATAATCCTTATTTCCTATTATTATAACATTATCTTTGCTTTCTATATTATTTTCTTTTTTATTCCATCCCAATCTTAATATCTTTTCTTTATTTTCCTCTTTTAAATTTAGTTTTGACAATAATGTATTTAATGTTTCATTCATATCATATTCTGTTTCTATTACTACATTTTCTTTTTCTTCTATTTTACTATTTATAAACGGTACTAAAATCATTTCTAAATGATATTCACTCACATACGAGCTATATACCTTTTCTATTTTTTTATCTTTAACAACCATTATCTTCATCCCTTTCGATTGGTATATGGTAAATTTTACCATTTGTTTTTTTTATTGTCAAGCATTTTTATTGTAAATGTATATTTTATTTTTTTTGGTTAATAATTATTTTAAAGATATATTTTAACAAAATTGTTTTTAGGAGGATTCATATGAAAAATAAGTTAAAAAATTTTATTATATTAGCCATTTTATTGTTTTTATATACTTTCATCTGTGCACAAAATTACGTTTCTGCAGTATCTAATAATTTATCTCAGGCGGTTTTTAGATTACATGTGCTTGCTAATAGCAATAGTGAAGAAGATCAAAATTTAAAATACAAAGTAAGAGATGGACTTATCAAATACATGAACAATATTTGTTCAAACTGTTCTACCAAAGCTGAAGCAATTTCAATAGCGAACGAACATAAAAATGATTTTCAAGAAATTGCACAAAACATTGTAAAAGGAAATGGTTATGATTACCCTGTAAAAATAAATATTGGTAATTTTTATTTTCCAACAAAAAACTATGGTGATATTTCCTTGCCAGCAGGTCCTTATGATGCATTAAAAGTTGAAATTGGAGAAGCAAAAGGTCAAAACTGGTGGTGCGTAATGTTTCCATCATTATGTTTTATAGATATTTCTTCTGGTATTGTTAATGATGAAGCAAAGGAAAATCTTGAGGAAAACTTAGATAACGAATCTTATAATCTAATTTCAAACACATCTACTGAAACTACATTTAAATTCAAACTTGTTGAGTTCTTTGCTGATAAAAAATTATTTACTGCTAATAAATAAAAAACTGTTGTAATATTATTAATTTTGTGATATATTTCTTGTGATAATAATTTTAAGGAGGAATACTTTTGGAAAAACTAGTAATAACTGGAGGAACACCTTTAAAAGGAGAAGTAACAATTAGTGGTGCAAAAAATGCTGCCGTAGCTATTTTACCTGCAACACTTTTAATAGATGGAGTATGCACAATCGAAAATCTTCCTAACATAAGTGATGTAAAAAAATGTTGCGAAATATTAGAAGGACTTGGTGCAAAAATAACATGGAATAAGTCAAACGAAATAACAATTGATACAAGAAATATAACAAAAACAGAAGCTTCCGAAGAATTAACAAGTAAATTTAGAGCATCTTATTATATTATAGGAAGTATGCTTGGACGTACAGGAAAAATATCTGTTGGAATGCCTGGTGGATGTAAATTAGGAGCTCGTCCTATAGATCAACATATAAAAGGATTTGAAGCCTTAGGAGCCAAAGTAGAAGTTGCACAAGGAAAAATATTTGCCTCTGCTTCAGAACTAGTTGGAAATTCTATATATATGGACGTAATATCTGTTGGAGCTACTATTAATGTAATGCTTGCTGCTGTTTTAGCAAAAGGGACAACCATAATTGATAATGCTGCTAAAGAACCTCATATAGTAGATGTAGCTAACTTCTTAAACACAATGGGTGCAGATATTCGTGGGGCAGGAACTGATGTAATAAAAATAAATGGTGTAGAAAAACTTAATGGAAATGGAATTTATTCAATTGTTCCAGACCAAATTGAAGCCGGAACTTTCATGCTTGCTGCTGTTGCATCAAAAGGTGATATCTTAATAAAAAATTGTATAACCAAACATTTAGAAGCAATAACAGCAAAAATCTTAGAAGTCGGCGGACATGTTGAAGATTTTGGTGATGAAATCAGAGTCTGGTGTGATAAAAGACCTTCAAAAGCAATCATTAAAACTCAACCATATCCTGGATTTCCTACAGATTTGCAGCCACAAATGGGAGTTGTACTTTCAATTGCAGATGGTACCAGCAGAATAATAGAAAATATTTGGGAATCTAGATTCCAATATACTGAAGAACTAAATAAAATGGGTGCTAATATAACGGCTCAAGGAAAAACCGCCTTTTTTGAAGGTGTAGAAAAGCTTTCTGGTGCTCCTGTATATTCTTCTGACTTGCGTGCTGGTGCGGCATTAATTGTTGCAGGTATTATAGCAGAAGGAAAAACCGAAATTTATAATCTAGAACACATAGACAGAGGCTATGAGAATATTGAAGAAAAATTCAGAAACCTAGGTGCTAAAATCGAAAGAATTAAAGAATAACAATAGAAAGAAGAATACATATGCTAAATTTTTGTAGTTTATATAGTGGAAGTAGTGGAAATAGTTTATTTGTAGAAACTGAAAATACAAAAATCTTAATTGATGCTGGAATGAGTTGTAAAAAAATAGAAGAGGGATTACAATCAATAGAAGTAGATCCCTCTTCTATTAATGCAATTTTAGTTACTCATGAACATGCAGACCATGTAAAAGGTCTTGGAACTTTATCAAAAAAATTCGATATTCCTGTTTTTTCAACCCAAAAAACTTTTGATGCAATGCCTGTTCAAACAGAAAAAATATCAGAAAAAAATATTAAATATTTTAATCCTTCTGAAAAATTCTGCATAAACGATTTAGAAATACTTCCTTTTAATATACCTCATGATGCAGCAAACCCTTGCGGCTTTAATATTATTAAAGATAATTCTCATCAATTAAGTATTGCAACAGATGTAGGACATATGACAAAATCTATTGTTGATAATCTAGAAGGTAGTGAATTTATTTTGCTAGAATCTAATTATGATACAGAAGTTTTAAGGTGCTGTGCATATCCATACAGTTTAAAATCACGTATTGCTAGTGATACTGGTCATTTATCTAATACAATGGCAGGAAAGACAATTTCTTATTTATTAAAGAATGGCAAGCTTTCTACTGCAATGCTTGGACATTTAAGTAAAGAAAGTAATTTTCCTGAGCTTGCATATCAAACCGTTGTAGATGAAATAATCTCTAATAATTCTGCAATTAACAATATGAATATATCTGTTGCTAGTAGAGATTGTCCTAGCAAATTAATTACTTTATAATATTTGTAAAGGGAATAAATTTAAATTAACAAAAAAGTAATGTTAGGTTTATAGGGGGCCTATCATATAAATATTATTGAAAACATTTAATTTATATTATTATTTTATTATTTTGAATTTCTGGGGGAAATCTTGAATTATTCCCTTTACAAGATTAAAAACTTTATTAAACAAAAAATTTGAATTAAATTATTTTATTTGCGTATTGACATTATGTTACATCATTTTTTTCCTATTGTCAATATAATTTTTCAAAAAAAGCAAAAAATCGTTCGACAAATTTCGACATTTTATGCTTTTTTTATTTAAAACATAAACCTACAAATTAATAAAGAAACCATAATCCCCGTAAAATCAGCAGCCAATGCAGCAAATATAATCCCTCTTGTATTTTTTACTTTTACAGAACCAGTATATACGGCGATAGTGTATAATGTTGTCTCTGTAGACCCCATTATTACTGAAGCTAAAATTCCAATAAAAGAATCCACCCCATTATTTTTTATAATATCTGTTGCAATAGCCATTGAAGCACTACCCGAAATTGGTCTTAGTAATGCGAGTGGCACAACTTCACCTGGAAAATTTAAAAATGTTAATATTGGTGTAATAATTTTAATAATAAAATCCAAAATTCCAGAGCTTTTTAGCATTCCAATAGAAACAAATAATCCAACTAATGTAGGAAATATTTTTAAACTAATTCCAACTCCTTCCGCTGCTCCTTTCAAAAAAATATCAAAAACATTTTTTCTTTCTTTTAGTGCTTCACTTATAATTATAAAAATTACCATTGGCATTGCAATTATAGAAATATAATTAATTATTTTCATATTTACCCTTCCTATTTTTTTCTAGTTATTTTAATAATAATTTTACAAAAAATAATAGCCATAAATGCAGCACATATAGTCGATATCCAAACAGGAAAAATTATTTTACTAGGATTTTGCGAACCAAGTGAACTTCTTATTGCAATAACTGTAGTTGGAATAATTTGCAGTGAAGCTGTATTAAGTACAATTAACATCATCATATTATCACTTAATGTATCTTTATTATTATTTTCTTTTTGTAATTCCTCCATTGCTTTTAACCCTAATGGAGTAGCAGCATTTCCTAATCCTAAAATATTTGCAATAATATTCATTACAATATTATTATATGATTTATTTTTACTATCTAAATTTATAAAAATCCTTTTAATTATCGACCTAAATATTTTCGCTAAATTTTCAATAATATATGTATTAGAAGCAACTTCCATTATTCCACTCCAAAGGCAAGTTGTTCCAATTAATGTTAATGTTAAAGTAACTGCACTTTCCGTAGCATCAAAAATAGCTGAATTTAAATTATTCAAATTCCCGGAAAATATTGAATAAATAATTGATATTATTATAAAAATTGGCCATAATATATTTAGCATTTTTCTCCACCTTTATATTAATATATATTTTACGAATTATAAAATTATACTATTTTTATTTACAATATTTTGAAGTTTTGATTGACCAAATCCAATATATATGTTATTATATAAATGAATTGATTAAAATGTTTAAGGAGGACAAATATGAAATCTACAGGAATTGTAAGAAAAGTTGATGAATTAGGAAGAGTTGTTATACCAATAGAAATCAGAAATAAATTCGATATAGCAGAAAAAGATCCAATAGAAATTTACGTTGATGGTTCTTCAATTATTTTAAAAAAATACGAACCAAATTGTATCTTCTGTGGGAATTCAAAAAATCTAATCTCATATAAGGACAAATTAATTTGTTCAAAATGTGCTCAAAAACTTTCTTCTCTTGAAAACATAAATGAATAAAATAAAAAGATAGAAATTAATTATTTTTTCTATCTTTTTTTATTTAAATAAATTTCATGTAAATTTCATTTTTATTAACATTTCTATCTTTTGCAATTTTTTTGATAATTTCTTTTTTATCAAATCCTTGTTTCTCATAATATTTATAATGTTCTTCTAATGTTAAATTATTTAATTTATTTTCTTCCTCTGTTTTTTCTGTTGCACCTTCAATTATTAAAATCAGTTCTCCTTTAATATTATTAATATTTTCTATTAATTCATCAATATTACTTCTTATAAATTCTTCATGTATTTTTGTTAATTCCCTAGCTAAAACTATTTTTCTATTATTTAATATGTTTTTTAAATCAGTTAATGTATTTTTCATTTTGTGTGGTGCTTCATATATTATAATTGTTTTTTCTGATTTATTAATTTCATCTAATTTTTCTTTTCTTAATTTTTTATTTAATGGCAAAAAACCTAAAAAAGTAAATTCTTTTGTATCTAATCCAGATGCAATTAAAGCATTTACAAATGCACATGCTCCAGGTATAGGTATTACATCGATTTTTTCTTCTATTGCCTTTTTTATTACTTCTTCTCCAGGGTCACAAATTCCTGGTGTTCCTGCATCAGATACTAATGCAATATTTTCTCCATTATTTAATTTTTCTATTAAAATATTGCTTTTTGTCTTCATTATGCCTGTGATAACTTATTAATGGTTTAGATATTTCAAAATGATTTAATAATTTTAATGTTTGTCTTGTATCCTCTGCTGCAATTAAATTAACATTTTTTAAAATATTTAATGCTCTTAATGTTATATCTTCCAAATTTCCAATTGGTGTTGCTACTATATATAATTTTCCTTTCATTTTATTTTCCTTTCATATTTTTATATATTTTATCATATTTTTTTTATTTTTTAAATACTTATTCTCACAAATTAAAATAAATTTTAATATAATATAGTAAAGTAAATTTAATAATTTTTACGCAATAGAAATTACTAAAAATTTATAATAATCCCTATAT
>ENA-OPSW01000711-OPSW01000711.1-human-gut-metagenome-genome-assembly--contig:-NODE-711-length-26106-cov-6.890331_pt1 | contig 26106 bp, 19 predicted proteins | sample MGYA00241463_ERZ501918 | MGnify/ENA primary metagenome ERZ501918 (study PRJEB25962, sample SAMEA2042443) | human gut metagenome | biome: human gut; feature: human-associated habitat; material: faeces... | reverse complement strand
GTAGCCGTAGCCACCGAACAGCTGCAGGCAGCGGCGGGTCACGTCGCTTGCGGTGCGGGCTGCGATGAGCTTAGCCTGAGCAGCCTCGACGCTGTAGCGGACCTTTGCACCATTCATAGCTTCCTGCTTCTTCAGAGCGGCAGCGTAGACCAGATACTTTGCAGCCTCGATACGGGCCTTCATCTCGGCCAGCTCGAACTGGGTATTCTGGAAAGCGGAGATGCTGCGGCCGAACTGCTTGCGCTCTTTGACGTAAGCGACGGTCTCCTGCAGAGCGCCCTCAGCGATGCCCAGAGCCTGGGAAGCGATACCGATACGGCCGCCGTCCAGAGTAGCCATAGCCAGCTGGAAGCCCTTGCCGCGCACGCCCAGCATACGGTCCTTCGGGATGCGGCAGTCCTCAAAGATCAGCTCGCAGGTAGAAGAACCACGGATGCCCATCTTATCCTCAGCCTTGCCGACGGAGAAGCCCGGGTCGGTACGCTCCACGATGAAGGCGGAGCACAGCTTGGTGGGACGGCCCTTCTTGTCGAGGACCTTATCGGTAACAGCGATGACGATGAACACGTCAGCGTAGCCTGCGTTGGTGATGAAGATCTTGGAGCCATTCAGCACCCAGTAATCGCCATCTTCCACAGCAGTGGTCTGCTGGCCCTGAGCATCAGTACCAGCGCCCGGCTCAGTCAGACCGAAAGCACCCAGCCACTCGCCGCTGCACAGCTTGGGCAGATACTTTTCCTTCTGCTCGGGAGTGCCGTTCTCATAAATAGGTGCTGCGCACAGGCTGGTGTGTGCGGAAACGATAACACCAGTGGTGCCGCAGACCTTGCTCAGCTCCTCAACAGCCATGACGTAGGACAGGACGTCGCCGCCTGCACCGCCAACGGAGGTGGGGAAGTAAATGCCCATCATACCCAGCTTGCCCATCTTCTCGACGGTCTCCTTGGGGAAATACTCTTCGGCATCGACTTTCTTTGCCAGAGGCTTGACTTCGTTTTCAGCAAACTCGCGGTACATCTTCTGCACCATCTGCTGCTGCTTGGACAGAGTAAAATCCATCGCTATATCCTCCTAACGGATGTTTTTCTTTCAGCACAGGGCAGCTACACTCATGTCCTGTGCAAACAAATTCCTCCCGGCCGTTTTCTTCGGGACGACCGAGAGAAATTTCAAACTAATTTACAGCTCGTCGACAGGGGTCTTGGTGCGGTCTGCGTTGTAAACGTAGAAGCCCTTGCCGGACTTGCAGCCCAGGTTGCCGCCGCGGACCATCTTACGGATGAGCGGGCATGCACGATACTTGCTGTCGCCGGTCTCCTTGTACAGGACGTCCATAATGGCGAGGCAGATGTCCAGGCCGATGAAGTCGCCCAGCTCCAGGGGACCCATCGGGTGGTTGGCACCCAGCTTCATAGCGGTGTCGATGCCGGCGATGTTGGAAACGCCCTCCATCTTGATGAAGGCAGCCTCGTTGATCATCGGGATCAGGATGCGGTTGACGACGAAGCCGGCAGCCTCGTTGACCTGGACCGGCTGCTTGCCGATGGCAACGGAGATCTCCTTGATCTTCTCGACAGTCTCAGCGGGAGTGTTGCAGCCAGCGATGACCTCGATGAGCTTCATGCGGTCTGCGGGGTTGAAGAAGTGCATACCGACCAGAGGACGGCTGACACCCTTGCCGATCTCGGTGATGGACAGAGAAGAGGTGTTGGAAGCGAAGATGCACTCGGGCTTGCAGATCTTATCCAGCTCGCCAAAAGTGGTCTGCTTGACCTTCATATCCTCGAAAGCAGCCTCAACGACGAGGTCGCAGTCAGCGCACAGGTCTTCCTTCAGGCCCGGAGTGATAGCAGCGACGATAGCGTCAGCCTTCTCCTGAGTCATCTTGCCCTTAGCGACCAGCTTTTCATAGCCCTTCTTGATCTTTGCCAGACCATTCTCGGCCCACTCCTGCTTGATGTCACACAGAGCAACCGTGTTGCCCTCGACCTGAGCAAATGCCTTTGCGATGCCCTGGCCCATAGTGCCAGCACCGATAACACCGATCTTCATAGGAAATCTCTCCTTTATTATATCTTCTGAATGTAGTGCCTCTCCGTGCCTCCCCTTTCCGGGGAGGCGTTGCAGAGGCGTTATGGTTTAGTTTAGTTGTTCGTGAACACTGCCTTGGGCTTCGGCTTTTCACGGCTCAGGAAGCAGGCCATGCCTTCCTTCTGGTCATGAGTCTCGAAGCAGTCGCCGAACAGCTTCTCTTCGACTTCGACAGCCTTCTCGATGGGGAGGCTGATGCCGTCGTTGATAGCCTTCTTGCAGTTGCGCACGGCGATGGGAGCGTTCTTGGCGATCTTGTTGGCCAGCTTCAGGACATTCTCCATCAGCTCAGCCTGCGGATACACTGCGTTGACCAGGCCGATGCGGTAGGCCTCGTCAGCCTTGATGTTCAGTGCAGAGTAGACCAGCTGCTTTGCCATGCCCATGCCTACCAGACGAGCCAGACGCTGGGTACCGCCGAAGCCCGGGGTGATGCCCAGACCGACTTCCGGCTGACCAAACACAGCGTTGTCGGAGCAGATGCGGATGTCGCAGCTCATAGCCAGCTCATTGCCGCCGCCCAGTGCAAAGCCGTTGACGGCTGCGATGACGGGGATGGGGAAGCTCTCGATCATCAGGAACACATCATTGCCCAGTTTGCCGAAAGCCTCGCCCTCGGCCTTGGTCATGGTGCTCATGGAGCCGATGTCAGCGCCTGCCACGAAGCTCTTGTCGCCTTCGCCGGTCAGGACGATGCAGCGGATGGCGGACTGGTCAACTGCCTCAAAAGCAGCCTTCAGGTCTGCCAGGACTTCGGGGTTCAGGGCGTTCAGTGCCTTCGGGCGGTCGATGGTGATGATCTCGACTGCGCCCTGCACCTCGGTTTTTACAAATGCCATTGTGAAAACCTCCATTCAGGTTATATCTTATTCAAAACAGCCCCCGGACAAGGGGCAAGTCTCCGGTCTCGCCCACTGTCCGGGCTGTATCAATATCCGGAGTGACCCTCCAAAGGGAAATTAGTCCATCTCGACGATGGTTGCGCAGCCCATGCCGCCGCCGATGCACAGGGTAGCCAGACCCTTGTGAGCACCACGATGCTTCATAGCATACAGCAGGGTGACGAGGATACGAGCACCGGAAGCGCCGACCGGGTGGCCCAGAGCGATTGCGCCGCCGTTGACGTTCAGCTTGTCCTTATCGAAGCCCAAAGCCTCGCCGACTGCGATGGACTGTGCTGCGAATGCCTCGTTGGCCTCGACCAGGTCCATATCAGCAACGGTCAGGCCGGTCTTAGCCATGACCTTCTTGGTAGCAGCGATGGGGCCAAGGCCCATGACCTCAGGCTCGACGCCTGCCAGAGCACCTGCGACCCAGGTAGCCAGAGGCTTCACGCCCAGCTCCTTGGCCTTCTCTTCGCTCATGATGACCAGAGCAGCTGCGCCATCGTTGATAGCGGAGGAGTTTGCAGCGGTGACGATGCCGTCCTTGGTGAAGGCGGGCTTCAGCTTTGCCAGCACTTCGGGAGCGCTCAGACGGGGGCCTTCATCGGTATCGAACACGGTGTCGCCCTTCTTGCCCTTGATGACAACAGGAACGATCTCATCCTTGAAAGCGCCATCCTTGATGGCCTTGTCAGCCTTCAGCTGGCTGTGGTAAGCGAAATCATCCAGCATCTCGCGGGTGATGGGGCTGTAGCCGTACTTCTTCTGATAGGTCTCGTTGGTGCAGACGTTCTCAGCGGTCATGCCCATGTGCTTGTTGAAGCCGCAGGCATCCCACAGAGCATCGTTGACCATGGTATCCACGATCTCGCTCTTGCCCATGGGAGCGCCCATGCGGTAGCCGTAGCGGCCCTTCATCATTGCGAAGGGAGCCATATCCATGTTCTCCATGCCGCCTGCGACCACGATGTCAGCATCGCCGGCCTCGATCATCTGAGCAGCCATGTTGACGCAGTTCAGGCCGGAGCCGCAGACCACGTTGACGGTGACAGCAGGAGTCTCGACGGGCAGGCCAGCCTTCAGGGAAGCCTGACGAGCGACGTTCTGGCCCAGACCAGCCTGGATGACGCAGCCCATGTAAACATGATCGACCTGCTCGGGTTTTACGTTAGCACGGTTCAGGGCCTCCTTGATGACGATGGAGCCCAGCTCTGCAGCAGGGACGTTTGCCAGGGTGCCGCCAAACTTACCAATAGCGGTACGGCAAGCAGATGCGATAACGATTTTCTTCATGTTAATAGCCTCCTGAATTTATATGTTTCGGGGTTTCGTAAAACTATTTATCAAAAAGCCCGAGGGCCTTTCTGCATTATAAAAGGTATCAGAGCGTTTTTCCTTCCGCCCGGAGCTGCTCCACTTTGGCGTGGATGGCATTCTCTACGTTGGGCGTCACGAACTTGGAGATGTTGCTGCCGTAGCGGGCAGCCTCCTTGACGATGGTGGAAGAAAGGTAGCTCCACTTGATGCTGGTGGCAAGGAACATCGTCTCGATGCCGGGCATCAGTGCGTGGTTCGTCTGGGCGAGCTGTATCTCGTTTTCGAAATCCGTCACCGCCCGCAGGCCCCGCACCATCACCGAAGCGTGGCGCTTCTTGGCGAACTCCACGGTCAGGCCGTCGAAGCTCTCCACCGTCACATTCGGGATGTCCTTGCAGCACTCCCGCAGCAGCGCCACCCGTTCTTCTACGGTGAACAGAGGGTTCTTTGCGCTGTTGATGAGCACTGCCACAATGAGCTGATCGTTTATCTTTGCAGCTCGCTTGATGATGTCGAGATGTCCTCTCGTGACCGGGTCGAAGGACCCGGGGTAAACTGCTGTTGCCATCGGTATGGTCTCCTTTATTTGCGCGCTTTGGAAAAGCGCATTTGGTATTGCCATGATAGCACTTTTCAGTTTCTGCTTCAAGTACCAGACCGCATCGCCATCGCAATATCGTTAATTTTTAGTCAATCAACGTCGCACTGGGGCGCATCATCTTGGTACACCCTTAGTAAACCATATCGTCAAAATTTTATCAAGTACTTTTTCGAAAAAAATTGTTTTTGCTATACCAAACAATCGCCACAAATACCTAAGAAATTTAGTCAAATTGTCCTGCGAGGCATTTTTTCGCGGAAGAGGGCTTGATTATAATGTTTGTTAATGTTATAACTAAGCTGTGCAGGTGTGCCGCTGCCGGAGGCTCCTGTCCTGCCGACCCCAAGGATACCGCCGGGGTGTGATAAGACAGTGTCCGGACTGGAAAGAAACGGTAAATTTCCGGCTAAGATTTTGTCCCGTAGAATTGTGAATAATAAATTTACAATTCTTTTATGTTCTTAAAGGAGAGGATGGTTTATAATGGATTTCATGGAAATGTATGCCCAGAAAAAGATGACTGCCGAACAGGCTGCTTCTCTGGTCAAGAGCGGCGACTGGGTGGATTACGGCTGGTGCGTCAACACCCCCGTGGCCGTGGACGCCGCCCTTGCCAAGCGCCTGCCCGAACTGGAGAACGTCAATTTCCGCGGCGGCATCTTGATGTGGGTGCCTGAGATCTTCCAGATCGACGACCCCGCTGCCCACATGACCTGGAACAGCTGGCACATGGGCGGCATTGAGCGCAAAGCCATCGCACAGGGCTTCTCGTTCTACTCCCCCATCCGCTATTCGGAGCTGCCCCGCTACTACCGCGAGAGTCCCGACCCGCTGGACATCGCCGTCTTCCAGGTGACTCCGATGGACGAGCACGGCTACTTCAACTTCGGCCCCAGCGCTTCCCATCTGGGTGCCGTCTGTGAGAAGGCCAGGAAGATCATCGTGGAGGTCAACACCAATATGCCCCGCTGCCTCGGTGGTATGGAAAACTGTGTCCATATCTCCCAGGTCACCGGCATCGTGGAGGGCGACAATCCGCCCATCGGCCAGATGGCCGCTGCCGGCCCCGCCTCCGAGGTCGATTTGAAGGTCGCAAACCTCGTCGTGCCGCAGATCCCCAACGGTGCCTGCCTGCAGCTGGGCATCGGCGGTATGCCCAACGCCATCGGCAGCCTCATCGCCCAGAGCGATTTGAAGGACCTGGGCGTCCACACCGAGATGTATGTTGACGCTTTCGTGGACATCGCCAAGGCCGGCAAGATCACCGGCGCACACAAGCAGCTGGACAAGGGCCGTCAGGTCTACGCTTTCGGTGCCGGCACCCAGAAGATGTACGACTACCTCAACAACAACCCCGAGTGTATGTCTGCTCCCGTCGATTACACCAACGACATCCGCAGCATCTCCGCGCTGGACAACTTCATCTCCATCAACAATGCGGTGGACATCGACCTGTTCGGCCAGGTGAATGCGGAGAGCGCCGGCGTCAAGCACATTTCCGGTGCAGGCGGCCAGCTGGACTTCGTGCTGGGCGCATACCTTTCCAAGGGTGGCAAGAGCTTCATCTGCCTGTCCTCTACCTTCTTTAATAAGAAGACCGGTCAGCTCGAGAGCCGCATCCGTCCCACGCTGGAAAACGGCAGCATCATCACCGATACCCGCGCCAATCTGCATTACCTCTGCACCGAATACGGCTGCGTCAACCTCAAGGGTCTGACCACCTGGGAGAAGGCCGAAGCCCTCATCAATGTGGCACACCCCGACTTCCGCGAGGAGCTTATCAAAGAGGCCGAGAAGATGCACATCTGGCGCCGCAGCAACAAAATCTAAACATCGCCGTACCGGCTCCTGCCGTCTGCGGCAGGAATGGAGTCACACATGATGGACAAAAAACCGCACATCAAGCCCTATGTCTACGGAATGCTCGCGGGCTTTGGTGCGATAAGTCTAAGCATCCTGTTCTTCTTCTTCATCTACCGCTTCGACGGGTTCGGCGACGCGGTCTCCAAGGTGACCGGCATCCTGATGCCCTTCATCTATGGTGCCGTCATCGCCTATCTGCTCAAGCCGGTGTGCAACACCATTGAGGGCTTTCTGCACCGTATCTTCCCCGAAAAGCTCCACAGCATGGCCAATATGCTTGCCATTGCGGCGACGCTGCTGTTCGGTGTGCTGGTGGTCTACGCCCTCGTGATGATGGTGGTGCCGCAGCTCATCACAAGCGTCACCTCCCTCTACTACACCGCGCAGACCAGCATTACCCGGTTCATGCGGTGGGTGAACACACAGGAAGTCTTCTTGGATAATGAGACACTGATGGGTTATTTCAACGATGCCTACGATGCCATTGCTGACAATCTGACCACTCTGCGCACCACCCTGCTCCCCTCGCTGCAGAATATACAAGGCATCCTGAGCGGTGTGGGCGTCGGCGTCATGAATGTGGTGACCTGGTTCAAGAACCTGCTCATCGGCCTTATCGTCGCTGTTTACCTGCTGGCCAGCCGCAAAAAGTTCGCCAAACAGGCCAAAATGATCCTCTACAGCGTCGTTAAGCCCCACTGGGCGCAGCTCATCCAGGAGGAAGTCCTCTACGCAGACAAGATGTTCGGCGGCTTCATCAACGGCAAGATCATGGACTCCGCCATCATTGGTGTGCTCTGCTACTTTGCCTGCATCATCTTCAAGTTTCCGAGCGCGCTGCTGGTGTCGGTCATCATCGGCGTCACCAACGTCATCCCCTTCTTCGGCCCCTTCATCGGTGCCGTGCCTGCAACGCTGCTCATCCTCATCCAGAGCCCCATCAAGGCCATCTGGTTCGTGCTCTTCGTGCTGGTGCTCCAGCAGCTGGACGGCAATGTCATCGGCCCGAAGATCCTGGGCAACACCACCGGCCTTTCGAGCTTCTGGGTGCTCTTCTCCATTCTGCTGTTCGGCGGTCTGTGGGGCTTCGTGGGCATGATCGTGGGCGTGCCGCTGTTCGCCGTCATCTATGACGTCATCAAGAAGCTGGTCTTCCACGGCCTGCGCCGCAACGGCCAGCTCGACCAGATGACCGTCTACCACGACGAGTTCGGCGATCCCGGCGACCCGGCTCCCGCGCCTGTAGAAGATGAAAGAACGGAAACCGAAATCGTCATTGATTCCGGCGAAGAATAAAATAACAAGATAAAGCCCCCATCCTCCCGGCTGCCTCAGCCGGTGAAGATGGGGGCTTTTCTGCGCATTTTTATCTTTGAAAGACCGATAAAGTCATTTCGCTTGAGCAGTGGAATGAGCCGGTTCCCAATCCTTGTAATTCTCGTACCGGCTCTCCCTGAGGGTGACGTGCGACCAGATCTCGTCGGCTACAGGCTGCCAGTCGGCAGCATATGCACCGCATTTGTCGCAGAGGTGGTCTACGCTCTCGGGCGACTGCAAGTCGGTGCTGTGAGCACCGGTGTCATGCACCATCTGGCGCAGAAGCTCGGGGTTTTCCAGCATCGGGCAGGGACGCAGATGGTTTTTATTGAAGGGCTGGCCGTTGTGGTAAGCCATGAAGAGCGGGCTGCGGAGAATATCGAGGATGCTGCTGTCGTGGATGTTGGCGTTGGAATAGTGGATAAAGACGCACGGCTCTGCATCGCCCGCCGAATTGATATGAAAATAGTTGCGTCCGCCCGCAATGCATCCGCCCACAAACTCGCCATCGTTCTGGAAGTCCATCGGATAAAACGGAATATCGCTTTTTTCTGAGCGGAGATACCGGATGCGCTCGATCATGTACTTGCGCTGAGCAGGCGTGGGCATCAGCTCCGGCGCAGCCTCGTTGCCTACCGGCATATAGTGGAAGTAGAACCCGAAGTGCGCACCCTTGTCGCAGAGCATCCGCATAAAGAGGTCGCTGGTGACGGCTTCGAGATTGTCTCTGGTATAGCAGATGGAGGTGCCAAAAAGGATCCCGTGGGCCTTGAGCAAGTCCATCGCATTCATGACAGCGGCATAGTGGCCGTCGCCCCGCCGGGCATCATTGGTAGAGGGAGTTCCCTCGATCGAGAGCATGAAGGCGATATTGCCCAGTTTTACGACCTCTTCGCAGAACGGCTCATCGATGAGGGTAGAGTTCGTGTAAATCGCAAACTGCACATCGTTGTGCTTTTTTGCCAGACGGAGAATATCCGCCTTCCGCACCAGAGGCTCGCCGCCGGTGAGCATATAGAGATAGACCCCCAGCTCCTTGCCCTCGGTGATGATTTTGTCCATATCCTCAAAGCTGAGGTTGTTTTTGTGGCCGTACTCGCCCGCCCAGCATCCCACGCAGTGCATATTGCAAGCCGAAGTGGGGTCGAACAGGATCAGCCACGGAATGTTGCAGTGGTACTTTGTGCGATTCTCGCGGATGGTCTTTGTCCCCCGGAAGAACGCCTCATAGCCAAGGTTGAGTGCCGTGGTGCGTGCCACGCTGGGCGCGGTCTGGTCGAGCACACAGTTGATGAGCTTTGACCACTTGCTGTCCGCATCGGTCAGCACTGCGCGGGCGTGCTCATACGTCTCCTCGCTGAACGAGTCGCCATAGAACTGCTTGGCGACGTCCACCATCTCGGCAAACGCCTTCTGACGGTCTTTTCTGACATGAGCCAGTGCCACATCCACCATCGTTCCGACAGCGGTACGCTGTACCTTATGGCTCAACGACTCCAACGCGATACTCATAAAAGTCTGCCTCCTTGTGCGGGTCTTTGCCAGCCCTTTGTTTTGACAATACTTTAACATTTTTCCGACAAAGGTTCTATAAGCAACAAAAGCAGGGTGATAGTTTTTCTATCATCCTGCTCTGCTTGTTCAAATTTTTATCAGTCGTCGATTTTTGATGCTCTGCCGTCGGTGCTGAAGCGCAGCAGCGCCCGCTTCAAATCACCATGCATCATGATGTTGAGCCGTTCGGCCATGATGGCCGGTTCGATCTTCATATCGCGGCGTATCCATTCCAGCACCATGCCCACAAAGCCATACTTATAAAAATCAATGATGAACTGCTTGTCCTCTTCCTGCACCGGGATGTTTTCACGCTCTACAAACATCCGCAGCAGAGGGTCAAGCATTTTATAGAGATACTGCTCCACCTGTTCCCGGCTGATGGAGCGGTAGACATTCAGCACCAGCACCCGGTTGGCCTGCACCTTTTCCAGCATATCGCGGAAGGCGTCGCTCCACGTCTCAAAGTCCTGATGGCCTTCCAGTGCCTCTGTGGCATCCTCCACCAGGATCCAGTCCACCAAATCGTAAATATCCTTGAAATGGTAGTAAAAGGTCATGCGGTTCACGCCGCAGTCCTCGGTAATGTCGTTTATCGTTATCTTATTCAGCGGCTTGCGGAGCAGCAGCTTTTTGAGCGATGCTTCCAGCGCGCGTTTTGTCGTCTGTGCCACGAGAATGCCCATCCTTTCGCGTTTGCCCCGTTCTGTGCGGAGTTTTCCAACTTCTATCTATTATGATACCTCATCTGCCCGTGCAGGTGCAAGCACCTTTTTCGACTTTTTCATGAACTTTTTATGTTTTCTTAAGATTTGGACAGCAAAAAAGCTGCGCCGCCGCAGCGCGTCTATCAGGAGCTTTCCGAAAAGCTTTGACATTTTCCGGCTTTCCTCTTGATTTCTCCCCCGGCCCTGCTTACAATGGAGACACAGAGGGGGCATCTCCCCTGTTCTTTTGATTGGGAAAGAGGGTTTTCTTATGCTGAATACCATCGGTTTCTTAGGCTGCGGCAACATGGGCGGAGCCATCGCCCGGGCCGTCTGCAAGGCGGCAGACCCGCAGAACGTCTGGCTCGCCAACCGCACCGCCGCCAAGGCAGAGGCTCTGGCCGCTGAGCTGGGCTGCAACACCACCATCAACGACGAGGTGGCAGGCCGCTGCGACCTCATCTTCTTAGCCGTCAAACCCCAGATGATGGAGGAGCTGCTGGCACCGCTCCGCTTTACGCTGGCCGAACGGCCCAGCCGCTTCGTGCTGTGCAGCATGGCGGCGGGCCTGTCCATCGCCCGCATTCAGGAGATGGCGGGCAGCGACTGCCCCGTCATCCGCATCATGCCCAACACGCCCGCTTCGGTGGGGGCCGGTATGATCCAGTACTGCACCTCCAACGTCACCGCCGAGGAAGAGGCCGAGTTCCTGAAATTGATGGCCCCCGCCGGGCGGCTGGATGCTGTGCCGGAAAGCCTCATCGACGCGGCCAGCTGCGTGTCCGGCTGCGGCCCGGCCTGGGTGTACCAGTTCATCGAGGCGCTGGCCGACGGCGGCGTGGCCTGCGGCCTGCCCCGTGCCAAGGCGCAGGAGTACGCCGCCCAGATGGTCCTGGGCAGCGCAAAGCTGGTGCTTGAGAGCGGCCAACACCCCGGCGCACTCAAGGACGCCGTGTGCAGCCCCGGCGGCAGCACCATCCAGGGCGTGCGGGTGCTGGAAGAAAAGGGCCTGCGGGGCGCGGTGATGGACGCCGTCATCGCCTCCTACAACAAGACCAAAGAGATGGGAAAGGGTTGATCTATGCGCATCGTAGTCAAAGTCGGCACCTCCACACTGGCCCACTCCACCGGGCGGCTGAACATCCGCCACACCGAAGAGCTGGTGAAAGTGCTCAGCGATTTGAAGAACGCCGGACATGAGGTCATCCTCGTGTCGTCGGGTGCTATCGGCATGGGTGTGGGCAAGCTGTCGCTTTCCGCCCGCCCTACCGATATGTCCTCCAAGCAGGCTTGTGCCGCCGTGGGTCAGTGTGAGCTGATGTACACCTACGACCGGCTGTTCAGCGCCTACGACCACACGGTGGCGCAGATTTTGCTCACCGGTGTGGACATCGAGCACGCCAGCCGCCGTGAGAACATCCAGAACACCCTCACCCGTCTGCTGGAGCTGGGCGCACTGCCCATCATCAACGAGAACGACACCGTCGCCACCGACGAGATCACCTCCATCGGCGACAATGACACCCTCGCCGCCATCGTCACCTGCTGCATCAAAGCTGATCTGCTGGTGCTGCTGAGCGACATCGACGGCCTCTACACTGCCAACCCCCACACCCACCCGGACGCAAAGCTCATCCCGCTGGTGGAGGACATCACGCCCGAAGTGATGGCGCTGGCCGACGGAGCCGGCTCGGCGCTGGGTACCGGCGGAATGTCCACCAAACTCCGGGCCGCCCGGATGGTGACCTCCAGCGGAGCTGACATGGTCATCGCGAATGGCGCCCACCCCGAGCTGCTCTATGACATCGCCGAGGGCCGTGCCGCAGGCACCCGCTTTGCGGCCCACAGACAGGAGGCATAACATGACCACACAGGAAATTCTGGAAGCCGCCCGCGGGGCCAAGACTGCCGTTGCCCTTTCGGACAGCGGCACCCGTGATTCTGCCCTTCTCGGGATGGCTGATGCCCTCTGCGCCCCTGAGTCCATGGACGCCATCCTCGCCGCCAACGCCGAGGACATGGCCGCCGCCAAGGGGCACATCAGCGACGTCATGCTGGACCGCCTCGCCCTGACGCCCCAACGCATCGAGGCCATGGCCAAGGGCATCCGGGACGTTGCCGCCCTGCCCGACCCGGTGGGCCGGGTGCTGAGCCACATCGAGCGTCCCAATGGCCTCGTCATCGAGAAGACTGCCATGCCGATGGGCGTCATCGCCATCATCTACGAGAGCCGCCCCAACGTCACCAGCGATGCTGCCGCCCTCGCCATCAAGAGCGGCAATGTCTGCATCCTCCGCTGCGGCAAAGAGGCGTGGCGCTCGGCCAACGCCATCGTTCAGACCTTGCGGCAGGGTCTGCGGGCAAACGGTCTGCCTGAAACAGCAGTCTGCCTCATTGAGGACACCACCCATGCCTCGGCCAACGCCCTGATGACCGCCGTCGGCTATGTGGACCTGCTCATCCCGCGCGGCGGGGCCGGACTTATCCGTGCCTGCGTCGAGAACGCGAAAGTCCCCTGCATCCAGACCGGCACCGGCATCTGCCACATCTTCGTGGACGACACCGCCGACCAGACCAAGGCGCTGGACATCATCGAGAACGCCAAGGCCAGCCGCCCCAGCGTCTGCAACGCCGAGGAAGTCTGCCTCGTCCACAGCGCCATCGCCGCTGAGTTCCTGCCGAAGCTGGCCCAGCGCCTCGGCCCCGACCGCACCGCCAAGGGTCTGCACCCGGTGGAACTGCGGCTGGACGAGCGCACCGCCGCCCTCATCCCCGGTACCCCTGCCGGGCCGAAGGACTTCGACACGGAGTTCCTCGACTACATCCTTGCGGTGAAAGTCGTGGACAGCGTGGAGGAAGCCATCGCCCACATCGCGGCTCACTCCACCGGCCACAGCGAAGCCATCCTGACCCGGACTGACGCCCACGCTGCCCTCTTCACGGCGGCAGTGGACAGTGCCGCCGTCTACGTCAACTGCTCCACCCGCTTCACCGACGGCGGAGAGTTCGGCCTTGGCTGTGAGATGGGCATCTCCACCCAGAAGCTCCACGCCCGGGGACCCATGGGCCTCGGCGAGCTGTGCAGCTACAAGTACATCATCCACGGCAACGGCCAGACCCGGTAATTTTCGGGTTTTCCCGGGATGCATCACCCTTTCGGTAAAAATTTTCTCCACAGGCCGGGGTCAAATGCCCCGGCCTGTATTTTTGTTTCATCGAGATGGATTGTTTTTCTCTCAAGCACACTTTTGGCTGAAAAAGTTTTGCAAATACATCCGAGAATAATTCCTTGTATCCAAATTTTCTCCATTCTCCACAAAGCTATAGTCATACTTTTGCCATTTTATCTTGCAAAAATCACAACAAACCTCTTGACATACGGGCCTTCTGCGGGTTAAATTTAAAATGAGAGTGTGATTCGACACAATCGCACTGGTTTAGTCTGTTTATCGAGAATTGTTCTCCGCAAGACTTCAACTTTTCAGACCGTTTTACTGCGGAGAACACTCTTCCGAGCATATCCGCCCACTCACAACACTATACTTGGAATGAAGGAGAGAGCGTTATGACGATTGCTATTCTTGCACATGATTCCCGCAAAGAGCTGGCGCTGCAGTTCTGCACAGCTTATAGCGGCATCCTATCCCGCAACACAGTCATTGCCACCGGCACCACCGGTCGGATGCTGGCGCAGGCCACCGGCCTGCCCGTACACTGCTACCTCTCCGGGAAGCTGGGCGGCATCCAGCAGATCTCGGCCCGGGTGGCCTGCGACGAAGTAGACCTCGTGCTCTTCTTCCGCGACCCGCTCAAGGCCGAGAACGGCAGCAGCGAGCAGAACCTGCTGCGGCTGTGCGATATGCACAGCGTGCCGATCTCTACCAACATCGCCACCGCCGAAGTGCTGCTGCGCGGCCTCGACCAGGGCGACCTCGACTACCGTGAGGGCATCCACCCCGACATCGTGGAGCCGCTGCCCGTCCATCGGGCCGTGTGCTGAGCCTGTTTTTAAGACTTTTTCGCCATTTGTGGTTTTGTGTATAGAGGGTTTTCGACAAAGAAAGACACCGCAGAAGCTTTCACACTTCTGCGGTGTCTTTTTATCTTATGCGCTCAGGTACCACTGAGGGATGACTTATTCCAGACCGCCCATCTGCTTGATCGCCTTGATAGCGTAGGTCAGGGTGCGGCCCATAGCCACGCCTGCCATCAGGCAGGGATAGTTGTTGGCGAAGAAGGAGCCGGACATATCGCCGGTGACATACAGGCCGGGCATCGGCTTGTTGTCGTTGTCCAGAGCCTGACCCTTGTCGTTGATGGCGATGCCCTGCTCGGTGGTCAGCAGAGAGGCACCCAGCCAGCAGCCGTAGAAGGGAGCGGTGCGGATGGCGCTCAGGCGGTAAGCCGGCTTGCCGAAGTCCTCGTCGTTCTGCTTGTCGTACAGCTCGTTGTAGCGGTCAACAGTAGCAAGGAAGGTGTCCTTGGCCTCACCGGTGAAGCCCAGCTTGTCGGCCAGCTCTTCGATGGTGTCGGCCTTGAAGAAGACGCCCTCCTTCTCTGCATTGTCCATCTGCTTCTGGATATACTCTGCGCCGGCATTGCGGGTCTGGGCAGAGCAGCCGATGGTGTGGAAGCGCTTTGCGTCCTCCAGAATGTTTGCGTCGCAGATCTGTGCGTAGACACGGCCCGGCTGATGGGCAGCAGCATAGACGATGTCGTTGTAGGGGCTGCTCTCGTTGGCGAAGCGCTCACCGTTGCGGTTGACCTTCAGGAAAGGCTGAGTGCCGGGGTTGTACTGGCGGATGGGGCCGGGGAAGGCCTTGCCGCCGAAAGCGGAGTCGCTTGCCACATAGCCGCCGTCCACGCCGGGAGCCACGATGCCGCGGTCGAACAGCATGGGAGCAGCTTCCTTGTCGAGGTTTGCGCCGGCCCAGACAGCGGCACGGATGCCGTAGCCCTTATCGGCCGGAGAGTAGGAGCAGGCAGTGGTGACGGAGGTACCCAGCGGGTCCAGCTGCTCCATCATGTAGGGGTTGCCAGGGAAGCCTCCGCAGGCCAGCAGAACGCCCTTGTTGGCGTTGTAGCGGATGAAGTGGTCATCCTCGGTGCTCTGGGCGATGATGCCGGTGATGCGGCCAGTGGAGTCCTTCTCCAGCTTTGCCAGAGAGGTCTTGAAGTCCACATCGTAGCCCAGCTCACGGATGTAGTCCAGCAGCAGCTCGTTACGGGCTGCGCCGGAGCTGCGGTCATAGGTGTACTCGATCTCGGGGTACATATAGTCGGTGTTGTGCTCGGCATTCTCGGCAGGCCACTTAGCCTCATCGCCGTAGGTGTAGACCATCTTGACACCGTACTTGTCCTCCATGATGGAGCGGATGAACTCGATCATCTCACCGGACTCGTTGATCCAAGTCTTGACAACGCGCTGATCGCACTTGCCGGAAGCGTAGCGGGAGATCTCGCTCAGCAGCTTGGCACGGTCCATCTTGATGCCCTGTGCCTGTGCGCCGAAGCCGTCCACAGCGCCGACCCAGTGACGGGTATCCTGCACGTTGCCGTTCTGCTCGATGACGCGGAAGTTCAGGCCGTGAGCAGCAGCGTAAGCAGCTGCACCCATACCGCCGTTGCCAGCGCCGACGATGAGGATGTCGGTGTCCACGGTCTCGGTGATGGCAGCCTCGTCGATGTCAGGCTCCTTGCCCAGCCAATCGTTTTCGTCACCGGTGGGCAGCTGGACGGAGGTCACAGTAGCCTCGCCCTTGGCCTGAGCGTAACAGCTCTTGGCTGCCTTCATAACAGCGTCAGAAGTGATGGTGGAACCGGAAACGCCGTCGATCTCAGCAGAGCCTGCAGCCATCAGCTGCTCACGCAGCTGGTCGGCAGCAGCAGCGCCGTAAGAAGCGGTCTCGCCGGAGGTATCGACCACAACGTCGGTCACAGCGCTGTCGGAGAAGGTCATGGTGACCTTGACGGTAGAAGAGATGCCCTCAGCAGTACCCTCATAGGTGCCGGGGATGTAGGTACCGGCTGCACCGGAAGCAGCAGGTGCGGCGGTGGAAGAGCTGGCAGCATTGCAGGCAGCCAGAGCACCGGCAGTCACACCAGACATGGCAGCTGCGGCAGCGATCTTCAGAAAACCTTTACGGGAGATCTTGTTCATTTTGCGTGGTTCCTTTCTTCGTGTCTTTTTCTTCTTCTCTATTCTTTCTCATAGCTCCGTGCAGCGGCAGACCTTCTTGCACTGCCTCACACATCGTTCGATAATAATTTAACACAAATTCAAGGGTCTGTCTTTTAAGAATCCTTAAACTTTATAGCCATTTCTTAGTCAATTCTGGACATTCTCGTTAATTATTTGCTTAACAAGTCCAAAAAGAGCGCCGACCACTTAAGTTTCCTTAAGAAGTCGGCGCTCTCATCAAAACGATTCTTAAACCTTGCCGCCGTCCGGCTGGAAGACATAACCCTTGCCCCAGACATTTTTTAAGTAGACGGGCTTTGCCGGGTCGGGCTCTATCTTGCTGCGGAGGTTGTGGATATGTACCTGCACCGTCCGCACATCGCCGAGGCTTTCCTTGCCCCATATCTTCTGGTAGAGCTCGTTGGCTGTGAAGAAGGTGTTCGGGTAGCGGACGAAGAGGGTGAGGATGCGATATTCCATGTCGGCCAGATGGACGCTGCGGCCATCCTTCTCCACGCTGTGGCTGTTGGCATCCAGCGTGAAGGCCGCGCAGTGGTAGCCGTTGACGCTGGGCTCTGCGCCGTCCATCTGCACCCGGCGGATGTTGGCCATGATGCGGGCCAGCAGGATCTTGTTATTATAGGGCTTTGCCAGAAAGTCGTCGCCGCCCATTTCCAGCGCGCGGACGATGGTGTCGGTATCGTCCAGACAGGATGTGAAGATGATAGGGCAGTGGTGCCAGCTGCGCAGACGCTGGCAGAGGTCCACGCCGTTGGTGTCCGGGAGAAGGATGTCCATCAGGATGACATCGAACTTTTCCCGCGCATGGCTCAAAGCGTCGCCGCCCGTCTCTGCACAGACCACCTCAAAATTCTGCTGACTTTTCAGAAAATAGCATGTGGTGTCGCGGATCACGGGGTCATCTTCCACCAACAATACGCGGATCATCCTGTCAGCCCTCCCCTTTTTTCGCACGATTTGTTATACTATAGTATACCTTATTTTTTGCACATCTACAAGGGGAGGCATCGCCATGAAGCAAAAATGGCCCATTCTGATTTTCTCCGCCCTGCTTACGGCCTTTATCGTGCTGGCCGGTATCTGGGGCAACGCGCAGTTCGAGCATCTGCACAGCGGCAGTGTGCTCACAGCCCAGCACGCCGCCCAGGGTATCGCGCTGGACGGCTGGCGGCAGGAAGCCCCCGGCCAGTGGCACTTTACTTTCACGGTGGGGGAAGACATTCCGTCCCTCACCCTCTGTGTCACCAACACAGCGGTACCGCTGGCCCCTGAGAGCCTCACCAGCCTCGAGCACTCGGGGGAGCTGTATGCACTGGACGTCACGCCCGGCGAGACGGTGGAGCTGATGTTCACCTGCAGCCGCAGCCCCCAGACATGGCTGATGACTTCCGCCTTCGCCTCCCGGGCATTCCGCTTCCGCACCATGACTCAGCTCATCGCTCTGACGGCCTTTGTGACCATGGGGATGGTGCTGCTGGCGCTCTACCACTATAAGCACCTGCCGGAGCTGGGGTACTTCCTGCTCTACCTCGTCATTATGAGCGTCTGGGCGCTGATGGTCTTCTTCTTCCCAGCCATCCGGAACCGTCTGCTCCAGCGTATCCTCCGCTCCTTCTTCTCCCTCACTGTGCTGGCCTCGGCACTGCTGGCGGCAGGGCTGCTGGGGGTAAAACTGCCCCGCTCCGGGCGGGGGCTCCTTGCGCTTGCCGCCGGATGCGTCGTCTTCTTTGCGCTGTCCATGAGCAGCTATCCCCCGCTGCGGGTCGGGATGCTGGTAGCGGGCATGTGCCTCTGCCTTTATTACTTAATGGCCGCCGTGAACGCAGACTATGAAGGTGCCGCTCTGATGCTCCTGCCCGGTGCTGTCACCACCGGCTTCCGGGTCTGGGCACTAATGCCCGGGCTGGACAGCGTGCTTTTTGTGGAGTCTGTCCCCTTCTACCTGCTGCGCTGCGCCCGCCTCTACGACCTTCCCTTTGCCATCGGCTGCATGGTGTTCGTCTGCCGGCGGTTCGCTCTCCTCTTCGACCGCACCGAGCAGCTGGCCCGGGAGCTGGACGCCCGGGTGGCAGAGCGGACAAAAGAGCTGACCGCCGAGACCGAGGCCCGCAAGAGCATGATGCTCAACATTTTTCACGACCTTCGCAGCCCTCTCTTCGCCGTCAGCGGCGGGCTGGAAACACTGGAATCGGCCCCCGAGGCCCTTCCGGCCTTGCTTCCGGCTCTGCGTCAGCGCATTGAATTCCTGCGGAGGCTGACGGAAGACCTCTTCCTCGCGGCAAAGCTCGAGCAGAAGCAGATCCTGCTCAACGAAGACCGCGCCGCCCTCAACGAAGAAGCCGCCGCCGTCTGCGCCGCCTGCCGGAGCGAGGCCGACCAGAAGGGCGTCGAACTCCATGTCAGCGCCGACACGCCTCTGCCTGTCTGGGGCGACAGCGTGCGGTTACAGCAAATTATCCAGAACCTTGTCACCAATGCCATCCACTATACTCCCGCCGGGGGCAGCATCCATGTGAACTGCCGCGCCGAGGACGAAACGGCCTGCGTCAGCGTACAGGACACCGGCTGCGGCATCGCGCCGGAAGACCAGAGCGCTGTCTTTGACCGATACTTTCATACCACCGCCGACAAAAAGCACGACTCCACCGGCCTCGGCCTGACCATCGCGCAGGAGCTGGCCCACCTCCACCACGGCGAGATCACATTGCAAAGTGAAGTCGGCAAGGGCAGCATTTTCACGCTGCGACTCCCCTTACTTACAGACTGAGAGGGCAAGGCCGCTGATAAGATCTATCTCTCTATAGAGAAAGAGGACATCACGCAAAAAATCGCATGATGTCCTCTTTCTTATCGCAATTTTCAAAAATAGTGCCGGTCAAAACTGCATCTTTGCGATATGCAGTTTGCGGCTGTTGCTTGTGCATTAAAAACGCAAACTGCTATATTTCAGCAGCTCCGTCAGCTTTGCCAGACGATGCACAGCCTCGTCCAGCACGTCGGTGCCGCGGGCAAAATGCATTCGGATGAGGTGGTTGACCGGCTCTTTGAAGAAGCTCGAACCGGGGACAGCCGCCACACCGATGTTCTTTATCATCCACTCACAGAATTCCAGGTCGGTCCAGCCCTTGAACTGGGGCAGGGCGAGGAAATCCGAAATGTCTATCATGACAAAATAAGTACCCTGCGGGACGTTGTGCTTGAGGCCGATGGCATCCAGCCCGGCAAGGAAGTGGTCGCGCTTCTCGGTGTAAAGAGCGCGCAGCCCTTCATAATAGCTTGCGGGCATGGTCAGACCGGCGACGGCGGCCTCCTGCAGGGGTGCGGCTGCACCGACAGTCAGGAAATCATGCACCTTGCGGGCGCCCTCGATGACGTAGGCCGGGCCGATGAGGTAGCCCAGACGCCAGCCGGTGATGGAGTAGGTCTTGGAGAGGGAGTTGCAGGTGATGGTGTGCTCGAACATACCGGGCAGGCTGGCCATGCAGATGTGCTTTGCCGGGGCGTAGACGATGTGCTCGTACACCTCATCCGTCACCACAAAGGCGTCGTACTTGATGGCAAGCCTGGCGATGGCTTCCAGCTCGTCGCGGCGGAAGACCTTGCCGCAGGGGTTGGAGGGGTTGCAGAGGATAAGCGCCTTGGCACCCTCGGCAAAGCCCTTCTCGATGAGGCTCAAATCGAACTCATACTCCGGCGGCACTAACGGGATGTAGATGGGTTCAGCCCCCGAGAGGATGGCGTCTGCGCCGTAGTTCTCGTAAAACGGCGAGAAGACCATCACCTTGTCTCCGGGGTTGCAGATGGTCATCATGGCGGCCATCATGGCCTCGGTGCCGCCGCAGGTGACGCAGATTTCCGTGTTGGGGTCCACCTCGTGGTGGAGCGCCGGGCTGGTCTTTTTCGCCAGCGCCTCCCGGAAGTTCTGCGCACCGAAGGTCACGGCGTACTGATGGGGGCCGTCGTGGGCGGCTTTGGCCAGCGCGTCGGTCAGCTCCTTCGGCGGGTCGAAATCAGGGAAGCCCTGCGACAGGTTGATGGAATCGTATTGGTTGTTGATGCGGGTCATCCGGCGGATGACAGAGTCGGTAAAGGTGCCGACGCGGTCGCTTAATCGTGGCATTTTTTGATCCTTTTCATCTTAGACTCCCCTCGAGAGGGGAGCTGGCACCGAAGGTAACTGAGAGGTTCAGTCCTTAAAATACGCATTCTGCACAGCCAGCAGGACGCCTGCGCGGCTGGCGGCGAAGTTCAGACCGCCCTGCAGGTAGCAGGTATACGGCTCACGCAGCGGGCCGTCGCAGGAAAGCTCGATGGTGCTGCCCTGGGTAAAGCTGCCGCTGGCCATGATGACCTCATCGGTGTAGCCCGGTTCCGGAGAAGGTTCCGGGGCGGCATAGCTGTCCACGGGGCTTGCGGCCTGAACTCCCCGGCAGAAGCCGATGAGGGCGTCCGCCGTACCAGCATCAAAGCAGGTGACGATGTCGTTGTGGGCCTCGCAGTAGCGAGGGATGGGCTTTTTGCCCACCAGTTCCAGCAGGCACTGGGCGTAGATGGCCGTCTTGATGGCCTCGCAGACCACGCCGGGGGCGTAGTAGAAGCCCAGATACATATCGCGGGGCGTCTCGAGGGTGCAGCCCAGCTCCTTGCCGAGGCCGGGGGCGTTCAGGCGGTAGGCGCAGAGCTCCACGAGGTCTTTCCGGCCTGCGATATAGCCGCCGGTGGGGGCGATGCCGCCGCCGGGGTTGCCGCTCGTGGGCTCGATGATGGTGTAGTCGCCGCCGCGCACGAGCTTGCCTGCCTTCTCGGCCTCGTCAATCATGTTCTTGGCGACGCGGTCTTTAACTGACCCGGCGGGGTTGAAGTATTCGAGTTTGACGAGCACACGAGCCTTGAGGTCCTCGTCGGCCTCAAAGTGAGTGAGCTCCAGGAGCGGGGTGTGGCCGATAAGCTGATCGATGGACGTGTAAACCTTGCTCATGGTGAACCTCCAAAGTGTTCAAGTTGCTGGTTGCCGTGTGGTTTCACGGTGCGTGTAGCAGCTAAACCCATAAACCCTATAGGTTGTTCGTTTAGCTGTTGGGAAGCATACTAGACACTAAAGCCTAGTAATGCAATAGGAAATAGAAGATTATTACGAGCTGATTAACCATCTTGACCGGAACGGGTATTTTCAAAACCAATTTTTCGGCTAGAATTTCTACGGACTAAATGACCGAAAGGCAGCACTATACATGTTGGTTTCTACAAAGGGCAGATATGCCCTGCGCGTTATGGTCGATCTGGCCGAGCACCAGGCGGCCGGTCGCATCCCGCTCAAAGAGATCGCGGCGCGACAGGGGATTTCCGAGAAATATCTCGAGAACATCTTGGCTACGCTCGTGCGCGCCAACATGCTTTCGGGCATGCGCGGCAAGGGCGGCGGCTACGTGCTCACGCGCCCGCCCGAGCAGTACACGGTGGGCGAGATCCTGCGCCTGACCGAGGGCAGTCTGGCACCGGTTGCATGCCTGGATGGCGACTGCAAGGGCTGCTCACGCTCGGATGAGTGCCCCACGCTCGACGTGTGGAAGAACCTGGACAAGCTCATCAACGACTACCTCGACGGTGTGACACTCGATCAACTTGTCGCTCCCAACCATGGCTACGACTACGTCATCTAACCCACACCTGCCATTTGGGGACGGGGTAGAAATGGTAGATTCTCTCGCCCTTTGAGACTTGACAAATAAGAAGGCCGCCCATTTTTGCGATGGGCGGCCTTCGTTTTGGGCTGTTGAGACGGGCACGGCCGGAATGGCCGTTTTAGTCCTCGGCGATGCTGTCGAGGATGCTGCGCGTGATGGATACCAGGATACTGCCCATAAAGGCCGATCCAAAGCTGGCGATGGAGATGCCCGCGCCCAGCAGATTGACCGACAGGTAGCTGGCCAGCTCGAGCATAAAGCTGTTGACTACGAGCTGAAAAACACCAAGCGTAATAATAGTGAGCGGCAGTGAGATGACGGTCAGGAACGGCTTGACGAGCGAATCGACAATGTTCAGGAACAGTCCCACAAAGGCAAAGCAGACCCAGGTCTCGGCAAAGCCGAAGGGTTGGATACCGGGGACGAGGAACGTGGCGATCGCGATGGCGATCGAGGTGAAGAGCCAGTTAAGCATAAAGCGCATGGCGTGAATCCTTTCTTGCGCCGGGATTGCTGGCGTCGCGTGAAGCGGCTTACGGCGGCGACCTGGATGGTTGCGCGGGCGCGCCGCGGTGTTTGGGCGCCCATTGTCTCAAATATTCGTGGAGCTTACGTGCGCATATGGTTTCTAAACGGCGTTCGTCCTGAAAAACGCGCCGCTGGCAGAGAGTCTTGTCGCTTTAGTTTGGTGGTGTGCTACACTGCTACGGGCAAAAGCCACAGGCGTTGCCCTATTGCATAGAACGGGTGAACGATGCCCGATGTCAGTATCAACTTCGATGCCTTTTGGCGGGTTTGGCGGTGATCGATGAATATCGAGAACATGTTTGACAAGCCTGATGTCAAGCAGCTGGTCCACGCATTTAGCCTTTTGGACGACGAGAAGGATATCCAAGCGTTTTTGACCGATATCTGCACGCCGCGCGAGATTTGCGACCTTTCTCAGCGTTTGCAGGTTGCGCGCTATTTGGACGAGGGCGAGCCTTATGTTGAGGTTCAGGCCCGCACCGGCGCTTCGTCCACCACGGTGAGCCGCGTTTCAAAGGCGCTGAACGGCGAGTACGGTGGCTACCGCAAGATCCTCATTAAGTTGGAGGATGGCGAGTAGGCCAGCGACAACATTGAATTACGAAGAACCGTCCCTCCGGGGGCGGTTTTTATATGCCCGCAATCGGCTGGTGCGTTGGGGTCAGGTTGCTTTGTACCAAAAGATGGAGCTGCGGTGGCAATGTGTCCGCTTGGGCGGGTAGGATGGATGCATTGATTATTGCGAACAGTTTGAGCGGAGGACCATGCCTGTTCGAATCTATACCACCAATGCCGGCACGGATTTGAGTGATGCCGAGTCGGCGCTGCTTGCCGACCTTGTTGGCTGCCACGGACGTGCCGTGCTGCTGGCACCTACGTTTGCCGAGCTCGACCTGTGCCGTCATGATGCGGCGGAAGCCGGGATTTCGCTGGGTATTGACTACAAGACGCCTACATCGTGGATTCGCTCGCTTTGGGAGCTTTTGGGCGACGGGCGCGGTTTCGTTGACAACCTGCAGCGCCAGATGCTGTTCTCGGACATGGTCACGCGTCTCGACGATGCCGACCTGCAGCCGCTTTCGCGTAGCCAGGGCACGGTGCGCATGCTCGCGCGCATGGCCCGCGATGTGCTGCCGGGTGTGGCGGGGACGACGGCCGAGCGATGCGGTGGCAACAATTGCCAGCCTGAGCCAAAAAGCGATGCCGAGGCTCGTGTGTTTGAGCTTTTGCGTGCCTACGCGGGCGGTTTGGACCGTCGAGATATGGTCGAGCCCTGCGAGGCAGCTGACATTATGGCCGGTGCCCTGCCGGCGTGCGCCCGCGCCGTATGCGTGCGCGGTACCACGTCGTTTACGCACGGTCTACTCGAGCTGCTGTCTGCCGTGGCGAACAATGGGGGAGAGGTCGTCGTGCTGCTTGCCCGCGAGCAGGCGGCGATGCGCGAGGAGCTTGCCACGGCATTTGATGCCCGCGGTGTGCTGTTTGAGATCGCGCCGCTGGGGGAGGACGCCGTCGCGTCTGATGTCGTTTGCGGGGCCGCCGCTCAGCCTGTCTTTATTGAGGTCGCCGGCCCCCATGCCCGTGCTCATGTCTATGCGGACGCCATCGATAAGTTGGTGAAAGCGCGCAAGGAGTCCAAGGCCGATAAAGCTACTGCAACGCCCGCCGACCCCGTGCGCGTGCTCGTCGTTTCTGCCCGGGCACCCCAGCTGTTCGGCGAGCTCGCCGCCCGTTTTGCGGCGCGTCACATTGCGGCCGAGACGACTGAGTTCACGGCGTTTTCCCAGTCCATCGCGGGCAGGCAGTTTACGGCGCTCGCCAACCTGATCGAGCGTATGAAAGCCGCCGACGAGGGCACCGCTTCCAAGACCGAGTGGTGGCCCGCGCCGGAGCTTACCGACTGGATCTACAGTCCGCTTTCGGGCGCTGATGCCGTCAATGCCCGTACCTTCGATAAGAATATGCGTCTCTCGCGCAACAAGACTACCGCGGGCGTCAAGAGCCTGCTGCAGAGCGTTCAGGGCCAGGTGAGGGGCGCGCGCAAGGCGACGAGCGACGATAACTGGTTTAAGAACGTACCGTGTGTGGTCTCGGACGTGTTCCAGGCGCTGTGGCGTGACAAGCCCGTGACGGCGCTTAAGGCCATGCTTGCCGTTGCCGAGGCGTTGCCCGATCGCGCTCTAGGCGGCCTTGACGGCCAGGCCCGTCGCCAGGCAGAGACGGCTTTGCTGCGCCATGCCATCGACATCCTTATGAACGATGCTCGCGCGCTCGACGTGTCGCAGGCCGCGACCGTGCCGGTTCTCGACGGCGTTCGAACCAAGGTGGACAAGCGCAGTACCGCCTACGATTACGAGACCTACGAGGTCGATCGCACACCACGAGCACAAGTGCGCTTCGTGGCGCTTGCCGATGCGTCGGTTTTGCGTCCTGGCGGCTACGATGCCGTGCTGTTTGCCGATGTCGACCTGGACAGCTATCCGCTTTCGCACGAAGAGGGCCCGCTTGCCACGTTGACAGCCGAGCTGCGCCGCGACGGCGTGTCTTTGGAGCCCGCTGCCCTGCTGCGCGTGCGCTTTGGCCGTGCGATGCAGGCGGCGAGCGGTCCGGTCGCGCTCGCCCGTGTGACGCACGATCGCCAGGCACGCGAGTGCTACCCGGCAGCCGTATGGACCGAGCTGTGGGCACATGCCGAGGCCGCTGGCGCTGCCAAGCCCATGCGCGTGGGCGAAGGCGATATCATCGCCGACTTTGATCCCGCGGCAGGCGAAGGTCTCAAGCGCGAGCGCGTGACCTGTGAAGCCCCTCAGCATCTGAGTGCCGAGGCCGTGCCGTATTTGGTCCTGCGTCGCCGCGATGGCGAGGGCGAGAACGCGCCGCTCGTGCCGCGTCTGACGTCCGCCTCGCAGATTGAGGCGTACTCGACGTGCCCGCTGTGCTGGTTCGTGTCGTATCGCGTCAAGCCCCAGTCGATCGACGCGGGCTTTGGCAACATGGAGAAGGGCAACTTTGTCCACGACGTGCTGGAGCATCTGCATGCCCGTCTGCCCCAAGAGGGCATGAAGCGCGTGACGCCCGAGAATCTGCCGCGTGCACAGGAGCTGCTGCACGAGGTCTTTGACGAGACCTTGGCCGAGCACGCCGGCAAGCGCGGCGCCGAGGGCCCGCTGGTGCCGCTCTCCCCGGTGGAGGAGCGTCAGGTGGCCGAGATCTTGCCGCAGTTGGAGGGCGTGCTTGCCTACGAGTCCGAGGCACTTGCCCCCTTTGCCCCGCGCTACCTGGAGTTTGCGTTCAACGAGCTCCAGGTCGAGTATGCCGGTTGGCCGCTCGGCGGGCGCATCGACCGCGTAGATGTGGA
>ENA-OPSW01000684-OPSW01000684.1-human-gut-metagenome-genome-assembly--contig:-NODE-684-length-27223-cov-3.502797_pt1 | contig 27223 bp, 28 predicted proteins | sample MGYA00241463_ERZ501918 | MGnify/ENA primary metagenome ERZ501918 (study PRJEB25962, sample SAMEA2042443) | human gut metagenome | biome: human gut; feature: human-associated habitat; material: faeces... | reverse complement strand
GTCCGTTCGATGTTGATTCCATTGGAGTGCATTCGATGATTCCATTCGAGTCCATTTTAAGCAGTATCTTGAACCAAGACTTTTACATAAGAAGAAGCGTGCTTACAACCGCATCCACAATCTGGATAGTTTAGTCCCATCTGTTCTGTGAATCCATAAATATCAATAACATCTTCAGGACGAATATCAAAACACTGTGCCAGTTGCTCATTAAACAGCTCCTTACTTATTTTCTCATTTTCCAATTTTTTCCATCCGCCAATATGAATAATTTTAGAGCCTTTAGGTAGATGTAGTTTAATATTAGATTTTAAAATCGCTTGTAGTACATTCTGATACAAAATATAAGTGAAGCCAAAAACAACAACAGGCTGGTCAGAATGTAAGTCTTTTATAAATGTTTGAATACCTTCCACATCAAAATATGACAGATTGTTCTCATCTGCTTTAAGAAAATATCCAACCTTACCAGCAAACTTCAGATAGCCTGTGACAGCAGCGAATCTTGCCCCAAGCAACTTACGCGAAGCTGAACGAGGATCAATATCCATAATAAGAAATGGTTTCCTTTCCTTACCTATAAATTCACTGATCACTTTAACCATCGCTTTCCCCTGTCTTTTTGCCGTTATCTTATCAATTACGACTGTACTCGGAATACCCGATGTAGCAGAAGACTGCAGTGCCAGAGTCAAATCCTCCTTGGGGACAGAGTTTAAATTAAAACCAAGCTCTTTAAACACACTCACAGCAACAGGAGGAATATCACCAATAGAGAGTATTCCATTGTGAGGATCAAAGCCTTTCCTATCACAGAAGCTCTTATATCTTTCATTATTTTCATAATGAAAGATAAGTTCTTCCTGTAAAGCCTCAGTAAAAGCTTTTTCGGACTCTATACTCTCTTCATAGGGAGCTATATTTAATAGCTCTTCAACTTTACTTTGCTCATTCATAATTATTTCAATAATAATCGTTGTATTTTTCCCGATGGTGTTTTGGGGATACGGTCGACATACTCTATATAAACAGGTACTTTATAGTTTTCTAACAATGACAACATTTTCTTTTTAATACTCTCATCATCAGCTTTTGTCAAGTGACCGACAACAAAAGCTTTCACGACTTCTCCCATAACGTCATCATGTACACCGATACATGCAGACTCTTCAATACCTGCCATAGAATTCAGCGCTTCTTCCACCTCAATCGGACTGACTTTTTTTCCGCCAACATTGATAATTTCTTTTTTGCGGCTTTTCAGATATATATATCCCGAATGATCAATATATCCCCAGTCTCCAGTTTTAAAGTAATCGCCATAGAAATCATCTCTAAAAGTATTCTCATCCACCCCCCAATATCCGGAGCATACATGTTCTCCTTTAACACAAAGCTCCCCTTCCTGCCCCGATTGAACTAAATTTCCTGCTTCATCAAAGATTTCAACTGTAGTATTAGGAGATGATTTTCCTATTGACTCCAAGTGCCCTCCATCCGCATGAAAGTCTATAAATGCACTTCTAGAAGCCTCTGTCAGACCATAATGCATACAAATTTTAGTATTAGGTAACCAAGTCATCAATTTTTCTTTCTCAACTTTAGGCATAAAAGCACTACCAATCTCCACATATTTTAATTGGGATGCATAATGAGCGATCTTATCACCACTCATTTTCACGATATAGGCCCAACTGGCAGGAACCATACCGAATCCTGTTACATTACACCTCTCTATTTCGCCAAAAAACTTTTTCATACTGGCAAAGCTACCTAATAAAACCAGCGTAGCACCTTTAGCTAAGGTGCACCGTAAACGTCCCAACCCAAAAGAATGGCTGATAGGCAAAGCTAAAAGTTCTATATCTTCCGCAGTATTCCCTATAAAAGCATTAATGTTATTTACAGCGGCCAACTGATTGGAAAAAGACAGAACAACCCCTTTAGGAAGTCCTGTCGTTCCTGTTGTGAATAACAAATCAGCCCGGTCTGTTCCTTTGGGAAAATCAAAAGTACTTTCTACTGTACCTTTCACTTTTGAGAATGGTATAATATCATAGACATCCTTATTTCTTAGTTCACCAATAATAGCAGAAGGACTCGCGCATTCTATTATTCTTTTTAACCGAATCGCATTGGTTTCCGGATCAATTGGTACACAAATCATTCCAGCTAGATGAGCGCCAAAATAAGTATAAATAAAATCTATATTTTTACTAGCAGAAATCACTATCCTACTGTTTTTATCCCAACCCTTAGAACTAAACCAGTCAGCCGCCTGACTGATTTTACGCCAAAGCTCACCATAAGACACCCTTAATTCTCCTGATATAATTGCTATTTTATCAGGAGAATTCAAGGAATGTTGATACATGATTTCTTCTATTACCATAAACTATGCTAATTTATTCTCTACAGCCTCAATAATATCATGGACATCCTCTAAATCCATCATTTCTTCAGGTTCAAAATTAATATCAAAAGCTTCCTCTACATTAGAAAGAATTGTCAAATGTCCCATAGAGTCCCATTGCGGAAAATCTCCAATTGTACTTTCTTCTGTAACAAAAGACACTTCTGTTTCACATACCGAGGCTACAATCTCAAATACTTTGCTTTTCACTTCCATTTTTCTTATATTTACATTAATTACTTAATACCACCATCAACTCTAATTACTTGCCCATTCACAAATGACGCTTTCTCCGATGCTAAAAAAAGAACCGCATTTGCAATTTCAGAAGTGGTGCCTAATCGATGCATCGAAGATATTTCTTTCATCGATGCTATCGCTTTCTCTCCCATTTTTACAGCAAAATCAGTATCAATTAGACCAGGAGCAACAGCATTTACCCTAATTTTCATGCTTGCAACTTCCTTAGCAAGTACCTTAGTGAATAGAATCATTGAAGCTTTTGTTGCTCCATACACACTATTCCCAATATCCCCATCTATTCCAGCGATTGAAGCCATATTGATGATAGATCCTCCTCCTGTTTTTGTCATAATCGACATTAATGCTTGAGTTATCATTAACTGAGAAAAATAGTTTACCTGAAAGACTCTCTTTACATCACTAATCCGAGTAAAAGGTAGGATAGCCAAATGAGACATTCCAGCATTATTAATTAATACATCGATTTTCAATTTTAATGATTTTATAAAAGCAAGCCCTATTTTGATAGATTCTTCATCTTCCAAATCAAAATAGCAAGGATATATTTTAACCCCATATTCTCTTGATAATTCATTAATAAAATCAGTATTTTCAGAGGTTTCTTTTCTACTACAAAGAATTAAATCAGCTCCTGCTTGAGCAAAAGCAAACGCTATTTCTTTTCCGATCCCTCTATTACTACCTGTTATACAAATAACTTTGTTTGAAAAAGATTCCATATACATTTAATTAATATTCAATAAGTGGCAACACTTTCACATTCTCTGTTTCTAAATAAACTGCTCCCCATGAAAGCCCAGCTCCAAAACCGCATAAAATCATTTTTCGACTTTTACTCCACAATTCCTCACGTATTTTAGTAACCATGGTCATTGGAATTGTCCCACTACTAGTGTTACCAAAATATTCTAAACAATATGGAACTTTTGCTTTGTCTAACTTCAACTTCTTTCTTATTTTCTCATCAATGTATTCATTAGCCTGATGTAAAAGCAAATAATCAATCTCCTGTATATCAAGATTAATATATTCGCACAAAGACTTAATGCACTTAGGGACGCAGGTTATAGTAAAAGAAAACACAGCCATACCATCCATCGCTACATGAGTTCTATTTCTTATAATTCCAGGCTCTATAATCTGCATTTTCAGAGATTCTTCTGAGACAGGTTCTCTCACTCCACTAGAAGGGGCTATGATTGCGTTGTATTGACTTCCATCACTCAATAAATTAAAATACATTGGCTTTGCCATTAAATTATATTCGAGTGCAGTTGCAGTCCCTGCATCGCCATGTAAAGGCCAAAGAGTTTTATCTAATGAAGATAAAATTTTAGATGGAGTATCTCCAACTAAAAGCAATGCTCTCTTCATGCACCCTGAAGATAACAAAGAGGCGATAACTGATAAACCATAACAATAACCAGAACATGCCATGGGGATGTCAATTGTATAGCAAGATGCTTGAAGCCCCATTTTACCTTGTATTACAGTGGAAGTATTCGGCTCACTATAATCACGTGAAACAGATACAAAAATCAAAGCGTCAATGCTATCTTTTGACCATTCTAATTCTTCTATAAGTTTTTCAGCAGCAATAACACAATAATCAGAACAAGTCATCCCTTGAGGAGCAATACGCCGTTCTTTTATACCCGTTAAAGCCATTACTTTTTCAGCTTCTCCTTGAGCAAAACACTCAAGCATTCCAACCTTTTCTATTTCTTTGGGGACAGCAGCTGAAACACCTGCTATCTTTACATTTTGTACAGTTAATAATGCCATAATAATTTGTTACAATGAATACCCACCATCTATCTTTAGCCTCGTACCTGTTACCCAAGATGAAGCGTCAGATAACAAATAAATAATCCCCCAAGCCACATCATTAGGGTGTCCATAACGCTGCATTGGGTAGTTAGCCATGTCTCTTTTCTTCTGATCTTCAGTAAAACTATCAATATTATTAATTGGAGTCTCAACCATTCCTGGATTTACAGAATTTACTCTAATACCTTTGACTGCCAGTTCAATAGCTGCATTCTTCATAAAACCATCAATAGCACTCTTTGTGATAGAATACATAGCATTACCTATATCCACAGAAAAGACACCTGATATTGATGAAGTCAGCACCATAGAAGATCCTCTTTTCATTTTTTTCTTCTTAACAAGAAGTTGAGTTAACATCACAGGAGCAATCATATTTATATCCAAAATAGATTGCAAATCACTCCTCTTGATAAAAGCAATAGGAAGTTTCCCACCTATACCGGCATTATTCACGCAGCCATCAATTTCCGGAAGTGATTTAACAAACTGTTCCAGTGCGGAACCATCTGTTAAATCTAATTTTATTTGTTCATGTCCAGCTCCTTCCAATAAATTAAAGACTTCATTTAAGCGCTGCTCATCTCTACCAACTAATATAAGTTTAGCACCTAATCTAGCACATTCTATAGCAGTGGCCTTTCCTATTCCAGAAGAAGCCCCAGTTATCAAGATGGTTTTACCAACTAAGGAAAAAGGATTATACATCTTTCAATTCGCCTTTGAAGATACAATTTCAAATAAATCACCTATACTTTGAGCTGTTATGATGTCATCACCTTTTAATTGCACATCATACTCTTCATCGACCATAGCAATAACCGATAAAGCTATTAATGAACTCCATTCATCAAGCTCTTTGAAAATGACATTTGGAGTGAACACTGACTCCTCTGTTTCATCAAATTGTTCTGCAAATTTTTCTATAAACTCATTTAATTCCATAATTATTAATATTTAATATTTTACAATTGTAGCAGGATTTCCCATATACGTGGAATTATTTTTCGTTGGACGTATTATAACACTACCAGCCCCTATTACAGTATTATATCCCACTCTCTTCTTCTGCAATAAAACAGAAGACACACCAAAATAATTTTTATTACCAATGTTCGTTTCTCCAGAAATTCGGACCCCTGGCATAAAAGAATTGAAGTCACCTATAATAGCATCATGCCCTACCGTGATATATCCATTAAAGATATTAAAGTTCCCAATCCTCACATTACAACTAATATGACAATCCCAAGAGAAGATATTACCAACACCTAATTTAAGGTTATCATCATCTGCAAAACGCACATTCGGAGCTATAATATTGGGAAAATCAATGTTTTGATTAGAAATCCTATCCATTAAATTTGCAACTCCATGAGGACTTCCTATTGCAAAAACGACACACAACGCAGAAGGATAGCTATTCAGTCCATCAATTCCACCCAGCACTTTTCCATATTCATTAGTATATCCAACCTCTTTTACATCATCAAAGAATCCTATTAGATTCCATATAGCATCATTCGCATTGATAGCATTCAATAAACAAGCCACCTCGCGTCCAAAGCCGCCAGCTCCATAAATCGCTATATCTTTCATATTCTTAATTAGTTCCTGTAAAAGGCTCCATAGTCGCAGAATCATCCGAATTGATCCCCTCACGTACGAATACCTTCTTTATTGTTAATAAAATAATTTTCAAATCAAGCAAAAAGGAACAATGATCTACATACCATATATCCAATTCAAACTTCTTACTCCATGAAATAGCATTCCGTCCATTCACTTGGGCCCACCCTGTAACACCGGGACGAACTTCATGCCGCCGAGCTTGCTCTTTGCTATAAAGTGGTAAATACTGAGGTAACAAAGGACGTGGTCCAATTAAAGACATATCCCCTTTAAGCACATTAATCAATTGTGGCAACTCATCCATTGAAGTAGAACGAACGAATTTACCAACCTTTGTTAATCTCTTCTCATCAGGTAATAAATTCCCATGTTCATCTCGTTCATCTGTCATTGTTTTCAATTTAATAACCTTAAATAGTTTTCCATTCTTCCCCGGACGTTCCTGAAAAAAGAAAGCTCCCGTCCCCTTATTAGCAAAGTGAAGCCAAAAAGCACTTCCTAATAAAACAGGTAAAAGGATAAGTAAGCCAAGAAAGACTATAAGCACATCCATCAAACGCTTTATGAAACTACGATACATATTGTTCCGCATTTTTATAGGTATAATTTAAGGATGCCCTCATTGAATTATTGGAATAAGTTCTCCAAAGCATATTGTCTGCCTTCAATTCTTTTATAAAACCAGCCATTGCAGCCACTTTTTCTTTTGTAAAACATCTCCCACAATCATATGCTGCGACCAAATGCGCCAATTCGGATTCATCAGATGCTATACATAATAAAGGGGTACCGACAGCGAGCAAATTGTATGTTTTACTGGGAACACTTACCAAAGCTGTTTCATCAGTTAGAGTAATAATTGATATATCAGCAGCACTCAACGAATATTTCAAATCTTGCGAAGGTTGCCATGGTAAAAAATAACAATTTTTCAAATTCTTATCTTTCACCCATGACATTAACTCTTTCTTTTTCAACCCTTCTCCAATAATAAGGAAAATAATATCTTCATTTTCTTTAATCTCTTCCGCTATTTCAATAATAGATTCTACATTATGAGTAAATCCTATATTTCCAGAATACATGACAACAAATTTGTCGAGTAAATTATGTTTTAAGATGAATGGATTTTCTGTTTTTTCAATCCTCGATAAAGAATCCATACCCATCCAATTCGGAATCACAACTATTTTATCTTTATCACAATATTTTAATAGTAAAGCTGCCATTCCACTACTCAGCGTATATATCTTATCAGCATTGTTATATATTCGCCTATTAATTTTAGCCCACACTTTATATATCCAAGAATCTTGGTAAACTCCAATATTACTCAATGCATCCGGATATACATCATAAACGATAACAGAATATTGGTGCTTCAAAATTAATGATGGGAAATAAGACATTGGTGGATTAGTTACGTAAACGACCCTATAATGCCGATATTTCCAAAGCAATAAGAAAAAAATCTGTAAAGTAGCCACAAGCCACGTCAGTATACGGATAAAAAATGAAGTACGAACATAAGTAACTATCTTATGTACTTTAACAGACTTGTCCAATGTTCTTTCCAACGTATCGAGATTTCCCGTAAGCAAAACAACATCAGAATATTTCTCGGCATAAGCATTCACTATATCAATCATTAAATATCCCGTTGATTGATTGACCAAAAGAACACAGCTTAAATGTTTATCGTTCATTAGTTACATTTGTTAGCATCCAATTTTGACGTGTAGCCCAAGGAAAGCCGCCACAAGGCGGTCTCCCAATAAATAACGTCAAAAAGGATACTGATTTTTAAGATTTATTGTTAGTTCAATCCGATAGTCAAGGGCAATAAATGCTCATAATCCCTACGTCCTTTAACAATCTCGCTGAAAAATCTCTTGAAATAATCCAGCACAGCCACACCCTGCATCTTGTATGTTGAGATGATGGTATGATACATCGCCGAGACACGGGCCATCCTGTCACTTCCGAAAAATGACGAGTTCTTCCGCTCACCGGCTAAGGGGCGAATAAATCGTTCGGCTATGGAATTGTCGATTGAATAAGAACCGTCATTCAAGTAAGCGAACAACTGAGTCCAAAAAGTATTCATATAACTTATGGCCTTCTCCATCAGATCCCCGCGGGGCGGATGATCGTCACTGAGCAAGGCGTCAAGCTTGCCGCGTAACTTGATGATTATTTCTTTGCTCTTTAAATCATTCCGGCAAAGCCTTATCTGTTCAGGAGACAACTTACCTTCTTCATACTCACGCTCCAGTTTGTAAAGCTCACCTATCAGCTCCAATATGAATGCGGCATCCTTATCACCACCCTGTTCCAAAGCATACTGGAACTTCGCACGGGCATGGACCATGCAACAAAGATGTTCTATATCTACCATATGATCATCCAGATACATATATACATTGTAGCCGTCCGACTGAAGGGCTTTCACCTGACTGTCACCCAGGATATGCTCCAGAGCATCCTGTCCCCTGGAAGCATCCTCGTAGCAATAGATTACCACTTTGGAGAGTCTGTTGACCAGACACCATATGTATTTCTTCTTATAGCATCCTTCACGCTTTACCCGGCACCAAGTCTCATCACAGTTGACAATGGAGTCCTTCTCCAGACAAGTATTCTTAAGATAAGTAACCAGCCCACGGAAATGAATGGAGTCTTTCTCCAGCCAATTGGTCAGACTCATGCGGCTCACACGCATCGATTCACCGGATAATCTGTACATCTCACGATAAAGAGGAGTATCCAGAACGTATTTGTTGAAAGCCAGATAAGCCAGGAAAGAACCGGAGGCGTGCGTACCCGAAACAACGTCAATGATTTCAGGATGGCCGCTGAAAGGGAGTTTGATGATGACGACACCTGCGGGCAGCCGGCCGATATCACTGTTGTGACAAACCGTATTGTCGGCACTCATGGTACGGTAAGAAAGTCCCTGGCGATAAAGACGCGACTCCTTTGGTTTTGCTTCAGCACCCTCTTCCTCCACCGCTTCCCCGCCAGCCTCCGCAGACGGAGATCCGATGGATTGCGGAGTACCATCGAAGTCATCCTTGTCACGGGTATGGTCCTCTCCGTCCTTTACACGCTTTTTACGGATTCCCTTCTGGCTCTTGCATTCATAAAGGTTCTTGTTCGGACTTTTAGCCGCTCCTCCAAAGCTGTTATTTTAGACAACAGATTACTGACCATCGCTTTATAATCGTCCAGTTCCTTTTCCGTAGCCATGGTAGCCTTCTGCAAGGACAACAGTTCGTCAACCTTGGACAACAGCGCGTCTATGCGGGCCTCGTCACGCCGGATGCGTTCGGCATCCCGCTCACGGACAGCCACAAGCTCCATGATCATTTTAGATTTCTCTTCGGGTGTCATATCTGAATATGGGTCTTCAAAAGGTGCAGGAGTACACTCCCGTTCCTTAAGCTTCCTTGCGAAAGAAAGCAGTTACATGCATAAACTTGTATCTGGGTCTGAAACGTTTCTCAAACATGCTATAAGACAGTTGATCATAACTGAATAAGCGGACCAGACGTAAATCTTTGGACATCACGATAAAAACATCCCCGTCTTCCGGTTCACGATTCAACTGCTGATGGATGATGGACAAAACCTTATCATATTTACAGCGCATATCGTGGAAATCGCGGACAAAGAAAAAACGGTTGAGACCGGTTATATTCAACATAAGACCTCCAGTTTCCCTACCAGACTTTTCAAGCCTTCGTAGCTTAAATTTTTCTGACTGATATGAACACCGTTGATCATGGGGATGTCCACCAGGATTCGAAGTCCGGTACTCGAAGAAAGCCGGGTGTCCACTTCCGGAGTTCCTTCCGGAAGCGGGGAAGAAATTTCCTGCATTTCTGCCTCCGGGGAGGGAGCACCCAAAACTTGAATAGGAACTATCTTCTTTCGGGTATCCTTGTACCATTTAGGAAACAGGTTATAAGGGACTTGGTTCGACAAACAGAATTGCTCAATCGAAACACCGGAAGGAACGCCTTCCAATTTATAGCGTAAAAATAGACGCTCAAAATCATTGTAACTATACATAAACTTTGCTTTTCATTTAACGGAAGCAAAGTTCTGACTTTTATATCGGTTATCCTATATGTCATTTTTGGACGTTAACAGTTTTCCATTTTATATCGTTTATCCCATATGTCATTTTTGGACGCTAACTATTTAATTCATTTTACTACCTATCCATATATTTATCATGCGATTCCAAACAGAATCTATCGAATACTCTTTAATGACACGTTCACGTGCTCTATTTCCCAAAGTCTTTGCTTCCATAGGGTTGGATAACATATACTCTATTGCTTGTTTTAATTGGACTTTATTTTTAGGCTCAACACAAATACCACATGGCCTTTCCGTATCAATAGCCAGCATCTCTGGTATTGCTCCAACACAACTTGCAATAATAGCGCATCCACAAGCCATACTTTCCAATATTACATTAGGAAATCCTTCAGTGTAAGTTGGAAGAACAAAAATTGCTGATGCCATCATCTTATCAACGATTAAAGAATAATCTATTTCCCCAACAACATTAAGCCATTTATTATTTTTTCCAGATAAAACTATAAGTTTTTCTTTGACCCCTTTAGGAAGACTTCCATACATATTCAATTGAATACCAGATATTTGAGAACAGACTTCGACTAATTCGTATATACCTTTAGTTTCTAACATCTGCCCTACAAATGTAATTGTACGAGGCTGAATAGAAATAAATGACTTCCTATCAATACTCTCAAGTATTTTATTAGATAGTGGATTAGGTAAATTCACAACATTTTTAAACCCAGAAGCAAGCAACGATAAATAAGACTTCTGATCAATCGTTATTACCACATCGGAGTTATCGACAAGTATCTTCAATAACTTCCACTCCCAATTTTTATAATGACATAATTCAGGTATCCGCCCAAAATGGAAATGAATTACACTTTTTACACTATATCGCTTAGCTATCTTTACTAAACAAATATCCTTAATAAGCCCAATTGATGCACTTGTGGTAATATGAACTACATCATAATTTAATCTTGATGCTTTTCTTATAAATCTCAACAATACAGAAAGTCCCGAATATAATTTTGTCCAAAAACTATTTTTAATAGAATGTTTATAATACGCCGAACATAAATAATCCAAATTGCAATCTTCTGTATGCTCCTTATAATAATTCAAAATATGTTTAGTCCACCGGGATATCCCTCCGGCAAGATCTGGAGAAGGCGCTATTAACAGAACCTTCATTTTTTCTAATCTAGGCATATACTTTACGAGCTTTCTTAATAATTACTTCAAACAGAAAAAAGATAAAATTTGTAGTGTTAATACGATGTCCTATTTTCTAAATTTCAGAATGAGACACATAAATAAGCATTGATAATTTTTCATTTCCACCTTAACTCATAACCCAATTATCGCCTCCCACCTTTTTATAATAGTCTCAGGATCAAATAACAACTTTGCCTTTTTCCCAGAGCTCTCTCCTGCTGCCAGTAATTGATCATCTGATATAGTTAAAATAGTATTTAATGCCTTTTTGATAGAATCAACATTATTCCATTCACACAATACACCATTATTTTCATCAACTAAAACATCCCAATCAGATACTCGACTCATTATTATAGGTTTGGATAAGCTCATTGCTTCACATATCGCATTAGGCAATCCCTCAAACTGACTAAATAACCCTACTACATCAGCCTCATTCATTCTGTCTGCAATATTAGAAACGGCTTCATTTAGATGTATCACTTTATCAAGATTATATTGAGAAATTAATTTAGTTGATTCATTAAAAACTTGCGCACTACTTTGAGAAGCTTTTTTAGACCCATACCAATCTAATATAAGCTTATCCTTTTGGCTATCATCTAATAAATTAACTGCTTTTATAAGATTTATGGGATTCTTCAAATACTGATAACTCGCTGCCACAACAATGTGAGTTTTGCCTTCTTTACGAGGCATGTACTTAGAGACAATTAGAGGTAAAGTAACAATATTATAAGTAACTTTTAACTTATCCCGATATTGTGGATAATGTTTCAACCACATCCGACTAGCATTGTTTGAATTACACACTATAATATCTGAGTATTGTTTGAACCATCCCATCAATCTGCCTCTATATGAAAAGAAAGCATCTTCCTTTGCGCTACGTTCACTCGTTATTACTTTCCAAGTATGTCCTCCAATAGCTGATATACAATTCAAGAAGTCTGGCGTATCTAAAAAAGAAATTACCGCATTATAATTTCCTTGACGAATAAACGAACGTATCTTCCACATCCTCAATATAGGATTCTTTATTAACAACCAATGTATTTTGACACTATTTCTATCAAGAATATCCATAAAAAATGTATCCTCATGATAGCAAAGTACTTCTACTTCCACCCCTTTTTGTTTTAGTAGAGGAATAATTGTAACTATTTGCCGCTGAGCTCCACCTGATCCAAGAGAGTCTATCAAAAAAAGTAACTTCATTTTATAGTTTTATGAATAAATATACAATACATAATATAAAGTAAATGCCGACTCCTCTTTTCATGTTCTTTGCCATATAAAAAGGATAATTCTCCTTTGCTATAACATAAAAAATATAGAAGACAGGATACATACAAATCAGTCTACGCGGATTGATATTACTTGAATTAGCTATTAAAAAAGCCAAAAATATAAATCCGGAAAGAATAAGGATATTGGGTAGCAAACTACGATAATCCTTACAACGAAGGATCTGAATAACACAAAACCATACTATAAACCAAAATGCTGGAGCTATAATTTGTACTAGACCGATGATTAATTGAGGAAAATTTTTAGCATTAACGATTCCTCCCCATGAAGGAAAAGGAGACATTTGAGAGTACAACACGGCTACCAACTCTTTCAGCCCCATAGGCAATCTATAAATATATTTCCCCAGCCCACCCTCTTCCGCTGCATCTTGCGTAAATTCTTGATAACTATTCAGAGTCTTTTGGATAGCCATTATTTCTGGGATAATTATGATACTTAATCCCATTATTATTACGATACTTATACCTATAAGACTATAATGAACTATTTTATTTTTTTTAGTTTGTTCGTACACATAAAGTAATGGCATAAAAAGCATGAATAATCCATGTTCTGCCCTAAAATAAAATGTAATAAATGATAAAATGCATAATAGTAATAAACGATAAACTTTAAAAGGAGTATACAATATAGACAAGCCAATAGAATATAGTAATGCGATATGTATATCTCTCAATATCCAAGGAGAATAATAAAAGACATAAGAGCAAAAAATAAAGACAACTGAACTTAAAAAAGCTCTTCTAATAGAAACGAAAGAAAGTAATATACGAAATACGAAAACAGGTATTAATGCTGCTAAAAAAGAAACATTCAAAATTTGAAAAAGAACATTATTGCCTCCCAAATAATGATTAGCTACATAAGAAAGTAAACCCGAATAAAAATACGCTCCTTGATTTTCTGTTAAAAGACGATAAACTTGATTAGTGAAACAATCATCAAAAATAGACTTTACATTAGGTAATTCCCCTAAATATTGACTCATTTCATAAAAATTATCCTGATCTGGATATTGAAAAAAGCAATTATTGTTCACTGTATAAGCCCAGTACGCAAAAAAAGAAAAAAGAAAATATAAAAAAGAAGAAAGAAAAAATATTTTTAATGCAATTTTCCTCTGTGCTATTGTATCAAAAATAAGATATGATATACAAAAACAAGATAAAATAAAGAATAGATATAATACTATAATTGTAAAAAAATCAGCTACCACGTTTCTTTAACTCTTTTATAACTTTTGCCGGTGTTCCTGCAGCGATCGTCCATGCTGGCACATCCTTAGTAACTAAAGAACCAGCTCCTACTACGGCCCCCTCACCAATAGTAACACCAGGCATTATAATAGCACTCATACTCACACAACATCCTTTCTTCAGCACGATAGGCAGATGCAAATGCGGCACATTTTTATACCGTTCATCCCTATAATACAGAGACATATCCCTTCGATGGCATAACAGAAGAGCTCTACTTGCAATCCAAACATCATCTTCTATTGTTATTAATTTGGCATTACCAACATCAAAATAGACATCCCAACCGATAGAAACGTTTTTACCTAAATTACATCCACATAACCTCCATAGAAAAGGACGTAAACCTAAAAAAGAAAACAAAGGAGAAAAGCGGGCTATTGTTTGGAAATACCAGCATAACCTTCCTTGTAGCCATAGAGGAAAATTTTTAACCTTCCTCGCAAAAACAGCCAATTTCATTCTAATAAAATTATAATTATACAAAAAGAATCAACAACTTCTTCTATATCTATTTACTGCCCTCCATAATAAAAAAAGATAGAAAGCAATCATAACTATCTCTAATATAATCCTACATACCAGTTCTCTATCATCAAAACAGAGATATGAACAAATCATAATTCCAAAAACGTATTCTATCAAAAGCAATGGTAACTTAAACCTAATAGGATAGATTTTATTCGAAAAGTACCAACTACTTATAACAAGTATAGAATTTGCTATAATCATTGCCCATACAACACCCAACAATTGATATTCTTTAGTCAATAAAAATAAAAGAATAAGATTAGTAACGCACGATATAAAAAATGAATAAGACAAATATTGGGTTTTAGATAATACTTTTGGGCCAGTCTGCATAACTGTAGAAACACTCAATAAGCTAATCGAGAAACTGATACAAGCTATATATTTTGATGATTCAATATATTTAGGATCTGCGAAATAATATATTATTTCGTGAGAAAATAGTCCAATACTCAAAGCAATCATAAAGATTATGGGAACAACAACTTCTAACATATGTACAACCATTATCTTTTGTTTTTCCTCTGTCACAATTCTAAAAAGATATTGATTCCAAGCCATCGAAAAAGTACTTTCAAAAAGAGTCATAATAGAGCCAAACTTTAAAGCCATAGAAAAGATCCCGATACTATATGTTGTCATATAATTTAATATCATAAATCTATTTGCATAAGTATTCGCTATAACTCCAACTCTTGCAGGCACTTGAGGTAATGCATATTGTAGACTTTTAACCAATAATTTTCTCCGAAAAGAACACGCAAAACTATTTTTAATCAATAAGAATGTAATAATGGAAGAAATGCAAGATGCAAGTAGAGACGCACTAAAATATCCCTTCATACCCCAATCTATGATATAAAAAAACACAAATATAAATGTCATTAATAGTATCGACCTAAGAAGAATCGAAAAAGTGAATAGTTTATTCTTTTTCTCATATCGTAAAATAATTAATGATAAAGTTGCAGAGCATGAAAATGGAATTTGAATGGCAGCAATAATCAAATATTTGAAATAATTTGCATCACCACAAATATGTGTCGCTAAAATACGTGAAAATAAACCTATTAAAACAGACAAAAGAATAGATAATATAATCACAGAAATATATATTGTAAACACATACTCCTTTTTCTTTTCCCCTTCATATTCAAAATAATAGCGTTGCAAAGAGGTTTCTAATTGTAAAAAAGCAAATATAGAAACAATTCCAATAATTGTTTGTATCAGATCAATGACACCAAACTCATCTACCGAAAGTTTGCTTGCATATATTGGAATAAGTAAAAACGCTAATAGCTTGTCAAGTGAAATAGCAAATCCGTAAGCAAAAAAATTTGTTAGTAGCTCTTTCATTACTTAATCATTGCCATTACACAAAAAGACAGCGAGTCTTTTCCCATGATAAAGATAATCAAATTCTTTGAATGCCATTTGCTTGCCCGCTTTCGCGATTCTGGTTCTTTCATCCGGATTTTTAAAAGCTTGAATAATTTTGTCACGAATAAGCAAAGGATTATGAGGTTCCACAATATAAGCATTAATCCCATCTTTCAAGTAATTGTTAGCCTCACCTACAGTAGTTGTTATCACAGCTGTTTCACTGGCAAAGATATTACCCATTTTCGTCGCAAAGCAATATCTATTCTGCAAATTATCATTTTTGTTAATAATAGCTAGTGCAGCTTCCTCTTGGTATTTAATAACTTCTTCATAAGAAATTACACCTAAAATATGTACCCTATCTTGCATCTTATATTTTTCAATGATTCCAATTAAATCATCATGTACAGGTGACTTTGGCCCTGACAAATAAAAATCAATATTTTTATCAATAAAAGGTAGAGCCTCACCAAAAGCGGTTAATGTACTAATCATACCATCTTTATTTTCAGAATTGCTTCCTGCATTATAAATATAGAGTTTCTTGTCTACTTTTTTACTAGTGTCAAATAGCTCTGCATCCAACATTATTGGTATTTTTATAAAACGAGCTTTCTTTGAAGCATATCTTTTTGCAAAATCAATTAGATTTTCAGAAATACCAATAAATCCAGAATAAAGACGGTATAATAAATGGATTTCCAAGAAACTACTTATAAATTCCATTTTACTACGAGATACAGCGTATGGGTGCTCTCCTAATTCAACATAAATCTTTCCTTTTTTCATTTTTACAGCTATAATACATCCTAAAGACAAAAGAAAAGAAGGTCCAAAAATTATAAATGATACATTTTTACGAGCTTTTTTGAAACAAAAAGCAACAGTTAATAGACCATCAATCAGATCATATAATTTAGCTTTATAGCGATTCTTAGCTCTAATTGTTTTCTTCCCTATGTAAGAAAAAGAAATTCCTTTATGATTTCCTGTCGCAGTATCATTTTTTATATTCTCCAAAGACTCGGTCCTATTTACAGTAATGCATTCGCAATTAACTCCGGCAGCAAGGAGTCCCCTTGCATGAAAAATAATATGATTAGTCGCAGCAAAACCATTTGGGAACGGTGATGTAGAAACATAAACAACAGATTTATTACTACATTTCATTATTTCAAATGATAAAAAACTAGTTTCTAAAATTATTATTGTAAAGGTCTATAGCTGCCCCAATAGCCGCATCCATATTATAATATTCCCATTCGGCGAATCGACCCAGTAAATAAATATTTTGCAATTTCAAAATTCTTTTCAAGCTGTTTATCATTTCTCTGGTCTTATCTGTCTGAATAGGATAAGTATACTCTGTATATTTATGTGTAATATATTGTGGATTATATGGAATTTTTAATAAATTTTCTCTGATTTCATTCTCTGCTAGATAATCTGTAAATTCCACTGTTGCTGTTAGACTTTCTCTATCAACATTATTAAATTGAGAAAAGTTACCTGTACAAATAATACGGTGCGACAGATATTCTCTATTTGGCATATATATCCAACTATATGGATTCTTATCTATTTTGCAAAAAACAGAGGTAGTCCCATGATATTCTAAATCCTTGATAGCCAAACGCATTTCATCAGTAAGTTCAAATGAATTATTAACCAAAGCTGGTAACTGTTTTATATTTCCACAAAAAATAATTTTATCAAAACATTCACCATTTACAATCCATTTACCTTTATCTTTCTCAAGGCTCATTACTTCTGTATTATATTTAACGACTATATGCTTAGCCAATACATCTGCTAAAAATTGGGATCCATTTTTCTTAGCATAAAAAAAAGAGCTATGTACCATCTTTTGTTCCTCTACTCTATAAATATTATTTAGTATAATATCCTCCACTGTGGGCATTGGCAGTTTATCTTCAAGCCATGATAACGGTATTTTATTTAATGGTTTTTTCCATATTTTCTCATTATAAGAACGGAAATACATCTCATATAATATCGTTCCAAATTGGCCTTGCAAAAACATTTCAAAGTTATTCAAATTCATTTTTGGAATCTTCCTTCTTTCTACTAACTCCTTAATGATACTACTACTTACCTCTTTGGGTAACTGATACAAATGATTCTCTATCGGATAGCCAATATTTCCATACTCAGGCATTGAAATGGTGGCATTACGAATGGCAGAAACAAAGTCCTTTTTACAATCAAAAAAAGACCAAAACCAATTTAACACATCTTTCCGTTTCGAATTAAAGACATGGCCACCTACCGTATGATATAAATTTCCATTAACAACTTCACATTTTATCAAACCACCAGGTTTAGAATCTCTTTCAAATACTGTAACATGATTACTTTTTTGCAGCAAATTAGCCATGGAGAGACCCGAGATCCCTCCACCAATAATCGCAATCTTTGACATAATATTATTTTATTTTATTATTTCGAATAACCTCACCCAATTCATCTGAACTCATAAACTCAACATCTGGCCAAAGTTTCAATATTGTTTTTAGTAGTTCTGAAAACTGTCTCAAATTACGCTCTCTGTTTTGAGGACGTATTGATCCTATAAAATTTAATCTATGTGCACTAATAATTGCAGGTTTTTTTAAACGAAAAGCTTTAGCAATACCTTTTAAACAAAAATCCTTATCTAAACGAGCATCCTGAGTAGGCTCAAAAAAACAGTTGCGTACTAAATAAATCTGTTCATAATCATTTTTTTCTCCCATATAATGATATAAAGAATTACTCGAACCATTTATATCAGAAAGATATTGAGAATATCCACCTTGCAAAAACTCCACGCCAATCTGTTTTAAAGTTTGATTCAAATCTGGATTCCAAGTATAACAAGGCGCTATAAAAGATTTTGAAGTATATCCAAATATATCTTGAAATAATTGCATCCCTTCCTTTAAAACTTGTTTTTGCAATTTTATTGAATTATCAGAACAAACTAAAAATGCCTCAAGAACAGAATCTTGACAATTGTTATATCGAATTCCCCATGTCTGAAATTCAAAACAAGTTCTTAGTTCAGAATTTATATTTTGCAACTCAAACATCCACTTTTCCACATTTAGATGTTCTTTGCCATGAAACTGAGGAATAAAAAGATGTTGTGTGATTCCTTCTTTCCAGCTGTCAAAGGAACAATTAGGATAACGTTCAAGAGTCATCGTAAAAGGTTCATAAAAATACGAACTAAAGTTAGACCTTTTTATCTTCTCAAAATCAGGATTAGCTACACAAGTATTTGCAGTTATCTTAGCAAAATGTCCATTAGAATCTTTATAACTTGACAATATATCAAACAAACAAGATAAATCTTGTTTTGTAGCTAAAGAGTCATTCTCATTATAGCATCTTCCGACAGTATCCAGACCCAGTGCAGCCATTTGATGGAACACATCTATCGAAGGCATTCGAATACTCCCCCAATCATCCGATTCTATAACTACTATTTTCCTATCAGTCACATATCCTCTATGTTCATTTATATATGCATATAAACGATATTGTATTGCAGATTGATAATGTTTTAATTTGTTCACTCCACTATATTGTAAGTACTCAATTTAGGGCATCCCCCTTAATAAAGACACTAAACAGTGCCCTAAACCAAGTTAGTTAAAAATTTAATTTTAAAATTAACGTTAGCGTCCAATTTTGGTTAGTACTCAATTTAAGGCCACGCCCCATTTAGACACTTTTTCAGTGTATAAAAATAGCTACTACTGTTTTAAAAAATTCAACATTATTAAACACGGTAAATCTATCCTACATGAAGTAAATTCCAATTTTGGATTCCAATAACCCTCACATTCTGTATAGTCAGGATCTGTTCCATAGCTGACTTCAACAATCAACGGTTCATTTTTATCATTATGAATAAAATCAAAAACCCCAATCTGTAAATTCATACGTTTGGAAATTTTATAAGCAATATCAACACATCTTATGTCAACAGACTTATAATCAGGCAGAAGGATATGTGATCCGGATGCTCTAAAATCTCCCTCCCGAACCCCTCTTCTTTCACCTATAATTTTATCACCAACTACTACTATACGTGTATCAGTATCATTATTGGGTACAAAGTCCTGAATATATATATATCCCTTTTCCGGAGAATGAAATTTTGAAAATTCAGTAGAAATAACCAAACGAGCTAATCCTTTAACCACTCCGACAAAAGAATCTTCTCCTGTCCTCCATCGTCGATAACGTTCCCTAAAATATCCCCATCTATCAAACTGCTGAAATCCTTTACCAAAAGCCTTATGAATTAGTCGGATGGCATCTCGTTTTGTACGTATTAACTTCACATTTGCTGCTCCAGCCCCTCCACGGAGCTTAAACACTTTAGGGAAAATAGTACTTTTAGCCCACTCTAAAGCCTCTTCTTTCGTATAAAACACATACGATTGAACTAAAGGTGCCTTAATGGCTTCAAAAAGATATTTCTGTCCCACTTTATCATCAAAATGCCAGCCTGTCATAAAATCCGGAAATACTTTTTTTCCAGAAAGTTGCAAAGAATAAAGCAATTGTTTAGCAAAAAGAGTATCACGATAATCCACATGACTATGATGCCACATAAAAGCATCACAATCAGCAACCTGTTGTATTATATCACTGTCATAAGCATTAACCAGTTTGTAAGCAATTTGATTGTCTTTGCAATATTCAATCCAGCGATCACTAAATGAACCCGGACGATGATGAAAAGCTATTTTCATTATAATCTTCCGTCAACTTGTGTTTTATCAAGTATACATTTTACATCAAAAATGACATGATTTTCTTTTAATAAAGAAGAAATATCCAAATCTTGAAACACATTATGAGCAACAGACAGTACAATGGCATCAAAATTATGATCTGGCAACGTTTTTATTACTTCAATGCCATATTCATACTTAGCGACATCTGGATTTACCCAAGGATCATATACCGTTATTTGAATATTATACTCTTTTAAAGCCCTATAAATATCTACAACTTTCGTATTACGTACATCCGGACAATTTTCTTTAAATGTAAAACCTAAAATCAAAAGTTCAGAATTTAAAACCTGTATTCCTTTCTTCAACATTAATTTAACGGTTTCATTTGCTATATATTCTCCCATACTATCATTCATACGTCGACCTGCCAAGATAATCTCAGGATTATAACCATAACGCTGAGCACATTGGGCTAAGTAGTATGGATCTACGCCAATACAATGACCACCAACTAAACCGGGACGGAAATTCAAAAAATTCCATTTAGTACCAGCTGCTTCTAATACATCAAGTGTATCAATATCCATTTTATTAAATATCTTAGACAGTTCATTTACAAATGCAATATTAATATCACGTTGCGAATTTTCTATTACCTTAGCCGCCTCTGCTACCTTGATGCTAGGAGCTAAATGGGTACCTGCTGCAATAACAGAGGCATATATTTCATTTACCTTAAGACCTATCTCTGGAGTTGACCCTGAAGTCACTTTCTTAATATGTTCTACTGTATGTAACTTATCACCCGGATTAATACGCTCAGGAGAATACCCAGCAAAAAAATCTAAATTAAATTTTAGACCTGAGGTCTTTTCTACAATAGGTATACAGCTTTCTTCCGTAACTCCAGGATATACTGTTGATTCATAAACAACAATATCCCCTTTTGAAATGACTTTACCAACAGTAGTGCTTGCTCCAATCAACGGACTCAAATCCGGATTATTATTCTCATCAACAGGGGTAGGAACAGCAACCACATAAAAATTGCAATCCTTAATATCATCAATATTTGCAGTACACTTAAGCCCATTGAGAATAGCAGATTGTAGCAATTCATCACTCACCTCTAATGTAGCGTCATGTCCGGCCATCAACTCTTCAACCCTATTCTGATTCATATCAAAACCGACCGTTTTATACTTTGTTGAAAATAATCTGGCCAAAGGCAAGCCCACATATCCCAATCCTATTACACAAATTTTAGTGTTCATATTAAATGATTAAACTATCTTTTACTTATTTCAAATTCTCCCAATACCAATCAACAGCTTCTCGCAATCCTTCCTTCATCGAATATTGAGGCTCGTACCTCAGAAGGTTTCGAGCTTTATCTATACAAGCTAATGAGTGAGGAATATCCCCTACTCTATTGGGACCATGAGTTGGCTCAATCTCCTGAATTGCAGGATCAAATTCCCCCAGAAATTCTTTCAAATTATCAATTAATTGATTAAGAGTAGTACGTTCACCATAAGCAGTATTATACACTTGATTAATAGCCAATGGATTAATTGTTTCTAACGCCAACAGATTCATTTGAATTACATTTTTTATATAGGTAAAATCACGACTATATTCCCCATCTCCATTTATATTAGGTGTTTCATGATTTATAAGTTTCTTAACAAACAAAGGAATAACAGCTGCATAAGCACCATTAGGATCTTGGCGCTTACCAAAAACATTGAAATAACGTAATCCTATTAATTCCATATGATAAGTTTTGGCAAAAACATCTGCATAAAGTTCATTTACATATTTAGTAATAGCGTAAGGAGAAAGCGGCCTACCAATGACACCTTCCACCTTAGGTAAACTTTTACTATCGCCATAAGTAGATGAACTGGCAGCATACACAAAACGCTTTACCCCAGCATCCCTAGCTGCAATTAACATATTTAGAAATCCAGAAATATTAACTTCATTAGTAGTTATAGGGTCATTTATAGAACGAGGAACAGAACCTAAAGCCGCTTCATGCAAAACATATTGATTTCCCATAATTGCCTTACGACAATCTTCCAAACATCGAATATCACCAACGATTAACTTAAAAGTTTTAGAATATTTATCCATCAAAGGCAACAAATTTTCAATATGCCCCGTAGAAAAATTATCCAAACAAGTTACTACATCACCCCTCTCGAGTAAAGCCTCACAAAGATTAGATCCTATAAAGCCGGCTCCACCTGTTACTAAAACATTCATTGTATCTATATATTGTAAGCACTCAATTTAGGACATACCCCTTAATTAAGACACCAAGCGGTATCCTAAACCGAGTTGTGTTAAAAAATAATTTTGAGATTAACATTAGCTAGTTGCCAAAGTAAGTTTGTCCGAAACCATAATGTTTCGTAACAAAGGTAAAATTAAAGTTCTAAGCCCTTTTTCAAGTGGTTACGAGAATCCTCAAAAGGGGGAAGGAAATATCCTCCCCCTTATGATTTTAGCTCCAACCGAATGGATTACCAATTAGCAATCTCGTACTCCGGAGCGGTAGGGATTGCATCCACTTCTGCCGGAGACATCACCTTGATTTTATTCCAATCAAAGCCGACCTTATTAAAGTCTTCTACTGATTGAATGTGACTTTTCACACCATTCGTACTCAGATACACCGGATCAGAGTCATCAGCTTTAATCAGGCAGGCATCCAAAGAGAGGGGAATACCCAAAGGTATGGCATTCACTTCTTCCTGACTTTTCACCGTGATCTTATCCCAAGCAGGGAATAAGGCAAAATAAACATCAGGATTGGGAATGTGGTGACGACTACCCAATTGAACCAGATAAACCTCAGCGGCAGCATCAGCTTTGAGGAGCATGCCTTCCGGATAAACCAACGGTTCATCACCATTCAGATCCGGATGAAGTCCGTCAATCAAAGTCAGAAGTTCAGCACGCCATTTACGCCCATCCCAGCCGATATAATGCATTACCGTGTCTGTATGCGCACATGAATAGTCTCCATTGGGAGCATGGACAAAATGATCGCCTTCAATCTTCATCTGCCAATTCTCACCCGCATCTGAAATATAATTCAGGATGGAGTCTGTGTGGCATTTGTCCTTAGCACCATTTTCATAATGATAGAACTCGCCATCTTTGTACTCTGCCGTCCAACGGCCTTTAGTATTCCAAGTCAGATAATCAAGATACGGAGAAGCCGTTTTCGTCTCTTGGGAATTCTCAAGAGAAGTAAATACAAACCATTGTTTACCCATGATGTTAAATTTTAATGGTTAAGTAACAAAGTTTATTATATAGAGAAATCATTACCGGCGAGGCCTCAGCCAATAAGTGACTTTACTATTCAACAGTAAGCATTCAAATTTACTCTTCCACATACTCCCACGGATAAGGATTATCCACCACAGTCTGAAACTCGTTGATAGCCTCCTGCTGTTCACCGGTAAGTGACACCGAATCCCAAGAAGCGATGATTGCACGGGCTTCGTCAGCCAAAGGCTCGTCGAATACCTCACCATAGCAGGCGGTAAGCAGACGAAGCTTCAATAGTGAAGCGGGAAGAGTATCGAGGATATCCCAGCAACGATCTAATATCTTCTGGACATGTTCGCGCTTTTCTCCGTGGTCGATGAACGATGCGTTGTAACCCATTAGGAGAGCGAGACAGACAGAGGCCTGTTCTTCAACCGTGGAACCTTTGACACCGGAATTATACAATGTTGTGGTCAAGCGGTAAACTTCATTGTTGCGGCGGGACAAGTCATCGCTGTAAATGGGACTCCCGTCCATGCCCAAATACATCAGGTCGTGCGCGGCACGCTGAAGGGAAGCTACTTCTTCGGAAAGAGTCATAATAAATTTGAATTATGAATTATTTGATTACTTCTATAAGATCAGGGTGAATAGTGGCCATGGCAACGGCTATGACACCTTGTATAGCAATGACTACGCGACGATCCCGGGCACCTTTCACTTTCAGGAAAACACCTTCCTGACCCTCGAAGTCACCACCTGTAATACGGACTTTGGTTCCTTTGGACAAGTTGAGCTCATCGGGTTGAAAGTATAAAAGATGGTCACTGTAAGTACCGGCTACAGCGATGAAACGCTGCATTTCATTGTCGGGGATAATTATCTTCTTGCCGCTACGGGTATCGGTGATATATTGCAAATAAGCAACCATAGACTTGACACGCTTCACTTCGGAAGGACAAGCATGAATAAAAATTAGATTGTGAATGATAGGAACCAAAACACGGACTTTTTTCCCTTTCTTTATACTTATCTTATATTGCATAGGAACAAAACAGCCCAAGTTCTCTTTCGCAAGCAACCGCATAGCGTCAGTCTCTCGACGATAAGTGGCACGCATAGCGAACCATATTTCGGTCTCTTTTTCCACTTCCATTATACGATTATTTCAGAAAAGGACATTCTCCCGGGGCTTTGAACTTCTTACATACACTTGAAATTCAATCACTTGCGAGTACATTATGTAATATACGGCAAGCTTTGTACTCTCTTGCCACGGTTTCTTGTAGTTACTCATTACCTATCTGGTAAGAAACTATAAACAAACGAATTATACTAAAAAAACGTGTTTTTAAACGTTCGTCTATTTGAACACTATTTTTGTATTCATTTTTTCATTATCGAAACATAAAAGCAGACAGATAAAAAAGAGATTTTTATCCATAGATATCTATCTAGAAATTAATATATTAAGGTAGAAAGGCAAGAGTGCAAATCTTTTTTTTAATTAAACATTTTGCTATTATGAAAATACCCCTTATCTTTGCGTTCAAATAGACGAACGTTTTTTGAAACATCTCTCCTTAAACAAATTATCTCACTATAAGCCAACAGCTTACCTCTAAAAAGAAATTAAATTCCACAATTTATCTTATATTTGTAAGTTTACTAAATTTTTCGTCCATACCTTTGCAACATTTTATACAAATAAAAATCACTAAAATTAAAAAGATTATGAACTACGAAAACAAACAACAAGAAGAAAAAAAAAGAATTCAAAAAAAACAAAACGGGCAACAAGCAAATCTCTGACAATAGAGACCTTAAGTCAAACAGAGGACGAAAAAAGGAGAAACCCATACAAGGGATTGTTTTGAAACACTACGAATGCTTAAAGCTACTAATCACACTCTATCAAGATGGGGCAATGGGTATAAAAAAGGAGACATCACAAATTGCATTAGCACGATATATAGACGACAAAAAACTATTAGGGAATATTCGAAATGGAATATTCATTCCATTGAAGTTCAGCACTATTCTAAAGGAAACAAACACCATCTGGAACGAAATGCTACGAGATAAATCCATTGGCATAAAATAGACAAGAAAACACACCATGAATTATTATACTCCAACCTAATCGGCAAACACTCTACCTTCGGGCCGACAAACAATTTATAAACTTTAAAATCATTATAATATGAAGAAGTTGAAAAGCCCGGCGTCACAAAGTGAAGCCATGAAACTGAGATGGAAAAAACGGATCGTCTTCGAGAAAGGATACACCGAGTCGTGCGCCGAATGGATGGCAGAACGGCTTGAAGCACTCCTGGACCATATGCAATATGGACATGCGACGGTAGCTTACCGAAAACAAAACGGGAGTTTCCAACTGGTAAAAGCAACATTGATCTACTATGAAGCGGAATTCCACAAGAAGTATGATCCCACAAAAATAGAAGGCGCAGTAGTCTACTGGAATGTGGACGAACAGCGATGGACGACATTCCAGGTGGAGAACTTCATGGAGTGGAGACCGATCGCATAGGGTGCCACCATAGATTACACGGATTTTCACGGATGAATTATTTATACTTTGAGGAATCAAGTGAAAATGTCTTTGGAAATCCGGAGTAATTTGTGGTAAATGTATTATTGAAAGTACAAACAACTAATCTAAAAAAACAAATATGGCAATAGCATACGACGGGATCAATTATTTTCCGGTGGGCGTAAACTTCATGGAAGAGAACGCAATGGAAGTGATAGAAGCAAAATATGGAATAAAAGGGTCGGCAATTGTGCTGAAACTGATGTGTAAGATTTACAAGGAGGGATACTACATACGATGGGATGAAGAACAATGCCTGATTTTCGCAAACAAAGCAGGAAGAGAGGTGCAGGCAGAAGAGGTGCAGGGGATCATCGAGATTCTGTTCACCAAAGGAATACTGGACAGAAACAGTTATCAGGAAAACGGAATACTGACTTCGGAAAGTATACAGAAAGTATGGATGGAAGCGACAAAGCGAAGGAAAAGAGAGTTGTCGGAGCTCCCTTACCTGATGGTGAAACCGGAAAAAGAAAATGGAAAAGCCGACACTCCCCCGGCACTACAAGAAATTCAGCAACCAGAGCTGTTCAAAAAGGAAAAAACACCTGTTAACCCGAAAAATGTAGTACATCATGTAGCCGTTGACGCAAAAAATGCATGCAATTCCGGACAAAGT
>ENA-OPSW01000624-OPSW01000624.1-human-gut-metagenome-genome-assembly--contig:-NODE-624-length-29151-cov-3.955389_pt1 | contig 29151 bp, 20 predicted proteins | sample MGYA00241463_ERZ501918 | MGnify/ENA primary metagenome ERZ501918 (study PRJEB25962, sample SAMEA2042443) | human gut metagenome | biome: human gut; feature: human-associated habitat; material: faeces... | reverse complement strand
GCGCGTGCTCGAAGTGCTCGACACCGATCCGATCGTCAAAACCGGCACCAAGACCGCCGCCGACGTGGCGCGTCTGGGCGGCGGGAAAACCGGCACCGTCGAGTTCCGCAACGTGAGCTTCACCTACCCCGGCTCACGCGAGGCGACGCTCGAAGGCATCGACTTCACCGCCGAAAAGGGCCAGACCGTCGCGTTCATCGGCTCCACCGGCTCCGGCAAGTCCAGCCTCATCAACCTCGTGCCGCGCTTCTACGACGTGTCGGCCGGGCAGGTGCTCGTCGACGGTGTGGACGTGCGCGAATACGATCTGAAAGCCCTTCGCGACAAGATCGGATACGTGCCGCAGCAGTCCGTGCTGTTCAAGGGCACGGTCGCATCCAACGTGAGCTACGGCGACGACGTGAACGGGGCAAGCTCCGCGGACGTCGAAATGGCCGACACCTCCACTCCGGCCGGCCGCAAACGCGAAGCCGAACTCATCGCCGCGGGCAAGAGAGCGGAAGGCGCCGCAATGCCGGCTGAACAGATGAACCGGGTCAAGGCGGCGGCCGGCGTCGCTCAGGCCACCGAGTTCGTCGAGCGCATGGACGGCACATACACCGCCCCGATCGCACAAGGCGGGTCCAACGTCTCCGGCGGCCAGAAGCAGCGCCTGTCAATTGCGCGCGCCGTCTACCGCCACCCCGAAATCCTGATCTTCGACGACTCGTTCTCCGCGCTCGACTTCAAGACCGACCGCGAAGTTCGCGACGCACTCGCCAAAGAAGCCAAGGGATCCACCAAGCTCATCGTCGCCCAGCGCATCGGCACGATCATGAACGCCGACCGTATCATCGTGCTCGATGACGGCAAGGTCGTCGGCCAAGGCACCCATCAGGAACTGCTCGACACCTGCGATGTCTACCGTCAGATCGCCGAATCCCAGCTCAGTCAGTCGGAACTGACCGCGTGAGATCAATACGGACTTTTAAGGAGTAACAAATGCCAGGACCAAGAGGACCAATGGGCGGCGGCCGCACGGTCGAAAAGCCTGCCAATTTCGGCAACGTGATGGGCAAGCTCGTCCACTACTGCCGCAACTACCTGCCCGTCATCATCATTGCGCTCGTGCTGGGCGCGGCTGGCACGATATGCCAGATCATCGGACCGGACAAACTCAAGGACATGACCAACGAGATCGTCAAGGGACTGCCGGCCGTCGTGAACGGCAAGCCGGTGATGAACTCGGTCGATTTCAACGCCGTCGGCCGCATCGCCTGGCTGCTCGTCGCACTGTACGTCGGCTACGCGGTGCTCAGCTACGTGCAAAGCTGGATGATGGCCAACGTCACCCAGCGCACCGCCCAGCGACTGCGCGAGTCCATCTCGGTCAAAATCAACAAACTGCCGCTCAAATACTTCGACAAGGTCAGCTACGGCGACGTACTCTCCCGCATCACCAACGACGTCGACGCCATCGGCCAGACGCTCGGCCAGTCCCTCGGCTCGCTCATCACCTCGGCGACGCTGTTCGTTGGCGCGCTCGTCATGATGTTCTACAACAACGTCATCATGACCCTGTGCGCGATCGGCGCGAGCATACTGGGACTCATCATCATGATGGTCATCATGAAATCCTCGCAGAAATACTTCGCCCGCCAGCAGATGGCGCTCGGCGACGTCAACGGCCACATCGAGGAGATGTACGCCGGTCACCTCATCGTCAAGGCGTACAACGGCGAGGCCGACTCAATCCGCCGCTTCGAGAAGTACAACGCCGACCTGTACGAATCCGGCTGGAAATCGCAGTTCCTGTCAGGCCTGATGATGCCGCTGATGAACTTCGTCGGCAACTTCGGCTACGTGATCGTGTGCGTGGTCGGTGCGGCGCTCGCCATGGACGGGAAGATCGAATTCGGCGTGATCGTCGCGTTCATGATGTACATCCGCCTGTTCACCCAGCCGTTGAGCCAGTTCGCGCAGGCGTTCCAGAACCTGCAGCGCTGCGCGGCCGCATCCGAACGCGTCTTCGGCTTCCTTGAGGAGCCGGAACTGTCCGACGAAACCGGCAAGCAGGCGCTGCTGGGCGTCGGCGCGGACGGCAAGCCGCAGCCGGTGCGCGGCGACGTGGAATTCAGCCACGTGCGCTTCGGCTACGACGCGGACAAGACCATCATCAACGACTTCTCCGCGTCCGTGAAGGCCGGCCAGAAGGTGGCTATCGTCGGCCCGACCGGCGCCGGCAAGACCACCATGGTCAACCTGCTGATGCGCTTCTACGAGATTTCCGGTGGCACGATTTCGATCGACGGCATCGACACCAAGTCCGTACCGCGTTGGAACGTGCACGACCAGTTCTCCATGGTGCTGCAGGACACGTGGGTGTTCCGTGGAACAGTGCGTGAAAACATCGCGTATTCGAAGAAGGACGTCACCGACGAGCAGATCGTGGCCGCATGCAAGGCCGTCGGCCTGCACCACTACATCATGTCGTTGCCGAACGGCTACGACACCGTGCTCGACGACAAGGCGTCGCTTTCCCAGGGCCAGCGCCAGCTGCTGACGATCGCCCGCGCGATGGTGGAGGACGCGCCGATCCTGATCCTCGACGAGGCCACCTCCTCGGTCGATACACGCACCGAGGAGCTGATCCAGAAGGCGATGGACGCGCTGACCGTGGGCCGCACGAGCTTCGTGATCGCGCACCGCCTGTCCACCATCCGCGACGCCGACATGATCCTGGTGATGAACGGCGGCGACATCGTGGAACGCGGCACGCACGAGGAACTGCTCGCCAAGGGCGGCTTCTACGCCGACATCTACAACAGCCAGTTCACGCTGGCCGAGTGAGGTTGGTGTGCTGACTCGCTAAAAAATCCGGAGGGACCACCCCTCCGGATTTTTGCGTTTTGGCTTCGGCATTTTTATTGTGTTGCGCTGACGGGACGGCGGATTTACCATTGAGGTGACTGACGTCAATCGATTGACGTATTTGAAAATCACAAAGAAAGTGGGCAGTCATGAAAAGCATCGAAATCGGCAAATCGGCAGTGGTCGCATCGCAGGCGGCGCTCGGCGTGATGCGCATGGACGCGCTGGATGCGGACGCTGCGGCAGAAGTCGTGCGTACGGCCGCCGAGCATGGAGTCAACTTCTTCGACACGGCGGACATCTACGGATTCAACGTCAACCACGACCATGCCAGCTCGCGTGTGCTCGGCCGCGCGTGGAAGGACGCCGGGCTCAAGCGCGAGGACATCTTCCTGCAGACGAAGTTCGGTATCAACATCGACTTCAGCGACCCGAACAACGTGCACGCCACCCGCTACGACTTCTCCGCGAAGCACCTCATCACGCGACTCGACGAGGAACTGGAAGCGCTCGGCACTGACTACGTGGACTTCGCGCTCCTGCACAGGCCCGACACCCTGATGGAGGCCGAGGAAATCGTCGAAGCGTTCACCACCCTGCACAAGGCGGGCAAAGTGCGCCACTTCGGTGTGAGCAACGTGAACCCGTGGCAGGCGGAACTGCTGCAGTCCTGGCTCGGCGACGACCCGGCCATGAGGCTCGAGGCGAACCAGCTGCAGTTCGGCCTGATGCACGCGCAGATGGTCAGCGACGAGCTGATGACCAACTCCGGCGCCGAAGGCATGGTCGTGGCCAACCATTCGGACGGCCTGCTGTCCTACTCGCGACTGCGCCACATGACCATCCAGGCGTGGAGCCCGTTCCAGTCCGGCACGGAATACGGCCCGTTCGTAGGCAACGAGCACTTCCCGGAGCTGAACAAGGCACTGGACGAAAAGGGCGCCAAGTACGGCGTGAGCGCCAACGCCATCGCCACCGCATGGGTGCTCAGGCATCCGGCGAAGATCCAGATCGTGCTCGGCTCGATGAACCCCACCCGGCTGGGCGAAATGCTCGACGGCGCGGACATCGACCTCGACAAGCAGGATTGGTGGGACCTGTACGTGGCCGCCGGCAACCTCATTCCGTGAGTTTTGTTGGAAATCAGAAGAAGCGGCCGGGGAAACCGGCACTGATGGTGGCGTGACGGTCGACGTCCAACGTGGCGCAATCGAAAGCGAAAGTGCTGCTCAGCTCGTTCGGATCCGCAACGAACAGCGCCGTAGCCAACCCGTCCGCCACCGCAGTCGGATAGCCGCCAAACGACGCGGATCGCACCGCAACCCAGGTGGCCTCCGTCTGCTGCACGGGCAGGCCGTCGATGGCGTTGAGCAGGTGGTGAATCGCCAGATGCGTCTGTTCGTTCACCGCCACCTCCCAATGGCGACGGCTGGGCGCGCTCGCACAGAACGCGCCATCGCCGATCAGTGCGACGCCGACCGCGCAGGACGGATCATCCGGATCCTCAAGCGCCACACGGATCGGCTTGTTCGTGCGCGCCAGCAGATCGCCGCCCGCATCAATCACAAATTCCGGGGCAGCGCTTTCGCGTTTGCTGTCTGAGGTGGAAGATTGGCATGTCGGGTTGGTCGTTTCGGCTGACTTGACATGCGATGTGCGCGAAAGTTCTGAATCGGTGAGCAATCCGCCCAGCGAATCCACCAGATAACCCTTGCCGCACGCGCCGAAATCCACATGAACCGGACTGCGTGTAACCAATGTCGTACCACTCGAACGAACCACATCACGACCCCATACGGCCCGTCCGTGCAGCGCGCCCAGGCGCTCGCCGGCGTCGGCTTCAACGGTGAAACTCAACGCGGGATCGTAACCGAGACGAATCAGGTCCTCGCCCACGCACGGGTCGATCGCACCGCGCGTGGCGGCGTGCAGCGCGTCGTACAAATCGAATAGCGGGCCGGCCCAATCGGGAAAATCGAAATGCCCGCCATGCTCCGCATTGCCGATGTGCGCAACCAGCGAATCAGCGCGAAACCGCGAAAGCGCATGCTCGTATTCATCGATGAACCGTTCCATCTCGCCGCGCAATTCCGCAGTGATCGGGTGAGGCGTCGAAATCAACAACCCCGTGCCGAGCGCCTTGGGAAACGCGGTGGTATACGGCATGCGCTGTGCGAGCGGTGCAATGGAGTCCATACCACGATGCTAGCGCGTGCCCGGCTTGGCGTAGTTCGTGCTTGGGGCTAGCGGGCGCGCGGGGTTTTGCGTGCGGTCGAGGCGCGGGCGTCACCGAGGATGGTATCCGCATTGTCAATGCCATTGATTGGCTGTTGGGTGATTGAGCCAATTGAGACGCGTATCTCGCTTATAGATGGCGGATTCCGGGGTTCGCCCGGTGCTATCTCGCTTATAGATGGCGGGTCTCGGCGGAGAAACGAACCTAGGGGGCATCTTTTCGCCCCTCTAACCCTTGTATTTTGCAAAGGGGCCGCCATCTATAAGCGAGATACCAACTGTCACCCCGCCAAATCCGCCACTCATAAGCGAGATGTTTTTTCGTGGGTGTGGCATGAGGCATCGCCTTATTTTGATACCCCCGTAGCTTTGTATGGTTACGATTATGCTAATCGTGATTATGCAAGTCGCGATTATACAAACTGACGCTTTGGCATGGAGTTCGCTTCACGTTTTCGGGCGGACGGGGGTGTTGCGGAACGGCGGTGAGCGTCACAATGTGAGACGACACGCGGAAAACGGGAAAAATAAAAACGGCGGAATTCCAACGTTTTTTCATGCGCGATACAACAAGACCAATTAAAAATCAAGACTGTTATTCAAAAAACTTTCGTTCTATCTTGGCTTCCGATGCGCGCTTCGTACGTCGGGTACGTCGGGGAAATCGCGCCGAAAAGATTTGCGGAAGGAAGGTTCGACCCATGTCATCTCGCGTCGCGCAGCGCCACGCAGCCGGTTCCTACGATTCGTGCGATTCGCGCGTCTCGGCTTCCGGCCGTCTCATCACGCTCGTCGCCGCGCTGATGATCGCGCTCGCCACGCTGTTTGTCGGCATCGCGATGCCGCGGCAGGCGTCCGCCGCTGACGGCAACCAGACGAATTTCGATTCCTGGACTGCCGTCGCGCAGAATATCGCCAAGCAGCTCGCCACCGCCGAAAAAGACTACAATGACGGCGATTACGGCCAGGCCGGCACCGGCTTCCAGACCGCGCATTGGATCGGATACGACGCCTCCAACTTCTCGAAGGCCGTCAACGACACCATTTCCGCCGACAAGCAGCAGGCGTTGCTCACACAGTTCACCGACTTGGAAGGCCTCGCCTACCAGCAGGGCCAGGGCGGCGCGATCGCCGGCAAAATCGATGCGCTGAACGCGGACCTCACCGCCACCGCGCAGACGCTTGACGGCAACGCGAACCTCGCCGACCCCAAAACCTACGCGAAGCAGCGCACCGAACAGACCGCCGCGGAACGTAAGAAGCTCGACGCGGCCAAAAAGAACTCCTCCAAAGGCAAAGGCGACCGCACGTGGAGCGAAGTCGCCAGCGAAATGAACGTCATCCTCGACAAGGCATACAAGGCCGCCGTCTCCGGCAAGGGCGCGGAAGGCTCCAGCCTCGTCAACGACGCGTACTACCAGTACTACGAGAAGCTCGGCTTCGAAAAGAACGTCATGAACGCCATCTCCGGCGACCGCGTCTCGCAGGTCGAATACCAGTTCAAGATGACCCGCAAAACCATGCGCGACGGCGGTTCCGACAAGGAGATCAAAAAGCTCGTCGACGACCTGAAAAGCTGGCTCGTCGAAGACGCGGCCACCCTCGACGGTGGCGCGGCCGGCAACGTCAACGCCTTCACCAAAGCCATCACCAGCTCCGCCGGACAGGCGTTCCTCATCCTGATCCGCGAGGGTCTCGAAGCGCTGCTGGTGGTGGCCGCCGTGGTGGCCTACCTCGTCAAATCCGGCAACCAGCGTTTCACCAAGTGGATTTACCTCGGCGTGCTCGCGGGCCTTGCCGGCTCCGGTCTGATCGCCGTGCTCTTCACGTTCCTGTTCGGAGGCTCCAGCCCGATTCAGGAAATCAGCGAAGGCGTGTGCGCGCTGATCGCCATGCTCATGCTGCTGTGGACCAGCAACTGGATGCTCAACAAAAGTTCCGTGGAAGCGTGGAACCGTTACATCCGCACCAAAACCGAGTCCGCCGTGGCCGACGCGCAAAACAAAGTCGCCGCCGGCGAAGGCGTGGGCCTGGGTATGGTCGTTTCGCTCGCCATGCTGAGCTTCCTAGCCGTGTTCCGTGAAGGCGCCGAAACCGTCATCTTCTACGAATCGATCTACTCGATGAGTCGCGACGCGCAAGGCATGTGGATCGGCGGCATCGCCGCGGGCGTGGTGCTGCTCGTCATCTTCCTCGTGCTGCGCTTCACCTCCGTAAAGATTCCGATTGGCCCGTTCTTCCTCGTTACGTCGATCCTGATGGCCGTGCTGGTCGTCATCTTCGCCGGCGGTGGCATCCACGCGCTCATCGAAGGTGACCTGATCGACGGCCACTACCTGTCCAGCGTGCCCACAAACGACTGGATCGGCCTGTATCCGTACGTCGAATGCCTTGCGGCACAAGCGATCGCGGCGATTGCCGTACTCGCGCTGTTCGCCGTCGGCTTCGCACGCAAACGCAAGTTGCGCACGCCTGACAATCGCAAGTAATACGCAAATTTTCCGAGATTTACCGATATTTTTTCCACATCCAACAACAAAGGAAAGAGAAATGAAGAACAAGAAGATCGCCGCTCTGCTCGGCATCCTGCTGGCCGGCTCCATGGCCTTCTCCCTGTCCGCATGCGGCAATTCCAACGATTCCGCCGCTTCGGACAAGTCCAGCGCCTCCGCGTCGGCTTCGAAGGCCGACGACTCCAGCAAGGACGATTCCAGCGATTCCGCCGGTTTCGAAGAGATCCAGGTCGATGAGAAGCACTCCGACCAGGAATGCGGCCCGCTGACCGTCAACGCCGTGTACTTCCAGCCGATCGACATGGAACCGTCCGGCATGGGCCTCAAGGCCGCCGATGCGAGCTTCCACCTCGAAGCCGACATCCATGCCAACCAGAAGGGCACCGAACTCGGCTACGGCAAGGGCGATTTCGTGCCGGACCTGACCGTCAACTACGACATCATCGACAAGACCTCCAACGCGTCCGTCGCCTCCGGAACCTTCATGCAGATGAACGCCTCCGACGGCCCGCACTACGGCGCCAACGTCAAGCTCGACAAGGCCGGCGCGTACAAACTCGTGCTGAAGATCGAATCCCCGGAGAAGAAGGGCTGGATGCTGCACGTCGATCCGGAGACGGGTGTGAAGGGACGCTTCTGGACGGAACCGATCGAGGTCACCTTCCCGGACTGGAACTATACGCCGCAGGAGTGGTGATCTCCTAGCGTAGCCCGTTCGCGGTTAGGGGGATGGATTCACCTCTGCGATTGTGGAGGGGGTCCGGGAAATCCTCGCATTTTAGGGGAGGGATGAGAGAGGTGGGACTCTTTGGGATGGGGTGGAATGGGAATCGTTGGGCTCTTTGAGTTGGGTTTTTGGATGAAAGGATTTTGGGATGCTGCTGCAGTTTGTGACGGTGTTGCAGGGGGCGTTGGCGCCGGCGCTGCTCGTCATGGCGTTGAGCGTCATGCTCACCGTCGGTGAGGGGCGTGACAAGCCTCTGAGCGCGTACTGGCGGCTGGCCGGTTTCGTTGTTGGATTCGCCGGCGCAGTCGTATTCGCCGCGCTGCGCGCCACCGCCGTCATCACGCAACGCACGTTCGTCAACTATCCGACCCTGTGGTGCTGCGTGATCCTCGACGTGGCCGTGTTCGTCATCGTCCTGTTCGCCCGCCGCGTCACCGCCGACTGGCACAACCACCGCGCGCTGCTCGACATCGCGAATCTCGTTGCGGCGCTTGCGATCGCGGCCACCACCTTTCGTGCGCTGCCCGACGTGATTCTGCGACTGACGATCTTCGTCGAGCCGGGCGATCCCATCTTCACTTCCGACATGCTGTTGCGCGCGCTCGGCTTCGCTTTGGGCGCGGCCGTCGCAATCATCGCCGCGCTTATCTTCCGCACGATGCGTTCCACCGCCGTCCGCTGGTCGTTCACGACGGCGGTGCTGCTGTTGGTCGCGCTGTTGTTCGCACAGCATTTCACCGACCTTGCGCAGATCCTCCAATCCAAACGCATCGTCAGCTTCCCGACCGCCGCCTTCCTCGCGCTCGTATGGGGCATCAACCATCAGCGCAGCCTGACCATCGCAATGGCGCTCGTCTTCGCCATTCCGGCAATCGCCAGCATCGTCATGGGCTTCAAAGTCAAGCCGACCGGCGCCAACGAGGCGATCGCACGCACGCATATCGCGTTCCGCCGCCGCGCGAAAGCGGCCGGCGCGTTCAGCCTGGTCGCCATGATCTGCGTCACCGTGGCCCTGACGTACGGCGTCGCGCAAACGCAGAAAGTCGTCACGCTGTCGCCGCCGGAAGACTACTCGCTCGCCGACGGCGTGGCCACCATCAAATTCAGCCAGATTTCCGACGGCCACCTGCACCGCTTCGAATACCGCGCGAAGGACGGCACCTCCATGCGATTCATCATCATCAAGAAGAACGGCGGCGCGTACGGCGTCGGCCTCGACGCGTGCGACAACTGCGGCGACGCCGGCTACTACGAGAAGGACGGCAAAATCATCTGCAAGAAGTGCGATGTGGCCATCAACCTCGCCACCATCGGCTTCAAAGGCGGCTGCAACCCGATACCGTTCGACTACCAGGTCAAGCCGGGCAAAATCGTCATCCAAACGTCCACGCTCGACGCGCTGTCGAGCCATTTCCAGTGAGCGCCGAGAAAGGTAAGGGGGTGCCATGTTCTTCCTGAAAATGATCTCTCGCTCGTTCAGCCGGCAGTTCAAACGCCGTCTGCTCATCGCCGTCACCGTGTGCCTGTCCGCCACCGTCAGCGTGGCCATGCTCGGCGTGGTGTTCGACGTGGGCGACAAGCTCAACGCGGAGCTGAGCACGTATGGTTCGAATATCGTCGTGCAGCCGAAGTCCGACGCTGTGGTGAGCGATTTGTACAATACCGGCGATTCTGCTGGCTCGGCTTCGGGTAGTTCGTCCGGTTCGGACGGGGGTTCCACTTCCGACGGCTCGGCTGCGGCGGACAGCGCCGACCCGACCGCGTTTCTGAAGGAGTCGGACGCGCAGAAGATCAAGACCATCTTCTGGGCGTTCAACATCACCAATTTCGCGCCGGAATTGAACATCCACGCGGATGCGGGGTGTGTCGGTTCGGGGGCTGGTTCGGCTGGCTCTGCTGGAACGGCTGGTGCGTCAGGTGCGGCTGCTTTCGCGGCGAAATGCAAGGCGACCAACGTGCCGATCGTGGGCACGTGGTTCGCGAAAACCCTGCACATGGACTCCGGCGAGTCCACCGTGGCCGGCATGAACGGCATGCGCTCATGGTGGAAAATCAACGGAACCTGGCCGAAAGACGACAGCGAGCAGGCGATGGTCGGCAGCGCGCTCGCCGCGAAACTGGGCGTGAACGTCGGTGACAGCGTTACGCTCGACAAGACGATCGCCGTCGGTGCGGACGACAATACGAACGGAGGTACCGGGAAAACCGGCAAATCCTCCACCGAACGCAATCGCGTGAAAGTGAAAATCGTCGGCATCTTCGATTCGGGCGATTCCGACAACAGCGCCATTTATATGCCGTCCATCGCCGCGCAAACGCTTGCGAATCTGCCGAATTCCATCGACAAGATTGAAGTCAAGGCGCTCACCACGCCCGACAACGACCTCGCGCGCAAGGCGTCGAAGAATCCGAACGCGCTCACGCAGGACGAGTGGGAGACGTGGTATTGCACCGCGTATCCGTCGTCGATCGCGTACCAGATCGAAGAGGTGCTGCCGGGCGCGGTGGCCAAGCAGGTGCGCCAGGTGGCCGCGCTGCAGGGCGATGTGCTGAACAAGACGCAGGCGGTGATGGTGCTGATGACCGTGCTGTCGCTGGTTGCCGCCGCGATCGCCGTGGCAAACCTGATGGCCGCGTCGATTGGCGAACGCGGTTCGGAATTGGCGCTGTTGAAGGCGATCGGCGCCACGGACGGTGCGGTTTCGCGCCTTATGCTCGCCGAAACGGCGGTGATTTCGCTGGTTGGTGCGATTGCCGGTGCGCTGCTTGGCTCGGGCGTTGCACAGATCGTGGGGCACGTGGTGTTCGGCTCGGGCATCACCATGCGTCCGATGGTGTTCGTGTTGGTTTTCGTGTTGCTGGCGGTCACTGTGCTCGTGGCCTCGCTTTCGTCGATTCGGGCGATTCTGGGCTTGCGTCCGGCGGAGGTGCTGCATGGTAGGTGAGTTGTGCTTGGCTTTCGTAGGGGGTGTGCGATGACGAATCGCAAGATGTTCTTCACCATGCTGTGGGGCGCGGTGTTCCGCCGTCGCTCCCGTGCGATGATGGCCGTGATCGCGTCGCTCGTCGGCGCGGCCACGCTGTTCTGCCTTGCATCCGTGTGCGTCGCGGTGCCGCAGCAGATGAACGAGGAAATGCGCGCGTACGGCGCGAACCTGATCGTCACGCCCGCGTCCGCAACGGGCAAATCGCAAGGCATCGATACTGCAACCGTACGCAACGTGACGGCGCTCATCGGCGCTGGACACAGCGTGAAATCAGCTGCGTACCGGTATGAGAGCGTGCGCATCAATTCCGCGCCGTACACCATCGCCGGCGTGGACGTGAAAGCCGTCCGCGCGCTCAATCGCCATTGGAACGTGACGGGCGATTGGCCCGGCTCGGGCAACGTGATGGTCGGCCGCGACGTCGCCGACGCGCTCGGCGTGAAAGTCGGCAGCCGTGTCACCATCGGTTACCGCGCCGCCGACGCGTCTTCTTCAGCGTCTTCTTCCGCGTCCGCAAAATCCGATTCGGATGAATCAACTGAAACGGCAGAATCGTCCGCGCAGGGCACGCAGAGTACGCAAACTACGCAAGGCGAACAGACCACGCAAGCCACGGAAAACGGCCGCGTCTCGTCCGACATCATGGATAACAACGGCACCGAATTCCGCATCTCCGGCATCGTCGACACCGGCGGCAACGAGGATTCCATCATCTACGCCACCACCGCGGACGTGGCCAAACTCGCCGGTTCCAAGCGCGGCGCCGACGTGGTCGAATACTCCGTGAACGCCATGGGGGATGAGCTGAACGCCATCGTCAACAGAATCAACAAAAATACAAACACTGCCGTCAAAGCGCAGACCGTCACCAGAATCACCTCGTCCGACACCCGCATCATCGCCATGCTGCAGACCCTGTTCTGGATTGTCTCGCTCGTCGTGCTCGTGCTGACGCTCGTCGGCGTGGGCACCACCATCAGCTCCATTGTGAGCCAGCGTCGCAACGAAATCGGCCTGCGCAAGGCCCTCGGCGCCGATTCACGCGCCATCGGCGTCGAATTCTACGTGGAATCCGGCATCTACGGCTTGATCGGCGGTCTGCTCGGCACTGCTATCGGCTATGTGCTGGCGCGTGTGCTGTGCTCCACCGTTTTCGGCCGTGCGCTCGGCCTCAACTGGCTGCTTTGCGTTGGGTCGCTGTTGCTTTCCGTGGCGATCGCCGTCATCGCCTCCATTCCGCCGGTCCGCCGCGCCACCCGTATCGACCCCGCCATCGTTTTGAGGGAGGAATAATCATGGACAACGAACATATGCTGCTGGAACTCGACCACATTTCCAAGATTTACGGCGATCTGCACGCCGTCGACGACCTGAGTCTGACCGTTCCGCAAGGGCAATGGCTGGCGATTGTCGGCTCGTCCGGTTCCGGCAAAACCACGCTGATGAACATGATCGGCTGCATGGATACGCCGTCGAAGGGTTCCGTCATGCTTGAAGGCCGGCGATTGGAGGATTTGAACGCCCGCCAGCTCGCCGACGTGCGCAAGAACATGATAGGACTAGTGTTCCAAAAGTTTTACCTCGTGCCTCATCTGACGGCGGTGGAGAACGTGATGGTGGCGCAATACTACCATTCCGTGGTCGACGAGAAGCAGGCGATGGAAGCGCTGGAACGAGTGGGATTGAAGGAGCGTGCGCATCACCTGCCCGGCCAGCTGTCCGGCGGTGAGCAGCAGCGCGTGTGCATCGCCCGAGCGCTCATCAACTGCCCGAAGCTGATTCTCGCCGACGAGCCGACCGGCAATCTCGATGAGAGGAATGAGAAGATCGTGCTCGACCTGTTCCGTCAGCTGCACGAGCAGGGCACTACGATCATCGTCGTGACGCACGATGCGCTCGTCGCCTCCTGCGCACAACGCGAGATCATGCTCAACCACGGCGTGCTCGTCGGCGAGCAGTGGAACGACGAGGAGGCGAAACGCGCGTACGAAGCGGCCGGCGGCAAGCCCGCATTCACCGGTTCCGCCGCGGAAGGCGCACAGAACGGGGGTATTGCGATTTCGTTCGCCGACCCCACGAAAGCCGCGAAAACCGGCGATACGGACGCGGCCAACGTTGCCGTTGCGGCTGGCGTTGCCGACGATACGGACGTAGAGCCCGACGTCACGAAAGGGGAGCAGGCATGAGCACCGCACAATCGAACGCAGTCAAAGTCATCGCACTATCCGCGGCGAGCATCGCGCTGCTGTCGGCATGCGGTGAGCCGAAAGCCACGCCGATGGACGACGAATACGCCGGCAATTCCGGCGAAAGCGTGCAATCGCAGGAAGAGAAGTCGAAAACTGACGGCAAGGCGTCCGGCGACACGGCAGACGACGGCGACGCCACCAAAAACCGTGCCGACGCGAATTCCGCAACATCCGACAAGCAGGACACCGGCAACTACGCGGATGGCGACTATTCGATCAACGGCCAGTACGGGCCGGTCGGCGAGGACACCATCGACGTGCAACTGACCGTCAAAGACCAGAACGTGACGGCCGTGAAGATCGTCGGCCATCCGTTCACGTCCATCTCCAAAAAGCATCAGAACGACTTTGCCAAAGCCGTGCCGGACGCGGTGATCGGCAAGCCGTTGAAGGACCTTAAAGTCGACAAGCTCGCCGGTGCCAGCTGGACCTCCGAAGCCTTCAACAAGGCGTTGGAAGTGGCGCGTCAGGAAGCGTCAATCCAATAGCCCATTCCTTCTGAAACCGACACGGCATGCCCGTCTTGCGTCGGTGCGGACGGTTTTCCTGTGGTTACCGTGCGGATTCGGCGCATACGTTCGGCCAGAGCAACGTGGCCATGTTCTCGGCCCAGGAATCAGACTTGCGTTCCTTGCCGGATTGCCGTTCCCCTCCGGCTTCCTGTCCCGCCAACGCTTTGCAAGCCAGCATGGAACCCAGCACCGTGCTGAACAGGAACGTGTAGTCCAAACGGTTTTGAAACACTCCGTCGGCGATGCCACGTTCCATGAACCCCACGAACCGTTCTTCGGCCGGCGCCAGCACTTGTGCTGCGATCGCCTTCAGCGTGGCGTTGTCGGAAGACAGCACCACGCCCACGGCTTTCAATCCGAGTTCGCTGTCGAAGCAGTCCTGGATGCGTCGCAGCATGGTGGCCAGTCCGCTCCGCGACGGCTTCAAATCGTTGAAATTCGGTAGTCCGGCAACTTCCGGTTGGATGCGTTGCAATAAATCGTCGGCGTTTCGGTAGCGTCGGTAGATTGTGGTCTTTGCTACCCCTGAACGTCGTGCGACCTCTTCGATGGTCACCGCTCCGATACCATCGGAAATCACTATCCCCAATGTGGCTTTCATGATTTTGCGGTCGGTTTGCTCCCGTAATCGCTCACGTCGGCCACGTACTGTGCCGACGTCTTCCTGCGTGGTTTTTTGCACCGTCTTCCGCGTGCCCTCTTGCGTGGTTCCGCCCATCATGCCGCGATCACTTTCGTGCTTTCCAGCTTGCTTACGTACCAATGGTTGAACTTGACCAGTGGAATGCGCAGTAGCAGGCCTATCAGCAGCAGCGGCGGAATGAACAGCAGTAGCGCGCCAATCGCAAACCAGTAATCGTTACTGTAGATTCCGCCGATCGCCGCGCGCATTGCTGTGATTGAATGCGTCGCAGGCAGGAACGGGCTGATACCGCTGATGATTTTCGGCAGCACGGCCAGCGGATATGCGCCGTTCGCTCCGGAGATCTGCATGACGAGAAACAGCACGCCGATGGCTTTGCCGACGTTGCCGAAGCTGGCCACGAGCGTGTAGGTGAAGAACGAGAACACTAGGCTGCTCACCCAGCCGGACAGCATGAACAGCAGCGGATGCACCGCCTGGACATGGAGGAACAGCAGACTGCCTCCCAAGGAGAACGTGCTCTGCAATAGTCCGATCACGCCGAACACACCGTAATGTCCGAGAAACAGTTGATGCGGTTTCGGGTCGCCGAGTTCCTTGCGCACCTTACGCGAGACGGTGGTCTTGAGCGTCACTGCCATGAGCAGCGAACCGACCCACAGTGGCAGGATCGTGTAGAACGGTGCCATCTGCGAACCGAAGTTCTTGACTGGGAACACCGCGTTGCGTTTCACTTTTACAGGGGCTGCAAGCGCGGCGGCCAACGAGTCGGTATTATCGCTGAGCACATCTTTGACGGCGCTCATATCGCCGCTGTTCAGCGCATCGGTCAATGTTCCTGTGAATGCGCCCAGTTTTTTGCCCGCGCCGGCCAGACTATCGGCGGTGGAATCCAACACGCTGCTGATGGCGGTCAGATTCTTATCCGCGGTCTTGGTGGTGCCGTTCAGATTGCCCAGCGCGCCTTTCAGATCGGCCGCTGTGGCATTGAGCGCGGTGGTGGTGCTGGTAATGGACGTGGCGATATCGTCAAGTTGCGGTTTCAGTTGGCTCTCATAGTCGGTTTTGATGCCACTGACGGACGTTGCCGCCTGCTGCGCCAGTTTCTTGATCTCCGCACGTTCGGCCGTGGTATCGCTTACTTTGGCGTCGATGTTGTCGGCGCTGCCATTCAGCGCCGATGCTAGGTCGTTGAGCTGTGTGATGGTGGTGCCGACGTTGGTTTTGAGATGGTCGATGGCGTTCCTCACCGCTTCCGGCAGCTTTTCGTTTGCGCTGAGCGCGTCGAGCGAATCATAGATCTGCTGGTAGCTTTGCGCCTGCTTGCTGATGTTCGTGGCCTGGTTGCGTAATGCGTTGGCGGTGTTGCCGGCCTGCGTGCCCGCATTGCCGAATAGGCTGTCCACATCTGCTTCCATGGCTGTGAAGCTGTTGGCGGAATCAGTCAGAGCCGTGCCCAGCGCGGTGGTGCCGGTCTTCAACGCGCCCGTCAGATCCTCCACGCCGCTGCCGGCTTGCTTGAGTGTTGTTCCTACGCTTTTCGCATTGCCGCTGACATTGGCGATCAGACCGTCGGAGGACTCAAGCAGATGCCGTGCGCTTTGGGTCAGCGTGCTGAACGTGCGGAGCGTTCCGGAAGCGTCGGTGAGCGTTTCCGCGAAGTCGCTGATATTGCCGTTGAACTGCGTGAGTTGTTCCTGCGCGGCTGGCTTGTCGAGTTGGTTGGCGAGCTGCGATGCCACACTCAGCGCGGTGCTGGTCAGTGTTTCGGAGAACGTCTCGTTGACCTGCGCGCTGACCGTATCGGCGCCTTGGCCTGTGATCTTCGGAGCCAAGGCGTTCTTCTTTTCATTGTTGTAGTAGGCGATTTCGGCGTGGTTGCCATCGGATGCGAAGAACGTCATCATACGGGTGCTGAAGTTCTTTGGAATCACCACAGCTGCGTAATATTTGCCGGATTTGGTGCCGTTGATGGCTTCTTTTTTGGTGGTGAAGGTCCAGTCGAGCTGATCGTTGGAACGCAGCGTGTTAACCACTTGGTCGCCGATGTTGATCTTCACTGGAATGAGGTCGGACCGGTATCCGTCGTCCTCATTGGCTACGGCGAATTTCAGATTGCCGGTATTGGCGAACGGGTCCCAGCTGGCGGCCACGTTGAACCATGTGAAGATGCCGGGGATCACAACGAGTCCGATGACGATGATGATGGAGACGACGTTGCTGGTGATTCGCCGGATGTCGCCGACGAACAGTTTCCAGATGGTTTTCATGCGTTGCTCCTTTCCTCGGTGTTTTCGGTTGTCTCGGTTGTCTCGGCGGTCTCGGTAGTCTCGGTGGTGTCCGTGGCGGCATCGTTCGCGGCGGCGCTTGGACCGGTCGTCTGCATTTTCTGCACCAGTATGGCGATTCCGTCATCTTCATTGTGGTTGACGCCCGTCACGTTTTCCGTCGTTTCTTTGATGACGCTGGTATTGCGATTATCGGATGTCGTGCGTTTGCCGCTGGTGCGTCTCCGCGTTTTGCGCAGCAGTCTGTTCCGCCGTTCCTGTTGCGCCCGCTTTTTGCGACGGATGCGTGCCGCTTGGCGCTCCACCAGCATGGATTGGATCGATTCATCGCTCAAATGGCCGAGCTCCACTTGACGGTTCAGATTATCGCGCATGTATTCGATGACCATGAGGAAGCCCATGATGAGCAGAATCCAGACGACCCACGTGGCCAGTACCACCACTTTCTCTCCGTTGGTGAACGAGAACACCGCCGCCAGAGTTACCGGAACTACGAATCCGATCACCAGAGCTCCGCGCTTGAGTTTCGGGTACAGTTCCGCGAACCGACTTGCGCGTTCCTCGATCACCTCGCGGTAGCCGCCTTTGTCGGCCAGCACCTGAATGGCTTGGGACATGTTGTATCCGCGTTCCGGAAGCTCCACTTCCTCGCCGATAATCATGTCGCTTTCCTTGATTTCGCGGGCGAACAGTCGGTTGAGGTTGACCAACAGAGGACGGACCACCAGACCGATGACGAACGCCATGCCGGCAAACAGCAGCAGCGTGCCGATCGCCTTGGTCCAATGGCCGTCGTAGAAGCCGGCGATGGTCTCGCGGAATGCGTCTATCGAATAGCTGAATGGCACGAACGGATAGACCATGCGGAAGAACTTCGGCATCATCTCGATCGGATACAGGCCGGAAGCGCCTGGAATCTGCACGATCACCAACGCCACGCACAGGCCCTTGCCGATGTGCATGAACGTGGTGGACAGCGCGTACGTGATGCTCAGATATACCAGCGATGTGATCATGCCGGTCAGTATGAACAGTGGCGCGCAAGCCGTCTGCACGCCGAGTATCAGATCGCCAACGGTGCAGATCGCGCCTTGAATGACGCCCATCGTGCCGAGCAACAGGTATCGGGCCAGATACTTTTCGGTTGCGGTCGGATCGAGACCCTCAAGCCCCTCGTCGTCCACCTCCACTTTGTAGATCACCACAAAGGCGAACGCGCCCACCCACAGTGCCAGATTGGTCATCAGCGGAGCCATGCCGGAGCCGTAGGAGTTGACGGGATACACGTTCTTCGTGTCGATTACGGTCGGGGACTCCATGAACGAGGCGATCTTATCCGCGTCAAGCGAACTGCTGCCGGTCAACGATGCGAGCAGATCCGTAGTGCCCAGCGCCTTCAGGTCGGTGCTGACGGTGGTGAGCTTCGTCTCCATCTTCGCCAGCTGCTGGTCGGTTTGCTCAAGGCCGATGCGGGTGTCTGACGCCACTTGGTCGAGTTGGTCGAGCACGATGTTGGTTTGCCTGACCACGCTGTCCTGGCTGGTCACGGTGCCGGCAAGTGTTCCGGCCGTCCCAGCCAGCGAGCCCAGCGCGGAATTCAGTCGCGGCAGTGCGCCTGAATTGATGGCGTTGCGCGCCGTGCCTGCGCTTTTGAGCGAGTTCTGCGTGCCTATGTTGAAATCGGTGGACAGTTTGGATACGCTGCCGGCTGTGGCCTGTGTGTTCTCGCTCAGGGTTTTGAGGTCGGCGAGTGTTCCGGCTGCCGTGTTGTTGGTATTCTCCAGTTTGCTGATGATTTGCTGGTATTGCGCGTTGTCGCTGGCGAATTTGAGCTTCTCGAGCAGTTTCGCATTGCTGTCGGTGATGTTTTGCATGCCGGTCACCGCCTGCTGCGCCGATCCACTTGCCGCGGATACCGCCGACGAGATCTGGTTGATGCTGGCTGTGGATTGCGCCGTCGCTTGGGAAACAAGTCCGGATCCGGTTTCCAGCGCGCTGTTGGCGTTGGACGAAAGCGTGTTGAGCTGGGTTTGCGCTGTGCCGATGGCGGTGGATGCGCCTGCTAGTCCTCTGCCTGCGCTCGCCGCGGCCAGCTGCACGTCGTTCAGGGCATTGCGTGCTGCTTTTGTCTGCTGTGGCACATTGGCTAACTGGGTGTCGAGATCCGCGATTGCGGAGCGGATCGTGCCTACGTTCCGCTTGGTGTTGTCGAGTTCGCCGATGGTTTCGTTGGCGATGGTGTTGGTGTTGCCGCTGATGGTGCCGTTGGCTGAGTTGACGGCTTTGACGAGCACGTCGCTGACGGTGGAGACGAAGGTGTTGTTGACGGTGCGGTCGACCACGGTCGCGCCTTGGTCGGTGATTTTCGGCGAAATCGGACTCGCCTTCTCGTTCACGTAATATTCGAGCGTGGGGCGATGCTTGCTGTTGGTGACGACGTTGGCCAGATCTTCGCTGAAGTCGGAAGGGATGACGATTGCGGCGTAGCAGTCGCCCGACTCCACCGCTTCCATCGCGTTGGCTTTGCCCATGAACTCCCAGCCGAGCTGGTCGTTGCTCTTCAGCGTGCCTTCGATTTGATCGCCGAGATTGACTTTGCCAAGCAGCGCGTTGTCTGTGCCTTCGTCCATGTTGGCCACGGCCACTTTGATGCTGTCCGTGTTGCCATAGGGATTCCAGAACCCGTAGATGTTGAACCATGCGTATAGCGGGGGAATGAGAATCAGGCCGATCATAATCACCCACGCGGCGGGTACGGTGACCAATCGTTTGAAGTCACGGCGCAGGATCTGCAGTACGTTGTGCATTGTCTCTCCGGTTTGGCGAATCAATTCCCTTATATGGCGATACGTGTTCCGTAGCGCTACGCGGTTCGTATCGTATACCGTGCTCTTGGACAATCGCCATCGCGTTTCATGGATGACGGAAATCGGGTCGAGTACTGCGGCAAAGCCTCGGCAAAACCATCGCCGGCTGACGTAGCCCCTTCCGCTCACGTCCGTGACAAATCGCCATTTCTGTATGTCCGTGAGCGAAAGGTGGTGTGCGAATGGCGATTGCAGCCAGCTGACGTCCCCCTCTTTTGCTCGCGTCCGCTAATAATCGCACCTGAACCGCTTTTCTTGCGGCGGATATTGCCTACGTTTGGTAGCGTGGGCTGAAGGAAGGAGCGGCATATGAGCGAAACCGCACAATCTGAATCACGATCCGAGGATTCCGCCGCGGGCAAGACGGATGGAGAAATCAAGGCGATTGCCGCCGAAACCGAAATCGCGGCTATCGAAGAAGGCGGAAAGCAGGGCACTGGCGAAGTCGGCAATCCCGCTGACCGTCGTCTGCCGTTAATCGTTCGCATTTACGGCATCGTCATGCTTATTGAAGGCGTGGTGACGCTGCCGATCATCGTGCTGTCGTGCCTGTACGTCGTGCAGGCCGTGCTTTCCGGCGATATGACGTTCGACGCGCTGAGCCTCACCACGATTCTGTCGGCGATTCACGCGGTCGTGCTGATGGTCACCACCGCGTGCCTGACGGTGTTCGGCGTGCTGCTTTTCAGGAACAAACGCCGGCACATCGCGCAATGGACGTACCTGCTGATTCCGCTTACGCTCGCCGAAGGCCTGCTGTCGCTGGCGTTGAAGGGGCTTGGCCTGAACCTTGTCAGCCCGACTGTCCAGCTTGTCGTGCTGATCGCCCTGCACATCACCGCCGACCCATCGCTGCGGGAGGAGCGCCGGCTGCAGTTCGCGTTGCGGCGCATGGACGCCCGCAGCGCGTATGAGAACGCCGCCTCCCAAGGCATGGCCGGCCGCGACCTGACCGGCAAAGGCTATATTTCGCTGGATTTCTTCAATCTGTTCTGGCTGTTCACCATTGGTTGTGTGTTCGGTTTGGTGATCGAAACCATCTACCATTTCATCCTGTTCGGCGAATACCAGGACCGTGCGGGCTTCCTATGGGGGCCGTTCTCGCCCATCTATGGTTTCGGCGTGGTGATCGTCACCGTGTTGCTCAACCATTTGTGGCAGTCGAATTGGTTGCTGATTTTCTGCTCAAGCGCGGTGATCGGTGGCGCGTTCGAATATTTCACCAGCTGGTTCATGCAGGCCGCGTTCGGTATTCGCGCATGGGATTACACGGGGCAATGGCTTTCGATTGACGGGCGTACATCCGGCAAATACATGTTCTTCTGGGGCATCCTCGGCTTGGTTTGGGTCAAGTTGATTCTGCCGCGATTGTTGCGATTGATCCAGCGTATTCCGTGGAAGATTCGCTATTCGTTGACGCTGGTCTGTTTCATACTCATTTTCGTCGATGGCGTGATGACGCTGATGGCGCTTGACGCTTGGTATTCCCGCATGGCTGGGGTTGCGCAGAATTCTCCTGTTTCGCAGTTTTTCGCCACGTATTTCAATGACGATTTCATGGCCCACCGATTCCAGACCATGAAGATCGACCCGTCCACTGCCGGTCGTATGTAGGCTGGTTTTTGCGTTTTGCGGGTTTTGCTAAGCGGCTGGTCGGGCGATGTTCCGGCTGGCCGCTTTGCTTTGGGTGGCTGATTTTGAACGATTTCGGACGATTGCAGTGGGGTTTTGTTGCGGGTTTTGCCGCGGGGGATTTGATTCTTCCGGATTATTGCCGTTTGGGATTCGTGCCTTCCGGCTGTTTGGATGCTTGACTGCTGTTGCCGCGCCTACGCCGCGATGCTTTGCGCCAGCTGGCGGATGAGGTCGGGGCGATGTCCGCTCCATGAGGAATTCGGTGAGATGACGACCGGAATTTGCTTGAAGCCGGCGTCCTTGATCTGTTCGAATGTGGACGGATTCTGCGTCAAATCGACCGCCACGTACCGCACTCCCAGTTTGGAAAGCTCTTGTTCGGTGGCCTCGCATTGAGGATTGTTCGGATTGGTGAAGACGGTCACGGTCATTCTTTTCCTCCCTATGCAAATCGGCTTCCTTTGGTGTGGAAAGCCTTGTCGGCCACGTTTTTTGATTTTGCCCGGCTGAGCAGGCCGTTCATCAGTATACACTACCCGTAGTGGCGTTTCGTGCGTTCGCCCACTGTATATAGTGGGGAATTTCCCGTAATACCGAATCTATGCGAACAAATGTTCGATATATTCGAGTCTATCATTATCGTCGATTGCGCCACGCCGGTTGCATGCGTATGGTCCGTCCGCGAATCGCCCGCGGGCTGTTCGCTATTCATTTCGGAACACATATTGCGATTTCGCTCGTTTTCTTACGATTGTGAGCGAAAGGTGGTGCCGCATAGTGCGGTAGGAGGTATAAATCGCCTTATTTTCCATACTTTTCGGCGCACGTCGCGAAATAATCGACCGAAATTGCGATTCGTGAGCGAAAGAGGGTGCGCGATATGGTGCGTTCCGTATTGAAGTGCTGAGACCTCATCCCGAAACAAATGAAAAAGTCCTGAGAACCATCGGCTTCCAGGACTTCGAACCTGTGCCCCCCGTGGGATTCGAACCCACAACCCACGACTTAAAAGGACGCTGCTCTAACCGTTGAGCTAGAGGGGCAACAGCAACACAGTATACAGCATATTCGGACCAATCGCCACCACGGGCGTCGGACGGGCGTCGAAATGGCCTTCGGAGTGTTGGTGTGCCTACAATCGAAACCATGTCATGTACCACAATTCTTGTAGGCAAAAAAGCAAGTTACGACGGTTCGACCATCATCGCCCGAGATGACGACTCTGGTTCGGGACGTTACGATCCCAAGAAATTCGTAGTCGTCGCACCGCAGGAGCAGCCGCGGCACTACCGCAGTGTGCTGAGCCACGTTGAAATCGACCTTCCCGACAATCCATGCCGGTACAGCATCGTACCGAACGTGCTTCCAAATCGTGGAATCCTTGCGGAAGCTGGCGTCAACGAACGCAACGTGGCCATGAGCGCCACCGAAACCATCGCCGTCAACGAGCGCGTGCTCGGCGCCGACCCGCTGGTCGCACTGCAGCCGGCCGACGAAGCCAATGGTAAGCCGGAAACCCCAGGCGGCATCGGCGAAGAAGACATCATCACCCTCGTGCTGCCGTACGTCAACACCGCGCGCGAAGGCGTGAAACGTCTGGCCGAACTGCTCGAAACGTACGGAACGTACGAATCGAACGGCATCATCATTTCCGACGTGGACGAAATCTGGTACGTCGAAACCATCGGCGGCCACCACTGGATCGCCCGCCGCGTGCCGGATGACGTGTATGTGGTCATGCCCAACCAGCTGGGTCTGGACAGCTTTGACCTGACCGACGCCCTGGGCGAGCAGAAGGAATACATGTGCTCGGCCGATCTTGCCGAGTTCATCGCAAAGAACCATCTGGACCTGTCGCAGGATGGGGCACTGAACCCCCGCGATGCCTTTGGCAGCCACGACGACTCTGACCATGTGTATAACACGCCCCGCGCCTGGTACATGCTGCGTACCCTGAACCCCACCACCTGGGTGTGGGACGGTCCGGATGCCGATTATACCCCCATGTCCGACGATCTGCCCTGGTGCATGGTGCCGGAAAAGAAGGTGACCCCGGAGGACGTGAAGTATGTGCTGTCCAGCCACTATCAGGGCACCCCGTATGACCCCTACCGCAGCTACGGCGACAAGGCCAGCAAGGGCGCATACCGTTCCATCGGCATCAACCGCAACGACTTCATGGCCCTGATCCAGCTGCGCCCGGACGTGGACGCCGAGAACTGTGCTCTGGAATGGATCGCCTATGCCTCCAACGCCTTCAACACCATGGTGCCCTTCTACGCCAACGTGGACACCACCCCGGCTTATCTGGCCAACACCACCGGCGAAGTGTCCACCGACAACTTCTACTGGGTCAGCCGCATGATCGCCGCCATGGCCGATGCCTCCTATGCAAAGTCGCTGTTCCACATTGAGCGCTATGAGGAAGCTGTGCTCAGCGCGGCCCATGCACTGGTGAACCAGTACGACGCGAAGCTGGCCGCGGCAGCGCCTGCAGCCCGTGCCGCCCTGCGGGAGGAAGCCAACCTTGCCCTGGCTGCCATGATCCAGGAAAAGGCCTCCGACACGCTGGACAAGGTGCTGTTTGAACTGAGCAATCAGATGAAGAACGCCTACTCCCGTTCGGATGCGTGATCTTTTTAATAAGAACGACTGAACCGTAAAAAGGCGGGCTGCAGTGCAAACTGCGGCCCGCCTTTTCTGCGGTTATTTCTTTTTTCTTGCCGGTTTCTTTTTGCGCACGGTGTAACCAAAGGTGCCCAGCTTTTTGCCCAGGGCCAGATACTCGCCGTGGCTGTACACGATGAGCTTTGCCTTGTCCAGACACAGCTTGCCGGTCTCATCCAGCAGGCTCTCGTCCACATCGCAGGCCACCACTTCGGCAAGGAACAGGTCGTGGCTGCCCAGCGGGATCCTCTGGGTCACTTTGCATTCCAGGTTCACCGGGCTTTCCGCCAGCACAGGGCAGTCGGTGAGCACGCTGCCCGGCTCGGCATGCAGACCGCAGGCGGCAAACTTGTCCACATCGCGGCCGCTCTTCACGCCGCACCAATCCACCGACCGCACCAGTGCTTCGGTGGGCAGGTTGATGGCAAACTGCCCGCTCTCCTGAATGAGGTGGTGGCTGAACCGTTCCGGCCGCACGCTGATGCTCACCATGCTGGGCTGTGTGCAGATGGTGCCCGTCCAGCCGATGGTGATGAGGTTGGGGTTCTCCAGCCCGCCGCAGGACACCAGCACCGGCGGTTCCGGGTTCAGCAGGGTACTGCCCCGCCAGCTCTGTTTGCTCATCCGTGATACTTCCTTTCGTAGGGGGCCCAGGTGCGCTCCGAGATGATGTAGCGCGGGCGGGCCTTGGTCTCCATGTAGATCTTGCCGATGTATTCGCCAATGACGCCCAGGCATACCAGCTGCACGCCGCCCATGAAGCAGACGATGCAGACGATAGAGGCCCAGCCTGCCACCGACGAGCCCAGAATGGCCTGCACGATGGCCCAGATGACCCCGATGAAGCCGATCAGGCTCACCACGATGCCGGCTCCGGTGATGATGCGGATGGGCTTGTTGGACAGGCTGGTGATGCCGTCAAAGGCCAGTGCCAGCATCTTGCTCAGGGGATAGTGGCTCTCGCCGGCCAGACGCTCGTGGCGCTCGTAGGTGACCACGTCGTGGGGGAAGCCCACCAGCGGCACCATACCCCGCAGAAAGATGTTCACCTCGTGGTAGTCGGCAAAGCTCTCCAGCACACGGGTGCTGATAAGGCGGTAGTCGGCGTGATTGAACACGATGTCGGCGCCCAGAGCGTTCATCACATGGTAGAAGCCCTCGGCGGTGAACCGCTTGAAGAAGGTGTCGGTGTCGCGGCGGCTGCGCACGCCGTACACCACCTCGGCACCGTCCAGATACTTCTGCACCATCTCATCCATGGCGTTGATGTCATCCTGCCCGTCGCAGTCGATGGAAATGGTGATATCGCAGCTGCCGCTGTGCAGCGCCTCCATCAGGCCTGCCAGTACGGCATTCTGGTGGCCGCGGTTGCGGCTCTGCGCAATGCCGATGAAGTGCTCGTCCTGCTTTGCAAAGCCCTGAATGAGCTCCCAGGTCTTATCCTTGGAACCGTCGTTGACGAACAGCACCCGGCTCCTGTCGCTCACAAGGCCGCGGGCGGCAAGGTTGTTGATCTTTTGCAGGAACAGCGGGGCCGTGATGGGCAGCACTGCTTCCTCATTATAACAGGGGATCACGATCCAGAGAATCGGTTTGGACATGGTAAAAACTCCTTTTTATCCTTTATTGCACCATCTGCTTCAGAGCGTCCGGGTCCAGCAGTTTGAAGCTGCTTTTAAAGGTATCCAGCAGGCCGTCCTTCTGCATCAGGCTCAGCTCCCGGCTCAGGGCACTGCGGTCGCAGTTGAGGTAGTCGGCCAGCTGCACGCGGGAGAACGGAATGCTGAAAGTCAGGCTCCCGGCCCGCTCGCTCTCGTTCAGCAGGTAAGCGCACACCTTGGCGCGCAGGCTCTTCAGCACCAGCAGGTCCACCCGGCGGGAGAGCAGGAAGTATTTGTCGCTGATGGTGCGCACCAGATTCTGCAGCACCCGCTGATGGGCGGGGCTGCCGTCCGAGAGCAGCAGCTGCTCGTAGGGCACCAGCAGCACCTCGCAGGCGGTGGCCGCCAGCACCGTGACCGGGCTGGCCAGACTGGACCCGCCCAGCACATCGCCGAATACCCCGCCCGGTTCCACCCGGGTAATGGGCACACGGGCACCCTCCGGGCCGGGGCGGTAGGCTTCCAGTTCTCCGGACAGCACCACGCCCACCCGGCGGCTGGGCGCACCGGCCAGTACGAGCACTTCGCCCCGGCCAAAGCTGCGCTCCACGGCTCCCAGCCGGGTCAGCAGTGCTTGCAGCTCCTCGGCGGAAAGACCGGAAAACAGGGTGGTGGATTGTAACAGCGGCAGATCGTTTTTCATCGCAACTCCGTGGGAACCGCAGCGGCCCCCACAGTCCTCCTGCAATTCCGTTGCATGCGCAACGGTATTTTCCCCCCTATTATAGTAAACTAGGACGCGCAAAGCAAATATTTTTGCAAATTTGCCTTGTAAAATTTTGCATTGCAGGGTCTGCACCGGTTCCCATGCGGGGAACGGCACCCCTGCGGGAAGAAAGAGGACATCATGAAGAAATTTGTATCGCTGCTGCTGGCGTTCAGCCTTGCGCTGTGCCTGGCAGCCTGCGGCGGCAGCGCAAGCTCCGCTGTTTCCGGCTCTGCAGCCTCCAGTGAGGCCGCTTCCTCCGAGGCTGCTTCCTCCGAGGCTGCTTCCAGCGAAGCCGCACAGGAGCTTTCCACCACCGACGCCCTGCGCATCGCGGGCCTGAAGGGCCCCACCACCATGGGCCTGGTCAACCTGCTCAGCATGGAAGCCGACGGCACCGCCGCCATGGACTACGACCTGCAGCTCTACGGCGCCGCCGATGAGATCGTGCCCCTGCTGATGAAGGGCGAGCTGGACATGGCTGCCATCCCGGCAAACCTGGCCGCGACCCTGTACCAGAAAACCAACGGCGGCATCCAGGCCGTGGCTGTGAATACCCTGGGCGTGCTGTATGTGGTGGAACAGGGCGACACGGTGCAGTCCATGGCTGACCTGAAGGGCCGCACCATCCTGTCCACCGGCAAGGGCACCACCCCGGAGTATGTGCTGCGCTACCTGCTCAACGCCAACGGCATCGACCCCGACAAGGACGTGACCATCGAGTATTATAGCGAGGCCACCGAGGTGACCGCCCAGATGGCCACCACCGAGGACGCCATTGCCGTGCTGCCCCAGCCCTATGTCACTGCCGCCGGTCTGCAGGACGAGACTCTGCGGGTGGCCCTGAACCTGACCGAGGAGTGGAACAAGGTGGCCGATACCCAGCTCATCACCGGTGTGACTGTGGTGCGCAAGGAGTACGCCGAGGAGCACCCGGATGTGGTGGCCGCCTTCCTGACCGACTACGCCAAGAGCGTGGAAGCTGCCAACACCGACCTGGACGGCACCGCTGCCCTGTGCGAAGAGCAGGGCGTGGTGGCCAAGGCTGCCATTGCCAAAAAGGCCCTGCCCAACTGCAACATCGTCTGCCTGACCGGCGACGAGCTGAAGGCAGATGCTTCTGCTTACCTGCAGGTGCTGTTTGACGCCGACCCCGCCGCCGTGGGCGGCACGCTGCCCGGTGACGATTTCTACTGGACGGCTGAATAATTCCGAGCAAACCATCTCTCCGGAGCCGCTGTGCATTGGTACGCACAGCGGCTCTTTTTTGCGCTTTGGCAGGTGTGCACAAAAATCGGAGAGAAATTTTGTGCGTGAAATTGACCAGAAATGATTGATTTTGACGGAATACTTGCTATAATAAAGATGCAAACCACCAAAACCCGTCAAAGAACGCTAAAAACCGTCAGAGACGGGGCGCAAAGGAGAAAACAGCCCATGTTGGCAGAAGAACGGTTTGGGCAGATCCTAGATCTGCTGAATAAACAGCGCACGGCCACCGTGCAGGAGCTGTGCGAGGCGCTGGGCACCAGCGAGTCTACCATCCGGCGTGACCTGACGGAACTGGATCGACTGGGCAAGCTGAACAAGGTGCACGGTGGGGCCACTCTGCCGGACAGCCGCTTCCAGGCCGAGGAACCCACCATGCAGGCCAAGGAGACGCTGGCCGTGCCCCAGAAGCGGGCCATTGCGGCGGCCTGCCGCTGTCCTCATCCACGCCGAGGACTTTGTGTTCATCGACGCAGGCTCCACCACGCTGGAACTGGTGCGGGCGCTGGAGGGCGAGGCCCTGCAGGCAAACTATGTGACCAACGGCGTGGCCCATGCCCGCACGCTGGCCCAGAAGGGCTGCCGGGTGTTTTTGCCCGGCGGGCTGCTGCGGCCCCAGACCGAGGCCATCGTGGGCGCGGCGGCGGTGAGCAGCCTGCAACAGTACAATTTCACCAAGGCGTTCATGGGGGCTAACGGTGTGGCGCTGGAAGCAGGCTTCACCACCCCGGACCCGGAGGAAGCCACCGTGAAAGCCACGGCGGTGCACCGCGCGCTGGAAAGCTGGTTCCTGGTGGATGACGCCAAGTTTGCACGCATCTGCCCGGCGGTGATCGCAGACCTGCACAGCGGTGCCATCCTGACCAACCGCTGTCCCAACCCCAAATACAAACAATACACGCTGGTAAAGGAGACGGAACTATGATCTACACTGTCACATTCAACCCGGCCATCGACTATGTGGTGCGGCTGGACGCCCCGCTGGAAGTCGGGCAGGTGAACCGTGCCTGCGGCGAGGACTGCGTGCTGGGCGGCAAAGGCATCAACGTGTCCGGTGTGCTGGCCCAGCTGGGCTGCCCCAGCGTGGCGCTGGGCTTTGTGGCCGGGGAGACCGGTGCCTGGCTGGAGCGCGGTCTGGCCGCGCAGGGCCTGCACACCGACTTTGTGCATCTGGAAAACGGCATGACCCGCATCAATGTCAAGATCAAGGCGGCGCAGGAGACTGAGCTGAACGGCGCCGGCCCGGAGATCCCGGAAGCGGCCCTGCACCAGCTGGAAGAAAAACTGGACAGCCTGACCGAAAATGACGTGCTGATTTTAGCCGGCAGCATCACCGCCAGCC